>Ga0228701_1001356_pt1 | contig 16933 bp, 14 predicted proteins | sample McNCre117_Aug_MG_2_FD_178017 | JGI IMG/M metagenome (GOLD analysis project Ga0228701, IMG submission 178017) | Freshwater microbial communities from McNutts Creek, Athens, Georgia, United States - 11-17_Aug_MG | ecosystem: Environmental > Aquatic > Freshwater > Creek | place: USA: Georgia...
AGTCGGGCTCGTAGCCAGACTCTTTTAAAACAGACTAGGCGTCTCGGTGCGCATACCGCGCATGGCGTCGTAGTCAAGCACTAAACATTCGATGCCGCGGTCGGTGGCGAGCGTACGGGCCTGCGGCTTTATCTCCTGTGCAGCGAAAATGCCACGCACCGGAGCCAACTGCGGATCGCGGTTCAGCAGCTCAAGGTATCGGGTCAGCTGCTCCACGCCATCGATGTCACCGCGGCGCTTTAGCTCGATCGCCACGTGACCGCCGGCCAGGTCCTTGGCCAGAATGTCCACGGGTCCAATGTCGGTGAAGAATTCTCGACGGATCAACTCCAGGCCATCGCCGGCCAGTGCCAGCTGGTCCGCCAGCATCTCCTGCAGGTGCGCCTCAACTCCGTCCTTGATCAGACCCGGATCCTCGCCAAGGTGGTGTTCCAACTCATCGTGGATTTCAAAGATGTTGATCTGAAGCATGTCCGCGGTCTTAACCTGCTGCACCAACCAGGTCTCAATCACACCGAGTTCGCGGGCCTCCGGGCTGGCTTCCTTGCGGTCGATTGTGCACGGCGGGTTCATCCAGTTGAGCGGCTTGTAGCTGCCGGAATCGGAGTGCACCAAAATGCTTCCGTCGTTTTTCAAAACCAGTAGGCGCTTGGCGCGCGGCAGGTGAGCGGTCAGGCGGCCGGCATAATCCACCGAGCAATCGGCAATGACCAGACGCATTTACTTGCCCTCCTCGGCGGCTAACAACTTGGCCTCCAGCGAGGCTACCTGACTCAGGAGGTCGGAGATGGCCTGATCCTGGCTGTCCAGGTGGTCCTGAATCTGGCGTGCGTCGTGCAGGATGGCATCGGCGTCGTTATAGGTTGCGATGGCGCGCTCATCGGCGGCCTTGGCTTGGATGTTTTGGCCAACGATGATGATGGGCAGCAGTACAAGCTGCAAGAAGGTCTGAGCAACCCAACCGATGATTACCACGGTGTTGCCGCTAGCCAGCGCACCCGGCAGGCTAACCAGAGCCAAAGCGCAGAACACGTAGGCGGCCCACATGGTGCCCACCCGGTTGGTTATGGCAAGGCCAAGGCGGTTGTTGAATCGACGGGCCGGAGAGTCTTCTTGCGCGCGCTGCTTGCGGATATTTGCGCGCGTGGCCGGACCACGCTGCTCACGCAGTTGGGCGTGCGGATTTGCCTCGCGCTGGTACTTGCTTGCCATACAGACAGGCTACCCGCCGAAACTGACCTTGCCCAGTAAACTTAGGCTCTATGGCCATGAAAATTACGGTAATCGGACTTGGATATCTAGGCGCAACCCACGCGATTGCGATGGCGGAACTGGGCCACGATGTTATTGGTATCGAAGCCAACCCGAAGCGCCTGAGCGACCTCCAGAATGGTGTTGTTCCATTCTTCGAGCCGGGACTCGACGAGGCCCTGCAGAGCGTGATTGCCAAGGGCAACATCAAGTTCCAGGAAGACCACACCGAGGAATCCCGCGAGGCCGACCTCCACTTCCTCTGCGTTGGCACCCCGCAGTTGCCGGGCAGCTACGCCGCCAACACCGAATACCTGCACCAGGCAGTCAAGGCCCTGGCCCCTTACCTGCGTGAAGACGCAGTGGTTGCCGGAAAGTCCACGGTTCCAGTGGGAACCAGTGCTGCACTTACCGCAATTCTTGCCGAGGCAACCGGATTCACCCCGCACCTGGCTTGGAACCCAGAGTTCCTTCGCGAAGGCACCGCACTGGAAGACAGTCTGCGCCCAGACCGCATCGTCATCGGTGTCAACGATGAGCGCAGCGCCCAGGTGCTGCGCAAGGTCTACGAACCGATCACCGTTCACGGCACTCCGTTCTTGGTCACCGATATCCCAACCGCAGAGTTGGTTAAGGTTGCTGCCAACAGCTTCCTGGCCACCAAGATTTCGTTCATCAACGCTATGGCCGAGATCGCCGAGGTCTCGGGTGCGGATGCAGTCGCACTGGCCGAGGCAATCGGCTACGACGAGCGCATCGGAAACAAGTTCCTGCGCAACGGCATCGGTTTCGGTGGCGGTTGTCTTCCAAAGGACATCCGCGCATTCATGGCCCGCGCCGAGGAACTGGGTGTTGGCAGTGCAGTTGACTTCCTAGACGACGTTGACCAGATCAACCTTCGTCGCCGTGCCCGCGTCGTAGACCTCCTCAAGCGTGAGCTCGGCACCCTAGCCGGCAAGCGCGTGCTGGTCCTCGGTGCAGCCTTCAAGCCAAACAGTGACGACCTTCGCGACTCCCCTTCGATCGCCGTGGCCAAGTTGATTTTGACCGAGGGTGCGAACGTGGTCATCCACGACCCGATTTCCCTTGATCACGTGCGCGCCACCCAGCCGGAACTGATTGCCGAGCAGGACCTGATTCGTGCCGCAACCGGTGCTGATGCCCTGGTTCTAGCAACCGAGTGGAACGACTACCGCGAGGGCCACATCCCTGCTGACCTAGCCGGTGTGGTTGCCAACAAGCTCATCATCGATGGCCGAAATGCCCTGAAGGTGGACAAGTGGCAGAAGGCGGGCTTCCGCCTGATCGCGCTGGGACGCAACGTAGAGGCCTAGCCTTGAGCAACCTTTCCGCACTGGCAGGCGCCGCCAAACTCACCAAGGTGGGTACCCGGCCACGCCTCGGTCACTATCTGAAGGACTTCCTTCAGCGCCGAGCTTTCGCTTACACCCTGGCTCGCTACAGCCTTCAGGCTTCCACCGCCAAGAGCTCTCTCGGTGCCGCCTGGCACGTGGTGGTGCCGGCCCTGCAGATTGGTATCTACGGCGTAATCTTCGGTGTGCTGCTTTCGGCAATCCGTCCACCGCACTTTGTGCCATACCTAATCACCGGCATCGTGCTATTCCAGTTCATCACCGGTTGCTTCACCGATGGCGCCAAGAGCATCACCTCCAACGCGCCCCTGGTGCGGTCCCTGGACTTCCCGCGAATCCTGCTTCCGGTATCCGCGGTTGTCTCCAACATCCTGCGAGTGGTACCGCTAATCGCACTCATGTTGATTGGCATCCTGGCCTTCGGTGAGCGACCAAACCTGGGCTGGTTCCTGCTGATCCCAGACTTCCTGCTGATGACGCTGTTCGCCACCGGTGCCTCGATGATTGCCGCGCGCCTCACCGTGCACCTTGAAGACCTCAACCAGCTTCTGCCGTTCATCGTTCGCGTGCTGTTCTACACCAGCGGCATCTTCTGGAACATCGACAAGATCGTTCACATCGGCTGGCTGAAGGTCATCCTGCACAACAACCCGATTCACCTTTACCTGATGATTGCCCGCGCATCGGTGGTTGATGGCTACAGCGCCACCGGCACCGACTGGCTAGTGGCCACAGTTTGGGCCTTCGCAATCCTGGTGCTTGGCACCGTCTTCTTCTGGCTAGCCGAGGAAAGGTACGGTCGCAATGTCTAACGCCATGCCAGACAGCACCGAGCCACGCGTGACGCCTCCGGTGTTCTTGGAGAGCGACCGCAAGCCGGTGGTAGTTGTGGATGACGTTCGCGTCACCTACCGAGTCTTTGCCAGCGGCAAGAAGGTCACCCCCGGCAACTCCCGAGTCAAGCACAAGGGCCGCTTGCGCGAGGTGCAGGCACTCCAGGGCGTTTCACTGGTTGCCTACGAGGGCGACAGCATCGGTGTCATCGGTACCAACGGCTCCGGTAAGTCCACCCTGATGAAGGCAATCTCTGGGCTACTGCCTATCGACTCCGGCAGCATTTTTGCATCGTCGCGTCCATCGTTCCTCGGTGTTGGCGCGGCCATGATCAAGGAGCTCTCGGGTGAGAAGAACGTTGTGCTTGGTGGCTTGGCCCTAGGAATGACCCGCACCGAGATCAAGGAGAAGTTCGACCACATCGTGGACTTCGCCGGCCTGCGCGATTTCATCGACCTACCGATGCAGACCTACTCCAGCGGAATGGTGGAGCGCCTGAAGTTCTCCATCGCCGCCGCGCGTGAGCACGACATCCTGATCATTGATGAGGCGTTGGCAGTAGGAGATCAGGACTTCCGTCGCCGCTCCGAGGCACGCATGCGTGAGCTGGCCTCGGGTGCCGGCTCGGTGTTCCTAGTTAGCCACAGCATGAAGTCGATTCTGGACACCTGCAACCGCGCCATCTGGCTGGACAAGGGTGTTGTGAAGATGGACGGAACCGCGCTGGAAGTGTGCCGCGCCTACGCCGAGGCGCAGGGTGCGCCTCTGGACGACTAGGTGAGCAGCCAACGCCTGGCCTCGGTGTCCTATGTGATGCCGGTGCTCAACGAGGAAAAGTATCTGGAGGCCGCGGTCCTCAGCATTTTGGCTCAGGACTTTGCCGGGCCAATCGAAATTATTTTGGCGCTCGGTCCTTCCACCGATGCCACCGATGCCATCGCCGAGAACCTGGCCCTGGCCTATCCGGTCAACCTGGTGCGCAACCCGGCCGGAACCACCTCCGCCGGACTAAACGCGGCAATCGCCGCCGCCACCAATGACGTGGTGGTACGCGTGGACGCTCACGCAAAGTTGATGCCCGGCTACACCCGACTCGCTGTAGAAATCTTGAATCAATCCGGTGCCGCCAATGTCGGAGGCGTCATGAAGGCGGTCGGTCACCTGCCATTCCAATCGGCGGTGGCCTGGGCCTACAACTCACCTTTCGGCCTGGGTGGCGGCGCTTTCCACGTTGGTGGCAAGGCGGGCCCATCCGACAGCGTGTACTTGGGTGTGTTCCGTCGGTCGGTGTTGCAGGAACTTGGCGGTTTTGATCCGGCAGTGATTCGCGGCCAGGACTGGGAACTCAACCTGCGCATCCGCACCGCCGGCTACACGGTTTGGTTTGACCCGCGCCTGCAGGTGGAATACCACCCGCGCTCCAGCTGGCGCCGTTTGGTAAGACAGTTTTATGACACCGGAATCTGGCGCGGTCAGCTAACCAGGCGGGCCTTCGGTGCCGCCAGCCTGCGGTACTTTGCCCCACCGATTCTGGTGCTTGCCATACTGGCCAGCCTGGTGATTTCTTTAATCGGCTACCCGATTGCGCTGGTTGCTCCGGTACTGTACCTGGCGGTCTGCGCTGGGCTGGGTGTGTACGCCGGTAAAAACGTGGTTCCCGGCGGCGACGCCCTAATGGTCGTGGTGCTGCCGACCATGCACCTCAGCTGGGGCGCCGGCTTCATCGCTGGCTTGTTTGCCGGCCGGGCGTAGCAGGCCAAATAGCTCTAACGCGGTTTATGCTGGCCGGGCGAAGCAGGACCAATAAAAGGTGTGAAGCAGGACCAATAAATTAAAGCCGCTCGATGTGCCCGCCGATAACATCCGGTCCAAAGCTGCGCCGCAGTGCAACTCTTAGGTCTTCTCGGATGGTTGCACCTTCCGGCACAAACTGTTCCCGCGCCTGATCGAAGTCCACCATCGCCAGGTCTTCGACTTCCCAGTTGAACTCGGTGCCATCGTGACTCATCAACCAGCTGCTCGGTGCCAGCACCTCGACGCGCTTGGCCTTGATGTGGTCTCGCGGGTAGACCAGTTCGGCCTTGCCGCTGTTCAGTAGGTCCAGAATCGGCGCACCAATGGATCGGGCCAGCGAGCGCGGATAGATGTTGTTCAGCTGCAGGAACGCCACCGATTGTCCTTCGGCGAGCGCCTCCTGGTACCGCGCCAGGGTTGCCCGCACGTTTTCGTTGTCTCGCATGTTGCAGGCCAGAACCAGGTCGAATTCGCGAGTGGCTCGCGCATCGGCGCTCAGCATGGTGACGCCGCGCGGCGCGTAGAACTGGTTGCCGCCGTGGCGGTCGACGTGCCAGCTGTTGGCCTTGCCCAGCTTGTTGTGCCAGTAGAGGTAGCTGTCGCGGTAGTGGGTGCGGAACTCGGTGATCCAACGGAATCCGAGGTCGCCCTGGGTCAGTCCGCCGTTGTCTGCGCGCTGAATGGTCAGAATCTGGAACGGGTGGACTACAGGGCAGTCCACGTCGAAGGCCTTGTTCATGCGCTTGCGGAATTCGCTGTCGCCGCTCTTGCGAACGTGGTCAAAGTACCCGATCTTGTCGCGCACCTTGATTCGCCAGAACATCAGCGCTGGCTCACAGATACCGATGCGCAACCGGCGTGCCGACTCCACTGCCTCGAGGCGATCGGTTAGACGCGTGCTCAACGAGATATTGCCCACGGCGTCCGGGTGGTAGATCAGGTTGGCTACCTGCAGCTCGATGCGCTGCGGGTGCATCCAGTCATCGGAGTCTTGGAAGGTGATGAGTTCACCGGTTGCCTCATCCATGGCACGGTTGCGAATCCGGTAGGTGCCACCGTTTTCTGGCTGGCGAAGCACGCGCACCCGTGGGTCAAGTGCGGCCACATCGGCGAGGATGTCGTCGTAGTAGTCACCGCTGCAGTCGTCGATGACCAGCAGTTCGAGATTGCCGTAGGTCTGCGCCAGGGTGGAACGCACCGCCGAGAAAATGTGCTCGTCCGGTTGGAACGCACTCATCACCACAGTGACTTTTGGGCCCTGTAACTTGCTGGACCCGGGCTGAGCCTGATCCTTCGCGACGCTGAGCGAATCCAGCGGGCTGCCCTTTGGTTTCGAACTAAAACGAATCGGCGCCACGCGCGGACCGAACACCTCGGTGTTCAGGCGCTTCAGCCATACTTCGGCCTCCGGCGAACGAACCGCCTCAACCGCATCATGCATCGATAGTCCGCGGAATGGGTTGGCGATGTCGATTCGCAGGAACTCGGTGCTCAGCGTGTAGTCACGGTTGAACATGAACGCGCTGTTGGTGCCTTCCTGAAGCACCTGCATCCGCACCGAGTTGAGGGCCTGCGGATAGAACCGCGAAACCAGCGGCAAAACGGTGGGAAGTTTGGCAACCATTCGCTCGGCTAGCGCAACGTCGCCCACCCGCAGTGCAACCATCGCGTATTGAATTCGATGCATCTGGGTAAAGCCGGCAAACCCGTAGGCCTTCAGGCAGTGCTCATAGATGCGGTGGGCGTTGTTGAGGTCGTGCTCAAAGATGGGCTGGTTGGCCAGCAACCAGGCCAGGTCGAACAGCGCACGCTTATTGGCGATGGCCACCGGGGACCCAATCACGCTGTAAAGCAGATCGGCGTCGCAGCTGCCGGCGGTGGCAATATTCGCCAACTCATCGCGGGCGATCAGCGAACGGGTGCGCAATGCCGCGAACAAAAAGGTCAGGCGCTTGCTCCGGTTGTACCGCCGTGGGCCAACCGGGGAGTTTGCAACCTTATAAGGACTCATAACAATGCCCAATTAAACTAGGTAGGTGAGTAAAACCCCGCAGAGCCACGGCGTTCGCGTCGATATTCAGGCGCTGCGTGCCCTCGCCATCGTCTCTGTACTGCTGTTCCACGTCTGGCCAAACCAGTTAACCGGTGGCTACGTTGGCGTGGATATCTTCTTTGTGATCAGCGGTTACCTCATCACCGGGCAGCTTTGGCGCCAGGAACAACGCACCGGTCGCGTTGACTTCAAAGACTTCTGGGCTCGTCGTGCCCGTCGCCTATTGCCGGCATCGATGCTGGCAATCGCACTGACCACCGTTGCCACCTTCGCCTTCACCACACCGAGCTGGTTCCTCAAGGTGCAGGGTGAGGGCATTGGGGCAACCTTCTACGCCCAGAACTGGGTGTTGATTGGCAAGGTCACCAACTACCTCACTGATGACGGCACCAAGAGCCCGTACCAGCATTTCTGGAGCCTCTCGGTGGAGGAGCAGTACTACATCTTCTGGCCGATTGTGCTGTTCCTGGCCCTGCTGGCGGTGCGCAACTTCAAGCGCCTCAACAACCGGGTGCTGTTGCGAACCGTCCTGCTGTTGATTCTGGTAGCCAGCCTCGCGTTCAGTGTCTGGCTCACCTACGACCAGCCACAGAACGCCTACTTCAACACCTTCACTCGCGCCTGGGAATTTGCCGCCGGTGCTCTGTTGGCTGTGGCCAGCCGCACCGATGCCGAGAGCGCAACTAAGCGCAGCCCGCTTTGGTTCTGGATTGGTACCGCCCTGATGGCCTACGCCATCTTTGCTTTCACAATCAAGACACCGTTCCCATCCTGGTACGCCGGCATTCCGGTGCTCGGTGCGGTGCTTGCGCTCCACGGTGGCCAGAGTCAATCGCGTTGGATTCCGCGCGCCTGGCTGGGCTGGAAGCCGGTGCAGTTCCTCGGAGATATTTCTTACAGCCTCTACCTTTGGCACTGGCCGATACTAATTTTGGCGCCATGGGCACTGCACCGTGCCACCAATGTCTGGGATGAAATTGGCATCGTCGCGCTCAGTGTGCTGGTGGGCTGGCTCAGCAAGCGCTTCGTCGAGGATCCGGTGCGATTCGGTCCGCTCAGCCGCCTCCGAAGCGGCACGCAGTTGATTGCAGCCGGCGTGGCGATGCTGCTCCTTCTCGGGGTTTCCCAGGTGACCGGCGTGGTTGCCGCAAAGCAGTTCACCGCGCTCACTAACAGCTTCAGACTGCAGCCACCGCTGAACAACCTGAGCAAGGGTGTTCAGGCGCGCGAAAGCAGCGACTGCAAGATTAGCCGCGAGGGCCTGGGCTTCTTGACCTGTCAAAAGGGTGACCCAAACGGCAAGATTCGCGTGGCCCTAATCGGTGACAGTCACACCCGCGAGTGGTTTGTACCGATAGACAACCTGGCTTTCAAATACCACTGGAACGTCACGATGATCAGCAAGAGCGCCTGCTCGCTGGTTGACCCGGCGCTGTACCCAGCAAGTCTCACGCACTACAGCTGCAAGGGCTGGAATCAGCAACTGCTTGCCTACATGGCAAAACAGAAGCTGTTCGACCTGATCATCAACTCCAACTCCACCCTAGTAACTCAGGGACGCAGCGATGTTGGCTCCGCCTTCGCCTCGATGGTCAAAAAACTAACCGCAAACGGTCACACCAAGTTCATGCTGATTCACGACACCCCGAAACCAAACCCAAACTTTGTACCCTGCATCGAGCAGTGGATGCAGCAGGCTGCGGTCAAGTGTGCCGTTACCCGTGCGCAAGGCCTGACACCGGCCGATCCAATGCCAGCGGCGGTGGCCGGTTTCCCTAACGTGACCGTGGCAGACCTCACCGATTCTTTCTGCAGCCTGAAGAGTTGCCCGCCGGTCGTGGGAAAGATCGTGGTTTACCGCGACAATAGTCACATCACATCTACTTGGGCCCAGCACCTGCAACCGGTTCTGGAGGCCTCGATACCGGCGGAGTTTAGGAAATGAACACACTAAAGTCCTGGCGGTTCTGGCTGCTGAATCTCTCGGTGGCGGCTATTGCATTCGCCAACATCTTTGTGCTCTCGCACAGCCTCCCGTTCATGGGACACAACAAGACCTTTGGAATCAACCGAATCATCGAGCACTCGCAGTGGGTTGAAGGCGCCCCGGTGGTGCTCACCAACCACTTTGCAACCGTGAGCGTGAACCACATCGGTGACCGCTTCAAGAACGGCTTCGGTTTCGAAAGCGAACTGATCGGCATCTTCAAGGTCCACTCGGTGAACCGCAGTCAAGATCCAATCGATATTCGCGGCAAGGTGCCCCTCAAGACCCTCCTGCACTACCGTCACTACGAGACCACCACCCACTGCAGTGGCCAGTCAAGCAAGTACTGCAACCTCTGGATTGTCTGGGATGGCGGCAACAGTGCCCCGTATCGCACCTTCATCGGCACCCAGGTTGATGACAGCCTGCTGCTGAGCGACTTCGACCAGCCAAACCGCAAGCCGCGCCAAGTCAAGACCTTCATGTTGCTGGACAGCAACCTCTACCGCAACCTGATCGGAGACCCAAATGGTAACTGAGTTTGCGGTACTGATTCTGATTGCCCTCGGTGGCTCCGCCATCGCCTGGCAGCTGGGCATTCGCAACTTGTGGTTGAGTGTTCCGGCCGGCTTGATGATTGCGGTTGTGGCGCGCGACTTCCTGTTTGCCACCATGAACATGGTGCATCAGCGCTGGATTGGTGCTTTTAGCTTCTTTGGCATTCTGGCTCTTGGTCTGGTGGTTGCGGCCTGGCAGGCGCACCGAGGACTGTACAAAAATCTGCTGCTCGGCACCTCGCTGGCGGTCCTCGCCGTGATCAGCACCCGAGTCCTTGGCTTCCAGGGCACACCGCACGGTGACTCACTCTGGATCCTCTCGTTCGCGCACCTCTTTGACATCAACGGCAACATCGCCTTCCTAAATGGCCACACCGCCATCAAGCGCGGCTTCAGCTATCCGCTACTGCTTTCGCTCGGTCCATCGGGGCAGTTCCTCACCGGAATCACTCCCTACATCTTTGGCGCCCTGGGCTGCCTGGTCATCTGGGCGATCCGCGAACTCGTGGGTACGCAGCCAAAGAAGCGCGTCTACTGGATTGCCGGCCTGCTGCTGGTTGCAACCTTCAGCACCGTGATGCCGGTGCGCGCCATCTACTACGTGAACGGTCACACCCTTACGGCGGTGGGAATGTTGGCGGCAGCCGTCTCGGTGGTGGTGGCAGTGCGCGACTATCACCTGACGCGTGAGCAGCTACTTGTTATCTGCCTTGGAGTTTTCACCGCTAGTACCTCACGCGTCGAAGGCATCGTCTTGGCCGCGCTGATTGTGTTGCCGCTGCTGACCCAGCCTTGGATTCGCCGCAGCGAAATCGCGTGGATTATCGGCTCCGGCACCTTTGGCCTGAGCATGTGGCTAAGCACCTACCACTCCTACATCATCCACGCCACGCACCTACCGTGGTTCGTGTTCATGGCCATTTTTGTTGGCCTGGGACTGCTGCCGGCACTCAAGCTTTTCGACTGGATTCGTCACCGTATCCTCCCGATCGCACTTGGCGGCATGGCGCTGGTTTTTGTGGCGGCCGAGGTGGTCTTCCACAACGCGCTTCGCAAGGGAAATCAAGCTCTTTACGACAACCTGATCGGTGGTAGCGGCCGCTGGGGTTGGTTCTTCGTGGCTCTGATCGTGGTCCTGGTGTTAGGCCTTCGCAAGCTCAAAGAACTCACCCCGGAACATCGCACTCTGCTCTGGATCACCTCGGCACTTGTGCTCGGCTCACTCATCGTGAAAATGCTGGATGGTGGGCAGTTTGGGCACCCCACTCTGGGACGCACCGGCTGGTCGGACAGTCTAAACCGGATGTGGCTGCAGTCCTTTGCTATCTTCTTAGTAGCGGGGCTTGTGGGACTGGTTCAGAACGACAAGCTCTGGGGAGCAGACGCAACAGCAAAGGTCACTAAATAGTGAAAGTTTTCATCCAGATTCCGTGCCTCAACGAGGCCGAGTTTCTGCCGGCAACCCTCGCCGAATTACCCCGCGAACTTCCGGGCGTAGCCGAGGTCAAGTGGCTGGTAATCGATGACGGCTCCAGCGACAACACCACCGAGGTGGCCCTCGCCAACGGCGTGGACTACGTGGTTCGCTTCACCCAAAACCAGGGTCTCGCCAGCGCGTTCCAGGCCGGCATCGATGCGGCGCTCAAGCTGGGTGCCGACATCGTGGTCAATACTGACGCCGACAACCAGTACGACGCCAGCGCCATCCCGGCCCTGATCAAACCAATCGTTGAAGGCAATGCCGACGTTGTAGTTGGCGACCGCGACACCGCCAAGGTCAACGAATTCAGCAGCCTCAAGCGCTACCTGCAGCGCCTTGGCACCAACGTGGTGCAGCGCTTCAGCGGCACCGACGTTCACGACGCCACCAGCGGTTTCCGTGCCTTCAGCCGCGATGCCGCGCTTCAGATCAACCTGGTTACCAAGTTCACCTACACAATCGAGAGCCTGATTCAGGTCTCCGATGCCTCGCTTGCCCTGACCAACGTAAACGTTAAGCGCAACGACAGCGTCCGCCCAAGTCGCCTATTTGGCAGCACCTGGAAGTACGTCCGCCGCAACGCCTGGACCATGCTGCGCATCTACGTGCAGTACCGACCAATGCACCTGTTCCTTCCGCTCAGCATCGTTCTTTTCCTACTCGGTGGCCTAGCCTGGCTGCCTTGGATCATCGCCGCCGCTCAAGGCAACGACTCCGGTCACCTGCAGTCACTTATCCTGGGTGCTGTCATCGTGATCAGTGCAGTCCAGGTGCTGCTATTCGGCATCATCGCCGACAGCATCATGAGCGTGCGCTCGCTGACCACTAAGACCCTCCACCGAGTGCGTGACATCGAGCTAAGCGTGGGCGTCCCGCCTAAAATCTTCCGCGAGCGCTAAGCCGGCAACAGCGTGGAAAAGCCCTGGATTGTCATTCCCGCGCGCGGCGGTTCCACCGGCGTTCCGCGCAAGAATGTGCGCCTGCTCCAGGGCATCCCCCTCATCGCTCGGACCATCAAGACCGCGCTAACCGGCACTGACCCGGGTCGCGTGATTGTCATCACCGATGACGACGAAATCGCCGAGATCAGCGAGCGCTTTGGCGCCGTAGTTACTCGCGAAGAAAAGACCACCGGCAAGGCAACACTGGATCAGGTGATGGTTCGCACCATTCCGTTCCTACAGGAACTTGGCGCCGTGGAATCCGACATTCTGCTGACCATGCAGCCAACCTGCCCGTTCATCAAACCGGCACGCATAAAGGACGCACTAGATCGCTTTGCCGCGGGTGCCGGCTCGGTGATTACGGTTGTCGATGACCGCCACCTGGGCTGGGTGCTTGACGCCGACGGAAACCCAAAACCTGACTATGCGGCCCGCGTGAACCGCCAGCAGCTGCCTCCAAAGTTCAAAGAGTCCGGTGCCATCATCGGCGCCCGAATTCGAGACATCTTGGCGCAGGGAACTCGCATTGTTGAGCCCATCAACTTGGTGGAGGTGCCCGAGGGTGAGAGCCTGGACATCGATACTTTTAGTGATTGGGCGGTTGCGGAACACCTAGCCAGTCGCAGGCGCATTCTGCTGCGCACCGATGCCGCCAAGGAATTGGGAATGGGGCATGTTTACCGCACACTTGCCCTGGCCTACGCCCTGGCAAGACACGACATCACCATCGTGCTGAGTGTGGACAAACCGCTGGGCCAAGAGTTCTTCGCCGAGTACCCGTTTGCCGTGGACACCGTGGAAAACGACCTCGCCTTCCTGAACTACGCGCGCAAGCAAAAGGCCGACCTGGTGGTGCTCGACCGCCTAGACAACGCCGCCGAGTTTGTAACGCTGCTGAGCGGTCACTGCAAGGTGGTTACCTTCGAAGATCTGGGTGATGGCGCCGAGGTTGCCGACATGCACATCGCTGACATGTACGAGAATCCGCGCGTGGCACCGGAAAAGCAGCTAACCGGGATGGAAAACACCATCCTGGCTCCTAGCTTCGAAAGTGTCTCCCGCCAGATCGAGTTCCGCGAGGAGGTGGAGGAAGTGCTGGTGCTGTTTGGAGGCACGGACCCCGCCAACCTTGCGCTCAACGCCCTCAAGGCCCTGGAGCTCATCGAGTATCCGGGCCGCGTTACGGTGGTCCGTGGCCTCGGTGCCGATCTGATTGATCCCAAGGCATACAAACTGCGAATCCGCGTGCTTAGCAATGTGAAAAACATGCCGGCAGTAATGGAGCGCGCCGATATCGCGCTTTCATCCGCGGGCCGCACCATCACCGAACTTGCCTCCCTGGGTATTCCGACCATCTGCCTAGCGCAGAACGAGAAGGAACTGACCCACACTCACGTGGCCACCCAAAACGGCGTACTGATGCTTGGGCTTGGGCGCCTGGTCTCGGTGGATACCCTTGCGGCTCACCTGATGGAGCTAATCAATAACACCGAACTACGGTTCAAACTGCACGAGCGCGGCCTGTCGGCTACAAAGGGTCGCAGCAACGATCGAATTGTGCGCCGCATCCTGAAGCAAATCGGTTTCTAGCGGTCCTATCGCCGGCAGGCGCTGAGCTGTGGCGCTGCCTAGACCCAGTGCTGCCCGTATACCAACCAGGCCGATAACCCGATCATGATGACTGGGCAGGACGACAGTGCGATGGCCTGGAGGCGGTGACGAACGGATCCTTCGCGGCCTTCGCGGCGAATAATCCTGATTTCAAAAATGCTGCGGACTAAGACCAGCATGCAGATGACTGCACCGATGATCCAGGATCCGAAGAAGGGCAGCGCAAACACCAGGACGATGTCCGTGAAACCGGGGTTGATGGCCAGCACGATGCCGATTATCGCCAGCGGCCAAAAGAAGATTGCTAGCCCAATTGCCGCCATGCGACGCAATCCGCTGCGTAATTCGTCTGACTGCGGCCAAATAAATTGTGCCATTCCCCAACTCCCCTGCGGCGGCCCCTCGCTACCAACGAGACTTAGCCTAGGGGGTCTAGATGACATTTTCGGCGAAAAGTGGAGGAAAACCTCAAATGCTATACATGTACTTAAATTGAACTCTGCCGCTGGAGGGAATTCAGGGCCAAATTGCCCCTACTGGGCTTGCTGATTTAGTGCTAGCTGATCCCACTCTAGGGGCAGGTCCGCAGCGATTGTCGCGGCAACCGTGCGCCCAACCACGTCGTCCCAGTTGGCAATTTCGATGCCAACGTTGGAGCGCAGTGCGATCAGGTCGCCCTCGGTGATAACGTGACCAACCGGTAGTTCCCGAACCGCAACAATGCGGCGACGCGCATTGCTGATCGCCTGGTGCTGAACGCCCAGGTTCTGTTCGTCCTTGCCGTAAAGGGTGCGGTAAACCGCCAACTTGTCCATGAACGCCCGCAGATCTGCCTCGTCCACCGCGTGGTAGTGGTCGTTGCCCACGCCCTGCTTGTTGTCGGTGAAGTGCTTCTCGATTACAACCGCACCGAAAAGCGCGGCCATCTCAACCGCTGGAACGGTGCCATCGTCTTCCGGACGAACGTGATCGCTGTAGCCAATCGCCACGCGCTCACCAAACATCTGCTGCAGCTTTTTGATCTGGCCGATGTTTGCATTCTCCTGAGGAGTCGGGTAGTTCAAAATGCAGTGCAGCAGGGTCACCGATGGCGCACCCGCCTCTAGCAGAACGTTGAGCGAGGTCTCGATCTCCTCGTAGGAAGACGCACCCACCGACATGATTACCGGGGTGTTGGTCTTTGCGATCTTGCGCAGCAGCGGAATGTTGGTGAGGTCTGCCGATGCCACCTTGGTTGACTTTTGGTGCGGGGCCAGCATGTCCACGGCGTCCAGGCTGAACGGAGTCGACATGAAGTCGATTCCGCGCAGACGGCAGTGCTCGGCCAGCTCCGCGTACTCGGCCTCGCCAAAGTTATCCCAGCGCTGGAACAGCTCGTACTGGCTGCTGGTCGGCTCTTTGGTCTGGTCCCAGTAGGCGGGGCTGGTGGTCTTTGCCGCTAGGGTCGCCGCCTTGTAGGTCTGGAACTTTGCCGCGTGGCCACCGGCTCGGGCAACCTGGTCGATCATCTGCTTGGCACGCTCGATTGAACCCTCGTGGTTCACACCGATTTCGGCGATGAAGTACGGGTTCAGGTAGTCGTAAACCTTGCCATCAAGTTCGAAGCTAATCATCGCGGTGTCCTTCTCTGGTGGGTGAGGCTAATGCTAGGCGTAGTAGCGCTGGGGATCGGTGGCTGGCCTTGCTGCGGCCAAATATTCCGGCAGTGACTCAAGATTACTAATCAGTGTAAGGTCGCCTGTTGCGATAGCGGGCAGCACGTTTTCGTAGCCGCTCAGTGGCAGCACCAGAACCTTGCAGCCCAGCGCCAGTCCCTCAAACAGGGTGGTGCTGAATGCGCCGATTAGGTATTCGCTCTGGCTCACCAGATCCAGGAAAATCGGGTCTCGGTGACTGAGTGCAAAGTTTGCTGGCAACGGGTTGCCGTAGTCAGCCTCCAGTGCGCGACCCAGCTCCTCGTAGTCTGCCAGTGCCTCGTTTGGGTGCAGGCGGTAGATGACCTTGTACTCCGGAAGCTGGCGCGCGGTCTCCACCGCAGCCTTGAATAGTTCGCCACCGATTGCACCCTGGCTGGTAAATAGCACCTGACCGGCAACAATCCGATTCTCGGCGAGCGCCTTAGCTCGGTAATCGCGGAACGGCTTGGTTGGTCCGGTGACAACGGGTTCCGTGCCCAAAGGAAGCTGAACTCCACTGGCCGCACTGCCCCAGTAAGAACCCCAGACTGCAATTCGATTGGCCACCGAATCCACCGCCTGTGGCTTCTTGAACATGCCACCGAGTTTGCCCACCAGTGGGTAGGAATACGCCGGGTGGAAGTGGCTGATGAAGCCGTGCTGGATCTCGGTGACGGTTAGTCCCGCGCGCTTGCCCGCCAACACGAGCGACGGCTCGCTGTAGGCGTTCACGATGTAGAGCTCTTTGGCACCGAGGTCGCGGAAGAGCTCTCCGAAACCTAGCTGGTCGATGAGCGTTCGACGCACCAGGTACTTGGGGTACTTGGCGAACTTCTCAAGCTGAATTCCGAATTCGGCTTCGAAAGCTGTCACGATTTCGGTCCAACGGTTCTCAGCGTTTTCGCGGCTGGTGATTCGCAGGTTCTTGTTCACCTGCTCGGTGAAGCGTTCAGTGAACGCCTCACGCAGGCGTCCCAGATCCAGCACCGAGGAGTCTGCCGCGTGTGCCTCGGCATTGAAGTCGAAGTCGATAACGCGGAAGGTCTTGCCCTCTGCCTTCAGACGCTCAATGATGGCGTCCGAATATGGCTCTGCGCCGGCCACTCGACGACGGAATGGGATGACCACGGCATCCACCTTGTCCAAGGCCTTCAGGTCTGGCAGCGACGGGAGGCCCTCCTCCAGTTCTGGCTTCGAAAAATTGGGGTGAGGGTTGTCGAACAAGCCGATTTCCTGAGCCACCGCATAGAACATGCGAGTGCGCAGCAGCGGGTAGAGCTGCACGCTGCTGAAGCGCGCCGAAACCGCCTTGGTGCGGCGCTCTACCGCGGTGAAGCGGTCCCAAAATGCCACAAAACCACTCATCGGCCGGT
>Ga0228701_1001358_pt1 | contig 16913 bp, 13 predicted proteins | sample McNCre117_Aug_MG_2_FD_178017 | JGI IMG/M metagenome (GOLD analysis project Ga0228701, IMG submission 178017) | Freshwater microbial communities from McNutts Creek, Athens, Georgia, United States - 11-17_Aug_MG | ecosystem: Environmental > Aquatic > Freshwater > Creek | place: USA: Georgia...
AGCTAGGTTATAATTTCGGCTTCTACGGTGGCTGTAGCTCAGTTGGTAGAGTCCAGGATTGTGATTCCTGTTGTCGTGGGTTCGAGCCCCATCAGCCACCCCAAATAAAACAAGCACTTAGCGCGGGAACGCCTAAGTGCTTTTTCTTTGGGTGCCCCGATGTAACGGCGGATGTAACTGGATTTCTCGGGTGAGCTCAGTTGTGAAGAAATCAATTTTTAAAATTCGCTTAAGATCCTCGCGCGCGCGATGCGTATGGAAATTCAGGTCAGTCAATAGTCAACAGCTAAGTCAGTCGGTATCAGAATACGAGGTGCTGAGGGCGCAAGACTGATTGTGAAACGCTGAAAATACGAGACAGTTCTTTCAAAAAAGCTAGTCATACGTTGCCTTCGCTCCATACACGCTTCATTTGATCAGGCGGTCTACGTAATGACCAGCGCTGTAAATTCTGGAGCGAATACCCAGCTTTGCAGATCGATGCAGTAGGCTATTCAAGAATTACCAATCCAAAATCAGCCTGCATAAAGCTGCGGCTCATTTGAGTTCAGATTTCATACCTCTTCTTTAAATGCAATTATCTATATAAAAACAAGTACTATTTGACGCAATAAATAGCATAGGAGGTATAGATGGCAGATACGGGCACGGAGATTGAGATTGCCTATAGAAAACTGAAGTGCTATGTCTACTACGACAAGACCGATTTGCGATTGCGTGAGAAACTGGCCAAGTTCGAATGCTCTGCCAATTTCGAAAAAAAATTGCAGGCTGTAAGAGATGTCGTGGACTCTGCTAATCCTTGGTCAGAAAAACAATTCAAGCGATGGCTGGGGCAAATCGGTTGTCGCATCGTTCCAAAGAAGCTTGTCCCAGCGCAGTCTTCAAATTTTGAAGCTAATGACGATGGCCGGTTCATAACCAATGTCACTTCGGCACAAATAATTGAAGTTGAAGCAGTTAACTATTTCTTCGATGGTCCTATCGAACTTCACCTAATTGCTGTTCTTTGGCTGATGCGGGAAGGTAGATATCTGGATGCACAGCTTCTGCCCGAATGCTGTGGATCTAGGTTATCCCCGAAGCTAATGGAAGAGCATGATGATTCACTTCAACTTTTTACGAAATATCACGAACAGTATTCGCGCTGGCGTGACTCCGGTATAAGCAAGGCAAAGCAGTTATTGGTTGAAGAGCGACGCAACGTCGCGATTCTTGGACTCGACCTGAGGGAGTATTTCTATCGAGTGAATCTCGACTTCAACGACGTACGAAGGGCGCTTCGAGCAACCGACGCTCCAAAAGGGAATCGTGCGCTTATTAATTGCATTGAGGAAATAAACAAGGCATATCGATCCCAGATTACGCCTCTATTGGCGTTGACACATACCGACCTGACAGAAGCAGAGGGTGGTTTACCAATCGGTTTGTGTTCATCTCTTGTACTCGCGAATTGGTATCTGAGGGATTTTGATGCAGCAATCTTGAATTCAGTAAGACCGGCCTACTACGGGCGTTATGTCGATGACATCCTGCTGGTAGTTTCTGCCAATCAGGATTTGAGCCGTAATGATAGGAATCCGATTCCAGAATTTATGGCTGAGCTTTTAGTTCGCCCCGGTATTCTTGATCAACCAATCGGTAGCGCCTATCACTTGCGCATGCATCCAACGCTTCAACTTCAAAAATCAAAGTGCATCCTGCAGTATTTCGATGCGCGTCATTCGATTGCCGGTTTGGAAAAGTTTAAGAAGAAGCTGGAACAAAACGGAAGCGACTTCTTACTATTGCCGGTTGACGAGGCAGACAACTCTATGGAGGACGTCGCGTATGAGCTCCTTTACGAGGGTTCAGTAAACAAGTTCAGAAGCGTGAAGGGCATTGCCGAGAATCGTTACGAACTAGCCAAACACCTCGCTCGTCAGACTATTCTTCATTTAGTGACCGATGATCCGCCTGATAAAAAGGTAACACAGGGTCTACAAAAGTTTTTTAAAGGTCGTAGTGCAATAGAGTACTTCGACTTATGGGAGCGTGTCTTCACTTTGTTGAGTATTTCAGGGGACAAGCCTACAGCTAAGGCGTTCTTAAAACAATTAAACACTGAAATTCGGAGGGTAAGGTATCGAAAAGACGATCGAATCACAGAGCAGCTTATCGCCGACCTTGATAAGCATCTAAAGATAGCGCTTGCCCTTTCGGACTCTGTTTCTACGCATGACATTAGATTTTCAGAGCTTCTAGAGAATTTACCCTCGGAAGATTTTCGACGTGCTAACCTTTTCCGCCACCATTTTGTAAGAGCTCCTCTTCTCAACTTCACTAATTACACGGGGCCTTTGAGTGAACGAATACTGAAGACTCCCGCAAAACGAGATCTACGCAAATTGGCGTTGACTCCAAGATTTCTGAACTTTGACGAGTGCATGTTGCTTGCTTATAGCGGTAATGTTCAACTTGGAAGATCCTCGCCATTCAACTTCGCTTGCTCAATTTATGAGTTGGCGAATCGACATACTCCCACTGACATTAAATGGATAAAAAATCAAAAAAAGGTTGAGTCAATGGAACAGGGAGAGAGAGACTGATGCATACCACCCAATTTGACGAGATAACCATTGGAGTTGGATCCGTCGACTTGCACGATTCAATTCAGATCGCTTTGGCTAACATACCGGTCGATGAGAAAAATATCGAGGCAAGTTACTTAGGTTCACCTCAACTAGGACGAGCACGTCTCAAACCTTTCACCACTTTATTGAATGAAGTTTCGCATTACCGTAATGCGGCCAAAAGACCGGTTGATTTAATTGTGTTTCCTGAAGTGAGTGTTCCACATGCATGGGTCGGCATGTTAGCTGCATGGGTGCGAAGGCATCGAATCGGAATGGTTTGTGGTTTGGAGCATCGAATTGACCACAAAGGGCAAGCATTCAACGAGGTCCTTGCGTTACTGCCTTACCAAACTAGCCGTGGGCACTGGGCCTGCGTTCCAGTAAGGAGGTTGAAGCGTTTCTATTCACCGGCGGAAGAATTCATTCTTGAAAACGAGCACTTGATCGTTCCCAAACCGAAAAGTAGTCGATATCACTTGTTCAGATGGCGTGGTGCAAGCTTTGCTATCTATAACTGCTTTGAGCTTGCGTCAATTGAGGATCGATCGATTTTTAAGGGGCATGTTGATTTCATTGTTGCTACAGAGTTCAACCGCGATACGAGTTACTTCTCGAATATTGTTGAGGCCGCAGCACGAGACCTGCATTGCTACATCGTTCAGGTAAATGACTCGGGTTTTGGCGACTCGCGCGTCGTTTCGCCTTCGAAGTCTGAGTTTATGAATCCTGTGCGCATCAAGGGCGGGGATAACCAGACATTTGTCACTACATCACTGAAGCTTTCAGAATTACGATCCCACCAGCGCAAGGCTTACGGCCTTCAAAAAGACGCGAAAGAGTTCAAACCAACACCACCCGGTTTCCCTTTGTCTGGCTTAAGGAAGCGGACGGCTCTTGGTAAAAAGATTTAGCAAAGATCGTATCCGCTGCGAACAGAATTTAGTTAAATAACGAAGCAGGTTGTTGCAATCAGTTACCTAAAGTTAGTGAATTACAGCCTAATCCGAAACCATTCCTCGAAGCGGCTAAAAGACACGATTGCGATTCATTTATGCTCATATGGGATGACTTACCGTGTGACGGGGAATGCATAAGCAAATGACCAAAAAACAAACGCCCCAACGCGCCCCACTCCAGGGAACCCAAGTAATGAGCACTGTCGCCACAGGGGGTGGTGGCGGCATTTTTCAGGCACGTGTTGGTGCTTTATATGTGGCTAACATGCTTACGGGCCTGCCAACGGCATTCTCCCTGCAAGGTGCCAGAGTCCAGGAGCTACGATTCGAAGCGCGCTACACAGGTGCGCACACCGACGATATATATTGTCGAATTAGCGATGCGAAAGGCACTCAGCTACAGCTAATCCAGTGCAAACGAGGCCTCAACGCCACTGCAGGTGACAAGGACTTCATCGACGGTTTGCAAGGCGCTTGGCGTGACTTTCTTGGCCTCGAGAATAGTCCGTTCGACCGTGCTTGTGACATCCTGGTTTTAGCAACTATCTCTTCTGCAAAAGCCGCAAACCAAGCCGCAAAGTGTTTGTGCGAGCTGGCGCGTGCTTCAATTGACTTGGCTGATTTTTTGCAAAAACTTGATTCCAATCTATTCAACAAGAAGCACAAGGACACATGGAGCGCCTTCAAGACGATCTCGAAAGAAACACTCATAGAAAAGTACACGGAGGAACTTGTCTTCCAGCTTCTTCGACGCCTGCGTATCGACATTCACGATCTTGCTGTGGATTCTTCGCAGGAACTTAGCCTTGTCCAAGCACTACTGTCTTCTGGGACGTGCAACGACTCAGGCGAACTTGTGTGGGATGGCCTTGTTTCATATGTGCAGGAGCAAGGGATCACAGCAGGCACCATAACTCCATCTACTTGGCTAAGCACTGCCAAGGAGGGATTACGGGCGGCCGTAAGCCGTCTGACGTCGTCAAGTGGGTTGGGTAGCATTGCTGAGCGCTTGAGCAACCGCGCTCAGACTCAGCTCTCCCTTATCTCGACAAGCTTACCGAATGGTGTGCATGTCAACCGCAGCGAGTCCGTATGGCGTGTTCTGGCTGGGTTCGAGGAACGTCAGCTCGTGGTCCTCACAGGAGGCCCAGGTGCCGGCAAATCGGCTGTAGTGTCGGAACTCGCACCACTCCTGCGCGAATCTGGTCCATTATTGTTTTTCAAGGCAGAGGACCTCGGGCAACCAAGCTTGGCTGCGATGCAGTCCTTAAGTGGTCTTCCTGACCCTTTACTGGGAATCGATGCGCTTCTGAGCACTGCGCAGCCGACGGTGATCATTGACTCGCTGGAGAAGGCGCTTGAAGCCCAGAATTCGGGGGCACTCGAAGAGTTGTTAGCACTCGTTCGCAAGAACAAGGGGGCACGGCTGTGTATAACAACACGCTCTTACGCTCTAAACGGTTTGTACACACACTTTCTGTCCAGTTTTTCCTGTCAGATCGTTGAAGTCCCGCTACTCACCGATTCGGAGATGTCGGCCGCGGTAGCAGGTAGTCCCCTTGACGAACTTATCTCAAAAGACGTGGGCGTGAGGGAGGTATTGCGTGCTCCGTATTACTTGGAGCTCGCCTTCAATTCCATAAATACGGGAGTTGTACTCCTCAGCTCCTCAGAAAACGACCTAAGGCGGATGTTATGGACAGAGCGAGTTGCGCCCAGTACGGGATTGCCACTAGGGCTAAGCCGGAGACGTCAAATAGCGTTCGACGCAGTGTGTTACCTGCGAACAGAGCGGTTTGCACAGTTCGTTGAGGCACCGACAGACGCTGAGGCAGTCATCTCACTTTTGCAGGACGCTGTGTTGTTACAGGATGAGGCAGAAAGAGTTGCCCCTGCGCACGATGTCTTGGAGGACTGGGCGCTCTTCTTCCAAGTTGAGCGCGAGGTTCGCTCTGCGGAGCGAGACTGGACTGCGTTGTTTAAAAAGCTTGGGGTGCATGCAGGAATGCGGCGAGCTCTGCGCTCATGGACGGCGCAGAAGTCTGCAGAAGGTGATGAGGATGCCTTCGCGCTCCTGCAGGCTGCACTCCGACCAGAGTCGACGATCCCTCAGTTGTGGTGTGATGAAGTGGCCATCGGACTCTTGCGCTCTGAGCGTGTCGAGGATTTGATCGAAAAGCTTGGTGGCAATGGTTCCTTCAACAATGTTGCTTTGCTCCAACGTCTGAGCCATTTGCTGCGGGTTGCTTGCAAGGGGCCAACGTCGATTGACTACTCGTACCTGGCAGACGATCCTGCAAATAAGGAGCACTTAGCCCGCATCGGGATGGCTGCGCCAGTGGGTAAGGCATGGGATGTGATGATTGGGTTGATCGCAATGACGTTTCCCACGCTACCGCCCGAAGCCCACTCGTGGGTTGCCCAGCTTGCAGAGGACGCTATTGCACACGACCCTAGCTGGTATCAGCCCAGCCAGCGGGTGGCAAATGTCTTCAACATCGCCGAGCACTATTGCAGTCGAGACAAGGAAAGCTGGTACAGAGGACAGTCGATTGGCAAGAGGTTCTATGCGCTTCTTTGCCGCTGCTCTGGTGCAGACCCCGCTAGATTCAAAGTGTTTGTTGATACGCTCATCGAGAGGATCTCTTGCGACACCAATCACCGCGACTTTTATGCAGAGGAGCGCCTCGAGTTTCTAACGAACGTCAAACACTGCAGAGAGCCTGCTTACTTCAGCCCGGATTTGGTGCGCGAGGCATTCTGCGCTCTTTACATCGAGACTGAACCACGTAGAGCGCGTCACCATTACTCTACCGGCTGGGAGGAGTCACTAGGCCTTAGTGATCGGGCGGCTCACAAATTCTTTCCGCCATCCACGCTTCAAGGTCCCTTCCGATCCCTTTTGCTCTACTCATTTGTGAAGAGCGTGCACTTTGTCGTTGAGCTTTGCAATCATGCCGCTACATCGTTTGCGAAGTCGAATCCGGAGGAGATTACGGTCATTTCGTTTGATAAAAGCCCGAACGGAAGGCCACATATATGCGGCTGGCGGTTCTGGTCCGCTTATCGAGGAAACTCAGTTTCAAGCGATGTTTTGAAATGCGCGCTGATGGCGCTAGAGGAGCGGCTGCTTATTGACGCAAAGAATCAGCCGACCCTAGTCTCTAAAGCTCTTGAACTTATCTTGGAAATCGGTGAGTCTAGTTTTACAACAGGGCTCGTAGCCGGGGTGCTTATGGCGAATCCATCCCTTGTCACACAGAGAATGCTATCGATCTTCAAGTACCCAGACTTTTTCGGTGACGACATTGCGCGTAGCGTCGGAGAGGCTAGCGCTTTGGCTATTCATGGCGGTCACGACGGGTTGGATAAGGAAAGACAAAAAGAGCGTATGGCAAGCAACCAGTTGCCACACAGGCGACAACATTTGGAAACGCTTGTGCTGCAGTTGCAATTCAACCGATCAGACCTTCGCGACAGCATCTTCGCCATCTTGGATAAGCACACTAAAGACCTCGAGAACACGATCGGTGCCTCAGATGGCTGGCGAATGGGTCTCAAACGTATGGACGTTCGAGGTTTGAAGTTTGGTGAGCCTTTAGGGGAAGAAAGACTTTTACCCCTCGAGATTGCAGAGCTTGCCCCCGATTTGAAGGTCGCCAGTGACAAAGCGGAGTTGCACAACCAACTCATGAACCGATTGGCAACTTTGCGGCTTTGGGCGGGAGCTGTAACGCAGCCGGGGTTATCGTCAGCACAAGGGACTGTAGACCGCTTCTCCTCGGCTGCTGAGGTTTATGAGGAGTTCATTTTTCTGCGTGAGGAGTTCAAAGGGCAGGGAGACACAATGCTCTTTGGTTTAGACGATGAACTGCCATGTGCTCTGATTCAGCGCTGGCCGACTGACTCCTCCGATGCGCTGCAGTGGGCAAAAGACTATCTCCTAGATGTCACTTTCCACTATCAGAGAAACGATGCCTGGCTTCGATCCGATTACATAGCGTTAGAGCTGCGAGCTAAGACGCTTATTTTGCTTGCCAGCTTAGATCCGACTCTTCCTAGGGTGGCCGAGGCTCTTGCAAATGTTATTACGGAGCCAGTTTGGAAGGTTCGTCGGTCTGCGGCGATTGCCATCTCAGAAGTCCTCCGAATCAAGCAGCCTCTCGTCTCTAATATTCTGACCACAGGACTGGCGCAGTATGCTGAGGCGCTCGAAACCTCGCCCCAGAAGAGTCGCGACTTCGTTGACGAAGTAAGAGACGCAAAGCGCAAGGCGTTGGTTGCAGCCCTTGCTAATGCGGAGCCAGGACGTCGACCCGAGCCCAGCAGCTTGGGCGCAGTCAAGGAGTGGACGATAGCGCTCGATGCGGCCCGTAGTGAGATGCCGGAGACTTGGCGAGTCCAAGTGCTTACAACCCTTGCTCGTCTGGTGGCGGATCAGGAAGGCAAGCCTAGGTTAGATCGATACGACTCTGACTATGTTGACTTTGACGCACGTTTAGAGTTGGGAGACCTACTGGCGGCTGAGCTCTTGGGCCAACGAACGGATCAGACCCACATTTTTGAAGTTCTCGACTATTGCATTGAGAACGCTCCAGAGCTCAGCGAGAGGGTGCTTGAATCAACTCTCAGTGGCATCCTGAAGCGGGAGTACGCCAACGCCGAAGCATTCTGGCGTGTCTGGGATCGAGCTGCTGGAAAGATACTATCCGATGAGTCCCTTAGAACATCGTCTAGGCGCTCGTACAGCAAATATGAGAAACCATTGGCTGTGCTGCTCTTTGGCACCATGCGATGGCCGATTAGCTGGCATGACATTCCGCTGCTGCAACACAGGCCTGACTTTGTGGCGAACTGTCTTGAGGTAGCCGGAGATAGCCGTTACGCCTTGGAGCGTTTGTTGGCGCTCATGGCCGGTGTCGGTAGGGCTACAGCCGTTCCCTCTGCTTTGGTTCAATTAAGGGATGCTATGAGGCGGGCCCCAGCAGATATTTTTGACAACGGTAATGCACTATGGGATGCGGAGACTGTATGTCAAGTAGCAGTCCATGAGCATCGCCAAGTGCTTCTTCGAAATGTCAATCTTCGGATGTCAACTTTGGACATACTCGACTGTCTCGTCATCGCTGGGTCTTCACTGGCATTCCAGTTAAGAGATTACTTGGCGACTAGCCCGATCGCTGGAGGAGACGAAACGATTTAATGGTTGTAACGCATTACCTGGCCATCAATCTCAGACAACTTTCTTGACGGCGACAGAGAATCCAAATTGGGTGGGCATTACTATGGAAAAGTAAGCTCGCATAGACCGAATCATTGTTGCAATGTCAGTTCAAGGCTGGTTTGATTAATTGTTCGACCAATTGAGGTCTCGTAATGTGAACCCTACGGCTTGTAGCGCGAGCTCAGCATCCTCCTCGAGAATTGAGCGGTATCCATTTTGACGCTGCGTGTTGCTTTTGTTCCGGCTGTGGAGCTTTGCGCACACCTTCCCCAGGTTTCCAACACAGATTTTTTTATGAGGAGCTGCTTCTATCTTGGAGGAAATTTGGGCGAGTTCGTTTCCAACTACAGCATCGGCGGATCCGTTTTGAGCTAGCCAGGATGAAATGATTACTTGCATGGCGTCTCTACAGTTGTCCACAACAGAACCAGGCGACTCCTTGAATGCCGAATCGAGTACTTTTGCTAGTGCTTGTGTAACTGCTGGCCTAAAACGCTCTTCGATCTTTTTTGTATCCAGTTCAGGAAGAATTCCATATACCGACAAGGCCTTTAGCGTCACCATCACTGCTCCACTGAATATCGCTTCTGATTGCACGATACGCCATGCGGAAGCGCCATGAGATGACCCCAGTGCTAGTATCAATCCCTGTCCCTGATTTGGTTTGTGCAGTAAGTCAATGCATGACATGTAGACAAGCATGTTCTTTCGGGTCGCTTTGTCAAAGCCTGCTATCAGCCCCCTGTCGTAGGGGTGTGCTGATACCGTGTGCTGCTCAGGCTGCGCGCCGTCCTTTTTTTGATAAAGACGCCCCCTGCGAGTGCGGCTAACTGCATCAAACGAGTCTTCTCGAAAGATGAGCCCAAATACTTCTGAAGGGCTTGGAAGGGATTTCCAGTCTGTCGGCTGTTGAATGATTTTTGCGTGAACTACGCTGGGCATCGGGATCACAGGGATGTCGGGGTTGCCTGTTCCCTCGTAGATCAATCCAGTGTTCTGCTCAATACCAAGATACATTCGCGCTCCTTGTGTTAGTACTGCTGGGGTGTGACTGCCATCTGCCTAGGAAAGATTGGTTTTGGGATAGGGTAGAGCCACCTTTTAGCTATTCCCAACTCATCTAGGCTGCTACCTCAGCAGCCTACTAAATGTGTCCCACGCGCGTACTGCGTAAAAATTCACAAGATTCGGTGTTTTAAAGCACTCTGTGCGTGGCTAATTCGGAGTCGGGGGGGCTTATTTCAAATTTTCCAATTCAATTTCGGTCTCTTTAACCAGTTGACTGGCTGGTAACTTTAACGCCTTGGCAAATTTCACAATTGTGGTGATCGTTGGTTGGTTTTGACCTAGCTCGATCAAGGAAATGAAGTTCCTTTGCACCCCTGCATCAAAGCCTAGTTGCTCTTGCGACAAGCCCGCAGCCTGTCTGTGACGTCTTAGCACTCTTCCAAATGCGATAGGTATAACTTCCAAATGAACTCCCAACATATTGGGTAAATTTCGTTCATTCGGTAAACTATGTCTTCCCTATATATTGGTCAAAAAAAATGAAGCCACATAACGTACTTTGTGTCGCGGCGGTTGCAATAGTGCTTAGCGGTTGTCAGACCGCACCGTCCTGGCGGCATCAAAATCTCACAGACCCAGAGGTGATTGTTAAGAGGCTGGCAAGAGACGATGGTGAATGTGAACTGATTTCGCTTCAATCCAGCGGATCTCCAGTTCAGGTTGCCGTACCCAGCAGTACACAGGCTATTTCTGGAACTGCACGAACTTACAACTCTCAGACAGGGGCTACCACCACAAGCACCTACAGCGGGCAGGTCGGTGGGCCAAGTGGGGGTTTTGCAGGTGGTTTTGCCTCCGGCTTATCTAGCGGAGCAGCTTTGGGTGAGGCTATACGAATCGGACGGATTCAAGATTTGGCCTATCGCCAATGCATGACATCTCGTGGATGGGTTGATGTAAATCTGAAAACTGATGGTGAGTTGAAAGCGAAGCCTCGAGCGATGGAAGCGACTCTGGATGCACCAGATTTGTATCCAAGCGCTGAGGCTGCATGGAAAGCTGACACAGAGGAGTTCATGCGTCTTTTCCCCGCTTATAAAAGCGGAAGCAAACACGAAACATTCAATGCTCGAATTAAATCAATCGCGGCTGTGAAGAACTTACCTGAAGGGTCACAGTATCTTGTTGAGACTTTGGAGTCACTTCAGGCAGAAGAGTTAGCAGGACTAAATTTGGCTTCAGAGGATGTGATCCCGCTCTATTTGCGTGCAGCCAAGGGAGATGCTAGAGCTCAAGCTGGGCTTGGTTTAGCCTACATTCAAAAACAAAACCCGCTGACGCCATATGATCCCCTTCGGTCTGCCTTTTGGTCAAGGAGGGCGGCACTAGCTGGTAATTCAGTTGGGCAGATGGGTTATGGCATCTTGTTATTCAGTGGAGCAACTGGAAGTCCAAATCGAGTGCTTGGGTATCGCTGGGTTCAAAAGGCTGGTGTTGCTGGAGTGAATGTTCAGTCAACGCTTCAAGGATTCGAGGCTGGCATGACGCAGAAAGAGCTCCAGCAGGTGAAACAATGAAAAGCACGATTATTCGGTGCTCTAGTTGTGACTACATCACTAAGCTTGTTCATCGCCCCGTCACACTAACTTATGAGCTTCTGGACGGTGAAAAATTTAAAACTGGAAGAGAGTTTTGTTGGTGCAACACCTGCGGTGGCATTCGAGATTCGGAGCCCAACTTTTCGCCGTATTTGAATATGGAGAAGCATATCGCTGATCTGCAAAAGGCAACTTGTAAATTGGGAGCAAAAGCATATGGTGTCATCGACAAATTGCTGGGTGGAACCACTGCTAGTAACGATGAAGGTGAGCTTCGTGCTCTTATTCTTGGTCGAAAAATTGCCCGAGCTAGGAGTGGCGGTCCGCGTTGCTTGAGTTGTGGTGAAACAAGCATTCAGAATCTGAATGAATACATCCATATTTGTGGAGGTCAACTTCTTCGAGACATGCCTTCTTATGACAGTTCTCGCTTTAACTATGCACCTGAAACGATCTACCTAGACTACGAAGGACGCAAACTTTCGGGGCCTATTGACCCTTACATTCAATTCGCACAAACAGTAGAAATTGAATCCGTTATAAAAGACGGGATGGTTGCGCTTGTGTACATATGCTCTTTATTTGAGGAGGAGGACTTTGCTCCTCTTCTTAGGAACAAAGAAAAATTTAGAAAATTTGCAAAAATCATCGAGCTACGAATCATGCACGATGACTTTGATAATCCACTTTCTAGATTTGTTGAAATGCCAACACCAAAGCAACAATCTTCAATTTCAGAAGCTCCGCGAGCAATTGTTTTGGGTAGTCAAAAGCCAATCAGCAAATGGTTGCGATCGCAAATCATGACTCGTTAAGCGTTTTCGGCAGCGCCTGCAACCATTCCTGGATGCTGGCGCTTTGATTGAAGACATGCGAAGTTAGCCTAATTTTTAGATGACTACATTTATTTACGTTTAATGCGTCAATGCAGATGGTTCTCTAGATGGTTTCCGTCAACCGGAATAGGTGCTAGATCGAAAATGGGCTTGATAGTTCCGTTTCCCAGATTAGCAGTAGTGGTTACTACGCCGTGAGGCGGCGTTATATTTGCCTTCTTTGCTCTGCCAGGCGGATAAAGTGCTGCGTTTGTAGTGAGGTGCTGATTTTTTTTGTACGCACTGCGCTCAAATGAACTAGCTGCGCCATAGTCATATCCTGGCAACTTATCCAAATTTCGCCAAGTTAATGCATACCAACTGGCCTTGTTTGGTCGTTGGCCTTTTACGGTTTCAAAAATAAAACTCTTTGCAATAAGTTCTTTTTTGGCTCGATGAATTACATCGGCCGAAGTCCATCCACGTTTTGCCAAGTAAGCTTTGCTTGCTAATAGACGCCCATTGTTGTCTCTAACAAACTGCCGAGCAAACTCCCAAAGTAGGGAGCGAGCTGGATGGCTCAAGCTTATGTATGCCGGACAATCCATAACCACCCACGGCATTGCGATAAAGCCAGTTCCATCGCGTCCGTCATCTTTTCTTCCCATCGAGTTGCGTCCGTTAGCCATTGTTGATCCCCTTAATGTTGTTTAGGCATTGCCTATTGAAAATATTCAAAATTTGTGCGGTCGCTAATTTCTTAGAGCGATGACTCTTATCAGTCAAGTTGTCACTCCTAGAATTTGTTTTATGTCTGAGACTCGCCAGGCCAGTCGTCCCATTACTCGCATTGGACGTATGGGGCCCTTTTCTTTGCACGCCCAGAGCCACAGAGTTTGTTTTGCTCGGTTTAAATGTGCTGCTGCCTCTGATGTCGGTATCGCCGCGCGCGTTTCTTGTGCGAGTGGAACTAGTTGAATTTGTATCTTTGCCATTGCTTTGCCTTTCGTTTGTTGCAATGGCTGCATCGTGACTGACCTCGTAGTCAGTTAGCGGCTAAGTGATAGTAAAAAAAATTTTTATTCTGTTAGGTGAAAACTGAGGACCGACGCAATGCTGCAGATGTAGATAGGGTAGGCCTTGCGAATTAGATGCTTCTAATTTTTTCATGCGGATCTTCTAGTGGCATTCCCCCAAATCAGTAGACAAATAATGATGTCAAAACTGAAATGGAGAAATGCAAATGCAACGAACGAAATACGCCCCCGAGTTCAAAGACGAGGCAGTCAAACAAGTCATCGATAAGGGCCACGCGGTTGTCGATGTAGCCAAACGTCTTGGAATCCCAGATAACGTCCTGTACGCATGGGTCAGCAAGTTCAAGAAAGCCGATGAGCCTCAGTCCAGTGATCTCAAGGCGATGCAAGCCGAAATAACCAGACTTAAGGCCGAACTCAGGCGAACCACCGAGGAGCGCGACATCCTAAAAAAGGCCGCCGCGTACTTTGCAAAACAGTCTGGGTGAAGTACGCATTCATTCAAGCCCACCGATCAGAATTCAAACTCACCAGCATGTGCCGCGTTCTCAAAGTTCACCGCAGCGGCTTCTACGCTTGGCTGCATGAGCCGCTATCGCCAAGGGCAAAAGCCAATGAGGTGTTGACGGCAAAGATCAAAGAGTTCTACGACCAGAGCATGGGCATCTACGGCAGCCCGCGCATCTTCTGTGATCTGCGCGAAGCCGGCGTGGCTTGCAGCGAGAACCGCGTGGCACGGCTGATGCGTGCCGCTCAGATCAAGTCTGTACGTGGCTACAAACGTCCTAGGTACAAAGTGGGTAAGCCCGCACTTGTTGCGCCAAACCAGTTACAACGACAGTTCCAGCACGATGAGCCTGACCACGCTTGGGTGACGGATATCACCTACATCCGAACGCATGAGGGGTGGTTGTATTTGGCGGCTGTGCTGGACTTGCACTCGCGTGCGGTAGTGGGCTGGAGCATGGGGCCACGCATGCAAACGACTTTGGTGCTGGATGCGCTGACGATGGCGGTGTGGCGCAGAAGGCCCAAAGAGTCGGTGATCATTCATTCGGATCAGGGCAGCCAATTTGGCAGCGATGAATTCAACCGTTGGTGCAAAGACAACCGATTGAGCCCGAGCATGAGTCGTCGGGGAAACTGTTGGGATAACGCCGTGGCTGAGTCGTTCTTCAGTAACTTGAAAAGCGAGCAAATCAAGAAGCGGATTTACCAAACTCGGGCTGAAGCCAAGTCAGAGATCTTCGATTACATCGAGGGTTTCTACAATCGTGTTCGACGCCACAAGCATCTCGATCAGCTCAGCCCCTATGAGTTCGAGCGGCAGCGTCAGACTGCGCTATGAAATATGTCTAGAGGTTTGGGGGAATGCCACTAGTTAAAGGGATACGGCTGGATAACATGCGACAGATTCGTTTCTTTCTATGAAATTTCTTTTTCTTTAGCCCATCGAATAGCTCTTCTAATTTTTTGTTCATCGAATCGTTTGTCCGCGAAGTATTCGACAGCATCAATCAAAATACTTTTTAAGAGTTCTTTTCGGCGTATTTTTCCTCTCACGTAATCCCATATTTCCCTGTAATCTTCATTCTTACGGTTGCGTGGGGCTTGAGCTCGTTTTTTCTGAGTTATGGAATTAGATCCTTCGCTAACAAAATCATTAGGGGATAAGAGCTCTCGTGTTGCTAGCATTTGAGTGTCATGAAAACGCTTGAGATCTTCAGCCGTATAACCTTTTGCTGCATCAATAACTCCGACTTTAAGAATGTGCTGATTCAAGGCGGGCAGAGACTTATTAATCTGTTCTTTTCGAAGCATCTCCTTGATTGCAGACTCTCGCTCCGCTTCGCTTAGATGCGAAATCGGTGCTAGTGCGTTTAAGTAGAGCTCTGTAACCACAGAGCTCTGTTTTCGGCTTGTACTTTTCTTAGTCATGCGACAGCCCTTACTGCGTACGGTAAAGTTTTTGTCTGTTCATTTGTGAGCTGCTGCACGGCCCCTTGTTCAAGAATCCATTTTTCAATACGCTCGTGATGTACTCGTAAAAGATCTAACGGGCGCCGTTTGTAATGCTTCTCTGCTGTAGCACTTGGTTTATGCCCTTGAATTTGTGCAACGATCCCCGCTGGTATTTCAAGCCATTCGGTTAAGCTGGAAAAAGATCGACGTAGACCGTGAAGTGTGAGGTCTTCAATTCCTGCGACTGCACATGCTTGAGTGTGCTGTTTGTTGGGTTTGGTAATTCGCCCAGAAGCGCTGGTTTCGAGTATGTTGCTTAAAGCGACTTTTCTACCGAGACGATCGGCTTTTCTATTGCGGCGCTTAGTATTGTGATCATCTGCCGCTAGAGTTCGGGTGCTTGAGAAAACCCAGTTATTTCGACGCGGAAGTCTGGCCAGCAGGTGCGCTACATAAGGCGTGAGAGGAATTACGCGTTCACCATCCACCTTGTCCCGTATGGTGAGTCCGTTCCAATTGCTATTCACATCCTGCCATTGCATGTCTAGAACTTCTCCCGGCCGTGCTCCTGTCAAAAGCATGATTTGTATTGAGGCAGAAATCACCGGGTTTTGTATGTTTTGTACTGCTGCAAACCAAGGGGCTAGCTGCTCCCTTGTTAGTACGTCGCTTTTGACTCCTTGCTTTCCAAGAGCCTCGCGGATTTTTTTTGTTTTGGCTGGGTTTCGCTGAGGGAGGGCGTTTGCGTACTGTGGCTGTTCTGCGCACCAGTTCAGAAAAACTGACAACAAGCGCCAAGCGAGCCTGGCTGAAGATGGGCGCTCTTGGCCCTCTTTTCTCGCCCATGCTTCTATAGCAGTGCTATCTAGGTCTGATAGAGGCAGTTCCATAAGCGGGGCAAGTGGACCAGGTTTGGTCTTTCGGTCCGTCATGCCTCTACGCTTAGACAGGGCTCCCCCTTGGTTAGCCTTTTCTATATGACTCCTGTAATGAAGTTCTCCCCAGTATGGGCGTCGTTCTGTGACATACGAGTCCCATACATCTCTTACTGTTAATGCTTTGAGCTTTCGAGCCTCCGCCTTTGCTAGCTCTTTCGTGCGGCTAAGTTCAGCCTCAGCTAAAGCTTCACGTTTGAGTGCTCTGGGGTCCTTGCCTTCGTCAATTAATCGTTGTAATTCGCGAGCCTTTGCTTGAGCATCGGTGATGCTCCAAGCGGATGGACTTCCTATGGTTACTCGAACGGTGCTGTCTTTGTAGCGGCCTTGGAACACATATGAAGGTGATCCCGCTGGAGTTGTCCTTAGGCCTAGCCCTGGAGCGCCTGAGTCCCAGAGAAATGCTTGTTTTTTGTCAGGAGGACATTTGACCGATGCTATGCGCGATGCAGTAAAAGCGACTTTTGCCATTCATTGCCCTTTCAATTGCACTCCATCATGTAACTATGGATGTAAGCAAAATTTTGAAAATTTGTGAAATCGGACTCAATGAGAAAAGGCTGGTTGAAATCGTAACTCATTGATTTATATTGATTGTATCAATCTGAATCAATGTTGATGAATAGTTACTTTATGTGATTGTGATTCCTGTTGTCGTGGGTTCGAGCCCCATCAGCCACCCCAAATAAAACAAGCACTTAGCGCGGAAACGCCTAAGTGCTTTTTCTTTGGCGCGATGCGTGTGGAAATACTTGTTCGGTAG
>Ga0228701_1001362_pt1 | contig 16872 bp, 20 predicted proteins | sample McNCre117_Aug_MG_2_FD_178017 | JGI IMG/M metagenome (GOLD analysis project Ga0228701, IMG submission 178017) | Freshwater microbial communities from McNutts Creek, Athens, Georgia, United States - 11-17_Aug_MG | ecosystem: Environmental > Aquatic > Freshwater > Creek | place: USA: Georgia...
GGTGGCGCTTTGGGATTTGTAGTTTATTTTCCAAAGTCCTCGAAGACCTAAGAGGACGAAGAGTAATCCGAGGCCCCAAGCGATTTCAGCCGGATGCCATTGGATGAACATGGCCAGGGTCCCCACGAGATTGAGGAAGAAGGGGATGGCGTGGCTGATTTCGATGGAGGCGGGTTGCACGACGCTTCCGATTTTCGACATGTAGAGGTAGCTGGCGAGTTGGAGGACAAAACTGGGTGCCAACCACATGATTTCCTTGAAACGCCGGTTGGCCAACAGGTAATACCCGATGCCGACGTAGGCCAACACCCCACTTCCAAAGGAATAAAAGGCCATGGCGGCGAATAAGATTGCTAGGCTTAGATTTTTGGGGCCGGGTTTGGCGATGAAGTGCAGAGCGAGTAGGGTGAAGAGGATGACAGAGCTTTGTTGGATCCCGGTCATGGCCCAGTTGGCCACCTCATAATACTGCGGTTGGAACCATAGTAGCAGGATGGGCAGGGCTTTCCAAGGGGCAAATGCATGGGATTGAGTTTGTTTCCAAAGGAGCCAGGCGATGGCGGTGAGTTGGGCCAAGCTGATCAGCAGGATTCGTTGGAAGTTGATGTCTTGAAAGAGCAGGTATTGAATGCTGAGTCCAATTTTGGGGATGACGGCCATGTGGTTGTTGTCCACCATGAATAGGCTGCGCAGGAATTGGGTAGTGCTGAGATTTTTTTGTGCGAGTTGGTTGACGAAATCGATGAAATTGACGTCGTCGAGGAAGGGGCTGTTGTGGCTGAGGCGGAGGATTTGCCAAGCAAAAAGCAGGATTATTCCGCTGCCAAGAAGCCAATTGCTGAAGTGTCTCGCGTTCATGGTGGCAAGTTATCGAAATGTTTTGGGAAACTTTTTTACCATTGGATAATTCGGGTGGAAAAAACTTGTAGCCTAGGGCATAATTCGTAATTTTGTTACTCAAAATTGTATCAGTCTGCCTTGGGTTCTGTGTGACTCAGGAGGGCGAAGCCGTATCAGGCTTGTAACATTGGTATTAGATCGTTTATTTTCGGGAAAGATTCGGGTGGCTTTGCTCACCAAATTGTTGTTGAACCCAGCGAGTAGGGTCTACCTACGGGGTTTGGAGCGGGATTTGGGGGTGAGTAGCAATACGGTGCGTTTGGAATTGAATAAATTGCAGGAGATGCATTTGATTCAGGTGCAGGAGGAGGAGGAAAATGCGAAGGTGAAGCATTATGTGGTGAATCAGGCGCATCCGATGTTCCAAACATTGCGGGGAATTATTCTGCAATTTGTGGGTTTGGATCAGATTGTGGACCAAATCATCAAGAAATTAGGTAATTTGGACCAGGTATATCTGACCGGGGAGCTGGCGGAGGGCAAGAATTCCCCTTTTGTGGACCTGGTGCTGGTGGGGAATGTGGATCGTCCGTATTTATATCAGTTGATCGAAAAGGTGGAACCCTTGATACAGAAAAAGGTCCGCGTAGGGGTTTTTGAGAGGGAGGAGTTTAGTGAGGAGGTTTTAAATGGAATGAAGGCACATTTGACACTAATTAATTCATGAAAATTTTATCTCACAGGGGTTATTGGAAGACGTCAGAAGAGAAAAATACCCTTTTAGCTTTTGAAAGATCTTTTTCTTTGGGATTCGGAACGGAAACAGATGTTCGTGATTTAGATGGTAAATTGGTTATTTCGCACGACGTGCCATTGAGTACAAATACTCCCATTTTATTTTCCGATTTTTTAAAATGCTACAAATCCTTCAATAACGATTTACCACTTGCCATAAATATAAAATCCGATGGCTTACAATTGATGTTGAAACAGGAGTTGGAGCAATTCAATATATCTAATTATTTCGTGTTTGATATGTCTGTTCCTGATACAATCGGATATCTAAATAGTGGATTAAAAGTGTTTGGACGTGAAAGTGAATATGAAACAAATGTTTCATTTTACTCTAATATTTTAGGTGTTTGGATGGATGAATTTGAAGGTCATTGGATTAATGAATACAAATTAAAGGGACACTTAGAAAATGGAAAGTTAGTATGTATTGTTTCTCCTGATTTGCATAAACGCAACCATTTGGAGGAGTGGGCAGATTACAAAAAAATTGAGAGTCAAAATTTAAATTATCAAGAAAATATCTGGATATGTACTGATTTTCCAGAGGAAGCAAGAACATTTTTTTATGAAGATTAAGGCAGTTATTTTTGATATGGACGGGGTTCTTATTGATGCAAAAGATTGGCATTACGAAGCCTTGAATAAATCCTTGAGGTTATTCGGGTTGGAAATTAGTAGATATGATCATTTAGTGACATTTGATGGATTGCCTACGAAAGATAAGTTAAAGATGCTTTCGCTGGAATCGAACTTGCCGGAATCACTACATGATTTTATCAACGAAATGAAGCAGATTTATACAATGGAAATTGTATATGCGAAATGTAAACCTACATTTTATCATCAATATGCATTATCAAACCTTAAACAGGAAGGTTATAAGTTAGCAGTTGGCTCTAATTCTATTAAAAATACGATACAGGTGATGATGGAAAAATCTGGTTTGATGGAATATTTAGAATTTTTTCTTTCAAATCAGGACGTTAATAAAGGAAAGCCAGATCCTGAAATGTACGATAAAGCGATTCAAAGGTTGGGTTTACGCCCGGAAGAATGTTTAATTGTTGAGGATAATCCGAATGGATTGAAGGCGGCTTATGCGAGTGGGGCGCATGTCTTGAAAGTCGACAGAATTGAAGATGTTAATTATTTTAACATCAAAAATAGAATCAAAGAAATCGAATCTATATGAACATCATAATTCCTATTGCTTCTCCGAAGTTTAAAGATGAAAGTGACAGTTTTCAATATCCATTGCCTTTAATTGAGGTACATGGAAAAACATTAATTGAATATGCATTAGAGGCTCCCCTTAAAATCGCTGGTAAGAAACAGTTCATTTTCATCGTTAAAGAGGAAGACTGTAATCAATATCATTTTGATCGAACATTAAAACTGTTAATCCCCGATTCGAAAATTGTAGTATTGAAACACCAAACGCAGGGGGCAATTTGTAGTGTTTTAATGGCAATCGATCATTTTGATTTAGATGATGAGACCTTAGTGATAAACTTTGATCAATTGGTAGATTATGATTTCAATCTTTTTCTAAACGATTTTAGACAGAAGGATGCTGATGGTGGGCTCGTTACGTTTAGGTCCGTTCATCCAAGGTGGTCATTTGCTCGAATTGTCGATCAAAAAGTCATGCAAACAGCCGAGAAGAATCCTATTAGTAACCATGCAATTGCGGGAATTTATTATTTCAAAAAGACTTCTGAAATGATTAATGCGGCTTACAATGTGATACGATTAGACGATAATTACAAGGAAAGGTATTACACATCAAGCATCTTTAATCAGCTGATTTTAAAAGGATTGAAAATTCACTATCACTCAATCCCAAACAGTGTTTATCATTCATTTTACTCATCTCAAAAAGTAAGAGAATTAGAGGATTTTGTAAAACAGAATAGATTTGAGGCCAATGGAAAAAGCTAATTTAAAGGAATTTATAGGAGGTTGGTTTGTTGGTAATTTTGAGCCTTCCTTATTTAAAACTAACGACGTTGAGGTTGGCGTGAAATACTACAAGGCAGGTGATTCGGAAGGCTATCATCATCATAAAGTTGCCACTGAATTTACGGTAATTATTTCAGGTAAGGTATTGATGGATAATCAGGAGTTTGAGGCTGGGGATATAATAAAAATTAAACCGAATGTTTCAACCAACTTTAAGGCATTAACTGATGTTGTAACGGTGGTAGTTAAATTACCGGGGGCGAATAATGATAAATACATAGATTAATCCAGATGAATAAAATTAATGTAGTAATTCCAATGGCGGGTTTAGGTTCTCGATTTTCGTCAGGGGGCTATGCTAAACCCAAGCCATTTATTGATGTCATGGGAGAGCCCATGATTGTTAGGGTTTTGAATAACTTGGCTATTCCCAATGCATTTTATTATTTGATTGCACGGGAGGAACATTTAATTCAGGAAGCCGAATTAGTTAAAAAAATAGAAGAACAATATCCCGTAAAGTTTATTGGTATTGGTCAATTGACAGAAGGGACTGTTTGTACCGTTTTATTCGCGCGCCAATATATCTATAACGATATTCCATTATTAATTGCAAATTCCGATCAAATTATCGATGCGGATATTAATAAATTCATTAATGATTCGATAAAACGAGATTTAGACGGTTCAATCCTAACCTTTATTGATGAAGAGCAAAATCCCAAATGGTCATTTGCAGAGGTTGATTCTAATGGCTTTGTCGTTCGTGTGAAGGAAAAGGAAGCAATTTCCAATATCGCTACGGTGGGCATTTATTTATTTACTCGAGGGAAAGATTTTGTCAATGGCTCAATTGATATGATTATTAATAATGACCGTGTTAATAATGAGTTTTATACATGTCCGGTTTATAACTACCTAGTTAAAACAAACAAAAAAATAGGAGTATTTAACATTGAGCTTTCAGAAATGCATGGGATTGGTACACCGGTGGATCTAGAATCTTACATTCGAAAAAATATTTAATGATAAACCTTCTTTTGTTAAGGCTCAATAAATTGTTTGTTAGTTTTAAATTGTTCAGTCAATTTGAAATACTTGTAGGTTTATTGACATCAATTATTGGTGGGATTTCTTCTGTACTCGAGATCTTCTCAATTTATATGATTTTTTCACTTATAAGTGGAAGAAATCTAGGGGCAAATATATTTGAATTCCTAGATAGCAAAATGCTATTAATATTTTTACTGTTTTTCAGAATTGTATTCGGATATACATTTTTGAAACTTCAAACTTATATATCCTTTTCACCTTCAAAACGAATAGCTGATAAGCTTTACTCAACATTGTTGCAGGATTCCTATGAAAAATATAGGACTTTGAAAGCTTCGGACTATGTTACTTCTATTTGTAGTAATTCTGGACTTCTTCCTCACTATTTAATTTTACCTAGCATTGTCTTAATTTCTGAATCAGTAGTGATCCTCGTCATTTTAACCTACATAATTTTCTTTAGTACAAAAGTATTGGTCTTCGGACTTTTAGTTATTTCATTGTTTACCTTGGCTATTTATTTTTATTCTAACAAAAAATTAAAACATGTTGGTGCAGCTAGGGAGAATTTCGAAAATGAAAGAATTAACCTTGTAATCGACACATTCAATAATTGGGAGACTCTAGTAATTCATAATTCGTCAATGGGCTTTAAATCTAAATTTGATGAGATAAGTTCCTCTTTTCAACAATCCTGGATTAAAACACATTATTATTCAAACTTGCCTAAATTTTATTTAGAAATATTAGTTAGTGTATTTCTTGTTTCATTTTATTCAGCTCTAAAATATTTTCCGAGAGAAGAGGTTGGAATATTTTTTTCTGCCATCATTTTGGCCGTAAGGCTCGCTCCTTCTTTTGCCAGAATTATAAACTCGATACAATATTTTAATCATGGTAAAATAATTTCTGAATCAATACAAAAAAGCTTCGATGATATTAATAAAGACCAAAGTAATTTAAGTAGTAAAATTATTATTCAGTCAAATGATTTAATTCTTAAATTGGAAGATTTAAGCTATAGCGTAGATGAGTTTGCGATTATAAAGAATATAAATCTTACATTAAATACAGGTATGACTACAATTGTAGGTAGTAGTGGTGCGGGAAAGTCAACACTTGTTAGATTAATTTCAGGTATTGTTAAATCAGATACGGGAAGTATTAAATACTATGGCAAAGATGTTTCAATGCAAAATATAATTTCATTTGTACCTCAAAATGTAAGCATCTTTGATGGTAATATTTATCAAAACGTTTCCATGGAGTTTGATGAAAATAACATCGATAAACAAAAAGTTATTAAATGTCTTAATCAAAGTGGATTTTCGGGTGATTCAATAAATTTTATGGAAGATGACTTTTGTCTTAATAAAATTAGCGCATCTAGTATAAGTGGTGGCGAGCGTCAAAGGCTTGGTATAGCTCGAGCTCTCTATAGAGATGCTGAAATTATTTGTTTAGATGAAATTTCTAGTGCCTTAGATTCAACAACTGAGAGTCAAATTTTTACCTCATTGCGTGAAATTTCAAAAAATAAAATTGTCATTTCAATTGCTCATCGATTAAGTAATTTGATTGATCAAGATAATGTAATCTACATGAAAAATGGAAAGGTAGAATGTCAAGGGTCCTTAAAATTTGTGTTAGGGGAATCTGAAGAGTTTCTAGAAATGTATAATTTGTACTTTAAATTACAATGATTGAAAATCATGAAATTACTTTTGTAATTCAAGGCCCAGTATCAAGTTACGAAGGCCGTAATCAAAATAATTCAGTCACTCGCCAATTAATTGAATCGATAAGAGAATATTATCCTGAATCATTTATTATTTTGTCCACCTGGAATAATCAGACTGAATTAGACCAATATGAAGAGAGTGTTGATGAAATTATTAAATCCGAAGATCCAGGTCCAATAGGTACTAAACAAAGTTGGTTTAGTAATGTAAATAGACAAATTATTTCTACTAGGAATGGATTAGAGAAATCCAGAACAAAATATTCTGCAAAAATTAGAAGTGACTTTTTCTTCTGTCAACATTTTGATTTTAATAAATATCTCTTGAGTAAAAATAATTTAAGGGATTCATCTAATTTATTTTCTGAACAAATATTGATGTGCAATTACAAGGGACATTACCCATTATTCCCTTATTTTATTTCAGATTGGTTTCACTTTGGCCGAACTGAAGATTTATTTGATTTATGGAATGTAAAACTTGCAACTGAAAACGATGCTAATTTTTATTCAGATTCCTTGGGGTACTCATTTTTAAAAGTTCCATTTTCATTTACAAATGAAAATGTTAGTTCAAGGTTACATTCAGAGCAATATATATTTACCACTTTTTTGAAAAAAAAGGGGGGTGATTTTGATCTAGGATTTAAAGATTTTGGGTTGAAGGATTTTATTATTTCTTACAAATTGATTCGCAGAAATTTTCAATTTGTTTCAAGATATAATTTAGGGTTAAGGTCATATAAATATGAGGTCAAAGAGGATTCTGAAGATCTCATTTTTTGGGAATTTAATTTAAGTAGTATGACTCTTTTCAAGGTAGTTAAGAATACCTTATTAATTGTTTTGAGGAGTTATTATGTTTATTTATTTAAGAAAAAATGAAAAACGCAGTAGCATTTTTTGGATTGACACGCTCCTTAGATGTAACAAGTCAAAATTTGAAAGATAATATTGTTAAAGATTACGATTTGTTTGTGCACACATGGAAATTAAATTCAAAGTCTGAAAATTGGCATAAATCAAAAGAACCTAGCGTCTTTAAAACCCTAAATAATTATACAAAAGCTAGAATATTCCACTCAAATTTGATTTCTCTCCAAATTGAAAAACAAAATATCCATGAACCGGAATTTTGTTTTTGGAAAAACCATAAAATATATTATTCAAATCAATTAAATATGTGGACGAGTTTTGCAAGGGTTGCAAAAATGGTGTTGGAGCAGCAAAAAAATCTTGAAGAATATGATGTCGTATTATTTACCAGGTCCGACATATATTTTAATCGTCCACTTCCTCAAGTGTTTATGAATAAAGCAAAAAGCAGGGTTGTATTTGCTGGTAATAAATCTAATGGGACTTATTCTGCAGAAGATTTAATCATTGGTATACCAGGGCAACATATTCAAAAATTAACAATTTTACCTGACCTATATTCTAAACATATATCCCTATTAGTTGAAAATAAATTAGATGAAAAAAAATCTATAGAAAATTTTTTAATTAGTGCCCTCATTGATTTAGAAATCCCTTTTGAGTATTATCCTTTTGAATATGGGCTAGATTTTCAAATTATTAGAGATGGAAGCAAGTTATCTGTTTTTCTCAAGCTATTAAAATCTTTAAAGTTTTGGAAATAGTAGTTATTAATTTAAAGAGAGAATTATCTAAACGAGTTCGTGCAGAAAGAATATTAATTAATACGGGATTAAGGTTTTCCTTTTTTGAAGCGGTTGACGGAAAATTGCTTGATAAAGAATACGTCAATCTTATTCAAAATCAAGGCACTAAATTGTTTGAAAAAAGAGGCTCATACATGTCTGAATCAGAGATAGGGCTATATCTGAGTCATATTCAGATAATTAAATATTTTTTAGATTCCGATGCTGAATTTATTTGCATTTTTGAGGATGATTTCATGTTGGCTGATGAGTTCAAATTAATTTTCGAGAATAATATTTTGAAAAAATTGAGTGATTTTGATGTCTTGATGTTGGGGCATTTTCTTGACAACAAAAAATATGGTGTAATTACAAAATTTAACTTTTCGAAAAATAGATTAAATATCCCGCTTGAATTTAATTACGGAGCTCATGCCTATATATTGAACCGAAAATCAGCTCAATATATTTTGAATAATTTTTCTATTCCTTTATGCCCTTTTGATCATATTCTAGGGATACTAGAGATATATGGATTAAATCGAATGATAGTTTCCCCTCCGATTGTATATCAAGATGAAGCATTTGAATCCAGCGTTCAAAGTAATAAATTTAATTCAAATACGGGCCCAATATTTTTAATCAAGCGAATATCAAAATATCTTCTTTATAATTTATTCCCAAGGATTGCAATGAAACATTTATTGCGTCACAAAATCATATGAATATAGAAAGTAAAATATTGTTAGAAAATGCTGTTATGCATGACGCTATTGCGGATTACCATAACCTTAATGTTCCATATATTAATCGACAATCAACAAAGCTTTTTTATCAAAAAATAATTTTAGAGCATTTTGACAGAAAATCAAAACCTGAAAGGCCAATAAGAGTATTAGAACTCGGTTGTGGGACTGGAACCTTTGTTGAAATGTTCGCTCAAAATAATTTTAGTTATGTTGGAGTTGATCTATCTGAAAGGATGATAGAAATATCAAAGATAAATTTCCGAGGACGAAACAATGTTGAATTTTTCTGTACTGATTTAAAAAGTTTCTCATCCACCTCGATTGATAAATTTGATCTAATTGTATCATCTTCTTTCTTACATCATTTGCATGATTTGGAAGATGGCTTGGTAGATATTAGTAATTTGTTGAATAAAACAGGTGTATATGTTGGTTTGCATGAGCCAATTGTACCTCATAAGCAGTCATTTTTCAATAAGATAGATACGATTTTTGCCATGTTTATAGGTTCATATTTTGGACAATACAATTTCTTGATCCGTGCTATATTAGTGATTTGTGGATATTTCAATTTAGATAAAATGGGTGAGAGGAGTAACTGGTTTGATATATTTCAATTCTACTCTTATTTGAAAAATGGTAAATTAAGGAATGCGAAGGCAGAGGAAGTGAACTATGTGGATTTTCAGTTAAATAATGACTTTGATTTGTCAAATAGGACATTTAGCGAAATTATTGATTCAAAAATTGAAATAGTAAAATATAATTTTTCCGTATTTAGTTTGATTAGAAAGTTAGATTTTTCTAATCCAAACTATACAGCATTGATTCTAAAAAAAGCTGAATAGCTAGTCTTGTGCTTACTGTAATTATACCTCTTTACAATAAAGTATACACTATTGCAGAGTCAGTTAATTCTGTTTTGTCTCAATCATTTCGTGAATTTGAATTAATTATAGTAAACGATGGATCATCAGATGGCAGTTTAGCCACTCTCTCCTCAATCAAAGATTCCCGAATTCGTATTTTCAGCAAAGTAAATGGAGGTGTTTCGTCCGCGAGAAATTTTGGAATTAGAAATGCGAAATATGATTTGATAGCATTTTTAGATGCAGATGATATTTGGGATAAAGATTTTTTAGAACAAATGTTGATCTTCAGAGGCTCCCATTCCCAAGCCTCTATATTTGCTAGTAACATCCTACTTAAGTCTAATAATTTCAAGAAAAATGCCATAAATTTTATTCAAAGTGGTTATGTAATTGATTATTTTAAGGTTGCTCTAGACCATGCAATTGTTACATCATCATCAGTGATCATTGAAAAGAAAGTTTTTGATGAAGTTGGGTTCTTTAATGAGGATTTAAGAAGCGGTGAGGATTTAGATATGTGGTATAGGATTATTAATAAATATCAATTAGCCTTTCTTAATGTCCCCTTAGCTGTGTATCATTTAAGCGAATTTAATTATAACTTCTCTAGAATAGATTTTTCAAAAGATTTCATTTCAAAAATCAATGATTTACAGATAAATGATATTTATTGGGAGCAATTCAAGACATTTCAAATCGCTAAATCATTAAAACCTTACTATATTTTTCGATATACTAACGAGATTCAAAATTTAGTTGATAAAATAAAATTTAAATATTTGCCATTTAAATTTCATCTATTTTATCATTTGCCGCGTCCTATTGTGGGTATATTTTATTCAGCTTATTTAAGGTATGTGCTAAAAATTAAAGTTGAGAAAGCTTGATTTTACGTTTGAAACATAAAAGTATATTTATACAAGCCTTGTTAATATTTTTGGGGGCTGCGATGTATTTACTTCAATTAAATAGTGTCATCCTTTTAATGATGTTATTGTTGGAGTTATTTTTTCTTTTTAGGTTTCGTAATGATAGTCCTACATTTATTTTCCTTTTATATACGCTCATTCACTTGTTCGTATTTATCGATTATTTTTGGCTATCCAGGCAAATTTCTTTTTGGTCTGATTTTCAAAATAGTAAGACACTGAGTAGAGTGTTGTTCATTTATTATTTGTTTTTTGTTTCATTCTCTTTTCATTTAAATAGGTTCGTAAAGGTAGATTTCAATTTATTTCAGATACAATTCAAGAAAAATGCGGTTTACTTTTATTCATTTATTTTAATGGCAATCGCATTTATGGTTTTCGGATTAAGTGGAGAAAATTTAGTTCAGTCTAAAGGTTACGCTCAGTCATTGGATACCAATAAATCTACATTGTTTGAGTATAGTATATTATTGTATCTTTTAGGTTTGTTTTTTGTAGACAGAAAAAGTACAATTCAATTTATAGCTTCAATGTTATTTACTTTAACTTTTATAGCTAGGTCTTTACTTTACGGTGGGCGAATCGAGGTTTTAGAGATAGCATTATTAAATATTTTATTCTGGCTAATAATGTCCAATCTCTTGAAATGGAGGCATATTTTGTTTTTTTCAATCTTGGGTCTAGTATTTTTTCAAGTATTTGGGGTTTTGAGAGAAAACCCTTCCTTATTGACTGGAGATGACATAGTTAATAAAGATTTGTTTGTTGATTTATATTCCAGTTTCTTTTCAAAAGGGGGATTAAAAATGAGTACAGAGGGTGATGTCATTCAAAGTAGTGCTCGCTTGGTTGGTATGGTAGATGAAGGATATATAAGTTTCGACAAGCGAATTATTAGTTTATTTAGCTATATTTTTTCTCCGATTTCTTATTTTTTGAATTTAGGTGAATTAAGTAATTTATCCACATATAATCAATCCAGGTTTTATTCCGGTGGAGGAGGTGGTATTTTTGCTTATTTATACGTTTGGCTTGGATTTATTGGGCCAATTATTGGTGGATTTTTGCTTGCCAAACTTTTCAATATAACAAAATCAAAAGTTTCAATTTATTGGTTTATCTATTTTGTAGCGGTATTTACTACTTTCCCACGCTGGTTTTCATATAATCCAATCTTTTTTTTAAAATTTTGTCTCTTACCTGTATTTTTATATTGGGTAATTTCAGTCTTTAGGAGACTATTCAATGGAGTTAAGTCGTAATAGGCGAATAATATTCTTAGGTGTTTTACCTCCGACCGTTCATGGTCAAGCAATAGTTACTGCCCAGATTTTAGAAATATTAAAGGAGAATAAGTTCGATATTAAGGTTGTTAGAATACACGATCTTGGAAGAAATACCTCTTTACTATTCAAGGTAATTTACTTGATTAAGACTATCATTTTGTTTGTTTCCTATCTTAGACCTTCGAAGCAAATTGTTTATTTACCTGCGGCGAATTCATTATTTGGTAATTTCAGAAACATCCCATTTGTCTTATTTTCAAGGTTGTTAGGTCATGATGTAGTTGTACATTTTCATACGGGAGATTTTAATAACTTTTTCTTAAAACAAAGGGTTTGGATTCGAAAATTATTAAAATGGATATTTTCTTTAGTCAATACGATTATAATTTTGGGGGACTCGATTAAAGACAACTTTTCAACAATTATTCATCCTAAAACCCGCGTTATACCCATTAATAATGGTATTAATTTGTCAGATTTTTCAAAGAAAGAAATCAAAAATATAAATCCTAATAGCGCCATTAGGATTTTATTCATGTCGAACCTGATAAAAACAAAAGGTTATTTTGATGTACTAAAGGCGGTAAAAATTTTGCGGGATTCTCATGAAGTTTCTAATATCAAGGCTGAGTTTTGTGGTGAGTTTCTTGACAATGATGGTCACACAGATAAAATTGAGTTTCTTGATTTTGTCAGAGAAAATAAATTGGAAGATATCGTAAGTCTTCATGGGTTGGTTATTGGTGAATCAAAGAAGGCAATGATTAATCAGGCAGATTTTTTTATACTTCCTACTTATTATGAGACGGAGGCTATGCCAATTTCCATTTTGGAGGCGATGAATGCCGGTGTTGTTGTCATATCTACCAATTACAGAGCTATACCTGAAATGATATTAGATAATCAAACTGGTTGTTTTGTTGATAAAAATAGGCCAGACCAAATCGCAGATAAGATTATTGAATTGGTTAATAATAATGAAAAATACAATTCAATCCGATTTAGAGGTTTTGAACATCTTGAACGATATTTTTCTGAAGAACTTTTCTCAAAAAGAATTATTAGCCTTTTTAATTCCATAAAGTGAAAATTTCAATTATTACAGCAACATTTAATTCTGAAAAAACAGTTTTGGAGTCTATTCAATCTGTTTTAATTCAAAAGAATGTCGAAGTAGAGCATGTTTTTATTGATGGCAAATCTTCAGATTTAACCTTCAAAATAATTAGTTCGAATTTGAAGTCTAGCGATATAAAAATTTCTGAAAAGGATCAAGGCATCTATGATGCGATGAATAAAGGAATAAGTTTAGCTAGCGGAGAAATTATCGGTATACTAAATTCTGATGACGTATATGCGAATGAATCTGTTTTAGAAAAGGTAGCTGGCATATTTCAGTCAAATCCAGACATCGATATTGTTTATGGAGATTTGGTCTATGTCGACCAACATGATTTGAATAAAATTGTCAGAAAATGGAATTCAAAAGCCTATTATAATCGATTTTTTGAGAATGCCAATGTTCCTCCGCATCCGAGCGTGTTCTTGCGACGAGCCGTTTATGATCAAATGGGTTTGTTTGATTTGAATTTCAAACTGGCCGCGGATTATGAATTTCTGTTGAGAATCTTCAAGAGTAATTTGTTTAAAAGTTATTATGTTCCTGAAGTGTTTGTAAAAATGCGCCTGGGAGGTGCAACAAATAAAAGTTATAAAAACATAATTCAGGGTAACAAAGAAATAGTTCGAGCATGGACAAAAAATGGCATTAAAATGCCTTGGTATTTTTTCCCTTCAAAGTTCTTAAAAAGGTTTTCGCAATTCTTTTGAAAGTACTACTCACTGGCCCTTCAGGTTTCCTAAGTCAAGCCATTCAAAAAGGCCTAGTTGATTCCCATGAAATTTATTCCGTGGGGCGAACTAGTCAATCATCCCAACAGATTGATTTACTCAAATCCTTTCAATTGCCTATATCTTTTGATGTAGTTCTCCACGCCGCTGGCAAAGCCCATTCCGTTCCCAAAACATCAGAAGAAGCTCAAGCGTTTTGGGATGTCAATGTCATCGGGACTCGAAACCTCCTTAAGGCTTTGGAGGAACATCCTCCCAAGCGCTTCGTTTTCATTAGCAGCGTCGCCGTTTATGGGAAAAGTCAGGGGCATTTATTAAATGAGCAAACTCCCGTCTTAGCTGTTGACCCCTACGGCCAAAGCAAGATTCAAGCCGAGGCCGAAATCATTGACTGGTGCCGAAGATTTGATGTCACCTGCACCATCCTTCGCCTGCCGCTCATCTATGGCGAGAATCCTCCTGGAAATCTGAAAGCCATGATTCAGGGAATCAAAAAAGGTTATTATTTCAACATCGCCGGTGGACAGGCACGCAAAAGCATGGTCCGCGCCGAAGATGTTGCTCGCTTTATCTTGCCTGCCTCCGAGGTAGGAGGGATATACCACCTTACCGATGGTCAGCATCCGAGTTTTCAGGAATTAAGCCAACTGATTGGGCAGGCCCATGGAAGGAATTGGATCCCCAACATGCCCTTGGGTTTGGCAAAAATCATTGCGAAAGTCGGGGATATTGTAGGTCCATGGTTCCCATTGAACTCCGACAAGCTTCTGAAAATTACCTCGGAACTCACCTTCGACGACTCCCTCGCTCGTCGCAATTTCGGCTGGAATCCCCAGCCAATTATCCCTAGCCCATCCGGCCTTTAACTAAGTAGATATTCTCGGTGTATGGAAAAGACAGCAAAAAAAACTATTTTTGCTTTAATATAACAATTACTCGACTCCAAACGAATACTACTTGGGCGCTGCTCATCCTAGTATTGGTAAATACATTTTGCATGAAACATGATTACGCGGTCATTGTACCGATGGCTAACGAACAGCAAGACTTTATCCCTTTTGTCGAAAAAGTAAAAGAGGTGCTGGATGAAACGCCCGGAGGGAAGGTTTACCTGATTGTTGACAAAGTCTCCGTCGACAATACTCGCGAACTCTGCGAAAATCTACAAAAAGAAGACCCGCGCTTTCAACTGGTTTGGTCCCCCGAAAATAAAAATGTCGTCGATGCTTACATCAAAGGCTACCGCGTCGCGCTCGAACATCAGCACGAAATCATCATCGAAATGGATGCCGGACTATCTCACGATCCTAGCGCCATTCCGCTTTTTCTGCGTGTCCTAAACGAAGGCAACCACTGCGCCTTTGGCAGTCGGTTCATTAATGGCGGTTCCATCACCGACTCGAATTGGAAGCGAACGGTGCTCTCTAAAGTCGGTACCATCTTGGCCAATCTCCTCCTGGGTACCCGCATGTTTGATATGACATCCGGTTTCCAGGGTTTCCACCGCGATGTGGTCAAGAAATTCGCACACTATCCCTTGCTTTCCAAGGCCCATTTCTACCAAACCGAATTGCGTTACTTACTGCGCCATACCCGTTTTGTCGAAATACCAATACACTACAAGGCACCTTCGCCCAGCGTATCCAAAAAGGCCATCAAAAATTCGATTCAAGTACTTTTTCATTACTTCTTAAAACGGATTAGCTTTCAATCCACTCGTATTTCGTAAAGCCATGTCGAAAAGCCCCTTCCTTGTGATCACCTCCATCGCGGACGACAAACACCCCGTGTTAAATCAATATGCCGCCGCCTGCCAAGCGAAAGGTGTTCCCTTCATCGTCATCGGCGACGTCAAAAGTCCCAATGATTTCCAGTTGGCGGGTTGCGATTTCTACTCCATCGAAAAACAATTGCAATTACCTCATACCCTGGCACGCGAAATTCCGGTGAAGCATTATGCACGGAAGAATATTGGGTATTTGATTGCGCTCCAACAAGGGGCTGAGGTGATCATTGAAACGGACGACGATAACATTCCCTACGAAAGTTTTTGGGCCCCACGTACCCCCGAAGTTCAAGCAAACAAACTTCAGGATCATGGCTGGGTCAATGTCTATAAATACTTCAGCGAGACGAATATCTGGCCAAGAGGTTTTCCTTTGGACCAAGTCCTGGAATCCATGAAGCCCAAGCCCGAGGCGGATACGGTGGCTTGTCCGATCCAACAAGGTTTGGCCGATGACAATCCGGATGTGGATGCCATCTACCGTATGGTCTTGCCATTGCCCATCAAGTTTTTGGAAAGAGATCCGATCGCTTTGGCGAATCAATCCATTTGTCCGTTCAATAGCCAGAATACCACTTGGTTCAAGGAGGCCTTTCCGCTGTTATACCTTCCATCGTATTGCAGTTTCCGCATGACGGATATTTGGCGCTCTTTTGTGGCGCAACGTATCGCTTGGACATGCGGCTGGTCAATTCTTTTCCACAATGCGACCGTCTATCAAATCCATAATGAACACAACATCATGAAAGATTTCGAGGATGAAATCCCGGGTTATTTGAATAATTCAAGCATCATGAAGGGCTTGAACGCCTTGGAGTTGTTAGACGGCGTAGAAAATATCTACACCAACCTGACTTTATGTTACGAAGAACTCGTACGTCAAGGGGTCGTGGATGCCAAAGAATTAGCCCTCTTGGACTGTTGGATCCAAGACATGCAGGCTTTATTCCACGGTGATAAAAAGTTCTACAATATCAGACAAAGATAATAACTCCAACCACTTCTACACCAAAGGATTCTTCCTGTCATTGGTGATTCAGGTATCCTCTCCCAACCTTTGGATGTCACCGTATAGTGAGTACCAGCAGAAGTTATTTGACATCATTCGAGAACAACACGAAGACCAGAAGATGAACTTCGTTCAGATAAGTAATTGGATGAATGAGAATAACTATTTGACACCGAGAGGTAAAGTATTCTCTCAACAACTGGCGTGGAGTATTGTACCAACCCCTAATTACTTGGACACATTTGTAGAAACAGTTGTGTAATAATTGGTTGTTTTTGTGTTTAAATTTTGTCTAAAGTATTGATAATCTTGGGTTAAAACATCGTTCTCTTCGATCT
>Ga0228701_1001367_pt1 | contig 16808 bp, 9 predicted proteins | sample McNCre117_Aug_MG_2_FD_178017 | JGI IMG/M metagenome (GOLD analysis project Ga0228701, IMG submission 178017) | Freshwater microbial communities from McNutts Creek, Athens, Georgia, United States - 11-17_Aug_MG | ecosystem: Environmental > Aquatic > Freshwater > Creek | place: USA: Georgia...
GAGGCCGAGCACATCCTGTTCGCCGCCGCTCCGGACGACGACCTGGCCTATGGCCTTGCCACCGGCGATGCCCGCATGGCGATCCGCGCGCTGAAGGCGGACCCGGCTCGGTTCGCCGCGCTTGCCGCGCAGCATTCGGGCTGTCCATCGAAGGAACAGGGCGGCAATCTTGGCCAGATCGGCCCCGGCCAGACGGTGCCCGAGTTCGAGGCCGCGCTGTTCAGCCTGGGCGAGGGCGAGCTTTACGAGGAGCCCGTGAAAACCCGCTTCGGGGTTCACGTGATCCGCGCCGGGCGGCGTGAAGAGGCCCGCCAGCTTCCGTTCGAGCTGGTCGAGGGGCGCATCGCGCAATACCTTGAAGAGGCAAGCTGGCGCCGCGCCGTGGCGCAATACCTCGGCATCCTCGCCTCGCGCGCCAAGCTCGAAGGGGTCGATATCGCGCAGCCTGCAGCCGGCCCGCTGGTGCAATGAACAGCATCAACCGCACGACACACCGGAGACAAGCCCTTGTCCGGAATTGACGAAAGCCTGCCGTTCCATCCGCTCGGGATGGCAGTCCTGACCATCTCCGATACCCGCGACGAACGCAGTGACACTTCTGGCGCACTGCTGGCCGAGCGGCTGTGCGCGGCTGGGCACCGCCTGCTCGCCCGCGCGGTCGTGCGCGACGATATCCCGGCGATCCGGCAGCAGCTCGAAGCCTGGATCGCCGACCCGGCGATCGAGATCGTGCTGACCACCGGCGGCACCGGCTTCTCCCCGCGCGACAATACCCCCGAAGCCGTCCGCCCGCTGTTGCGGCGCGAGATGGACGGGTTCTCGGTCGCGTTTCACCAGAAGAGCCTGGAGACCGTCGGGGTCGCCTCGATGCAGTCGCGGGCCTTTGCCGGACAGGCGGGTGATTGCTTCATCTTCTGCATCCCCGGTTCAACCGGCGCCTGCCGCGATGCCTGGGACGGCCTGCTCGAACTGGAGTTCGACAGCCGCCACAAGCCTTGCTCGATCGCCGGCGCGTTGCCCCGCCTGCGCGACGTCTGCGCGTGATCGGGTTCGACGAGGCCCAGCGCCTGCTGGCCGAAACGGTCGAGCCGCTACCCGCACAGACCGCCGCGCTGGACAAGGCACAGGGCCGCGTTCTGGCAGAACCCATCCACGCCGCGCTCTCCTCACCCCGCACCGACGTTTCGGCGATGGATGGCTATGCCCTGCGCGATGGTGATGCCGCCATCGGCGCACGCTTTGCGGTCATTGGCGAAAGTTTCGCCGGGGGCGCCCCGCCGCCGCCGATCGGGCCGGGTCAGGCCGTGCGGATCTTTACCGGAGCCGCCCTGCCCGCCGGGGCGGACCGGGTAGTCATGCAGGAAAATTGCGCAGCCGAAGGCCCGGCCATGACCATCGCGCGGCCCTATGGTCCGGGCTGGCACGTGCGCAAGGCAGGGAGCGACTTTGCCTGCGGCGACCTGCTGCTGGCGACCGGGCGGCGGCTCGACCCGCAAGCAATGGTTGCCTTTGCCGCGGCCGACCGCGCCGAAGCGCTTGTTCGCCGGCCCCCGCGCATGGCGCTGATCGCCACCGGCGACGAACTTGTCCCGCCGGGCTCGGCGCGCACCAGTGCCCATTCCATCCCGGAATCGGTCTCGTTCGGGGTTGCCGCCCTGGCCGCCGCGCAGGGCGCCGAACTGATCCTGCGGGAGACCGGACTGGACCGCCTGCCCGACCTCGAACGTGCCGCCGGCCGGGCGCTTGCGGCCGCCGACCTGGTCGTCGTCACCGGCGGGGCATCGGTGGGCGAACGCGATTTTGCCAAGGCGATGTTCGAAGGGCACGGGCTGGAACTGCTGTTTTCCAAGGTGGCGATGAAGCCGGGCAAGCCGGTCTGGCTAGGGCGCGCGGGAACACGCTGGGTGCTGGGGCTTCCGGGCAACCCGACCTCGGCGATGGTCACCGCGCGGCTGTTCCTGTGTCCCCTGCTCGGCGCGTTGCAAGGGCGCAGGGCGGATGAAGTGCTGCAATGGCTGCCCTTGCCGCTCGCCGCCCCGCTGCCTGCGGGCGCAGACCGCACGAACTTCATTCGCGCCCATTGGACCGGCGATGGGCTGATGCCGGGCAGCAACGCGGATTCGGGCGCCCAGCGCGCGCTCGCCGCTTCGGACTGGCTGATCCGCCGCGCCCCGGAAGACCCGCCAGCTGCCATCGGCGCGGCGGTCAGGGCGGTGAAGTTCTGATGCGGCGCCCCGACCTTGGCCCGCGCCATCGCTGCGGCGATTGCGCGGTGAGCGCCGAGGCGGTCTGCCACGTTCTTCCTCCGCCGGAACTTGGCGCCTTCCGGGAAAGCGGCTCGCAGGCGAATTTTACCGCCGGCCAAACGCTGTTTCACGAAGGAGATCCGGCCAGCTCGGTGTTCAGCCTGACCCGCGGGATGGTGATGCTCTACACCATTCTGGCCGATGGCCGGCGGCACATCACCGATTTCCTCCACCCTGGCGACTATATCGGGACTGGTGAAGAAGGCGTGCGAACGCTGTCCGCCGAAGCGGTGGGCGAGGTCACGGCCTGCCGGTTTGCGGTGCGCCAGATCGAGGGCATGACCACAGAAAACCCGGCCTTTGCCCGCGCGCAATACCGCAAGGCCGCCAGCCTGCTGCACACGGCGGAACGGCAGGGCGTCACCCTTGCCTGCTGCAACGCGGACGAGCGCGTGACCCGGTTCCTGTGCGAAATGGAAGCACGCACCCGCGCGGTCCGTCCATCCCGTTCGCGCATCATCGACCTGCCGATGAGCCGAAGCGATATCGGCGATCACCTTGGCCTGTCACGCGAAAGCGTTAGCCGCAGCCTTGCCCGGCTGGCACGGAGCGGGTTCATCCGCATCCCTTCGCTCCGCACCGTCGAATTGGTCGACCTGCCGTCCCTCCGCCGGATCGCGAACGGCCTCGCTGCGGATCAGCCGCATTTTGAGTAGCCGCAGTCCGCACACTTGTCGCAGCCTTCCTGCCGGGTGAGCGCAGCCTGGCCGCATTGCGGACAGACTGCCGGAACCGCAAGCGGGGCGCCCATGACCAGCCCCGGCGTTGCGGGGATCGCCGGGTCCGGGCGCGGCGTGCCGGTTTCCGCCAGCGCATCGAGATGCTGCTCGAAGATGTCACCGATCGCGGCAAGCAGCGAAGGAACATAGCGCCCGTTCATCCACGCCCCGCCGCGCGGATCGAACACCGCCTTCAGTTCCTCGGCGATGAACGAGATATCGCCGCCCCGGCGGAGCACCGCAGAGATCATCCGGGTAAGCCCCAGCGTCCATGCATGGTGCTCCATGTTCTTGGAATTGATAAAAATCTCGAACGGACGGCGGGCATTGCCGATCACCGTATCGTTGATCGTCACATAGACCGCGTGCGCGCTCGACGGCCATTTCATCTTGTAGGTTGCCCCCTCCAACACTTGCGCGCGCGGCGCCAGTTCGGGCTCGCGCGGTTGTTCGGGGGTCACGCTCAGCACCGATCCGGTCACCGCGTTGGGCCGGTAGGTAGTCAGTCCCTTGCACCCGAGATGATAGGCCTCGGCATAGATATCGGCGAAATCCTCAAAGCCGATATCCTCTGGACAGTTCACGGTCTTGGAGATCGAGCTGTCGATCAAGGCCTGCGCGGGCGCCTGCATCGCCAGGTGGTCCGATGGCCCCAGGGACTGCGCGCTGACGAACAGATCTTCGGGCGGGGTCCGGTCGCCGTGCATCTGCCGCCAAACCCGGTAGCCATAGTCCTCCACGGCTTCCTCGCGCCTCGAACCGTCGGTTTGCAAAACCTTGCGGGTATAGCGATAGGCAAAGACCGGTTCGATCCCGGACGAAACGTTGCCGGCCAGCAGCGAGGTCGTCCCGGTCGGCGCAATCGAGGTCAGGCAGCCGTTGCGCAGGCCATGGCGGGCAATCATCTCGCGCGTTTCAGGATCAAGCGAAAGCAGGTTTGGCCGATCCAGGATCTGCGGATCATAACAGGGAAAGGCGCCCTTCTCGGCCGCCAGTTGCGCGCTCTGACGATATGCGGCGGTCTTGATCGTGCCGAGCCAGCGCCGGGTCAGCTCCACCGCCGCGCCGGAACCATAAGCGGCGTTGCAGAACAGCAGCGCATCGGCAAGGCCGGTCACTCCCAACCCGATCCGCCGCTTGGCCTTTGCCTCGGCCTCCTGCTTTTCCAGCGGATAGCGCGAGATGTCGATGACATTGTCGAGCATCCGCACCGCCACGCCGGTCAACTGCGCCAGCGCCGCCTCGTCGAGCTCGGCCCCGCGTTCGAACGGACGAGGGACCAACCGCGCAAGGTTGATCGAACCGAGCAGGCACGCACCATAGGCCGGCAGCATCTGTTCGCCGCACGGGTTGCTGGCGATGATGTCCTCGCAATAGGCAAGGTTGTTCTGCTGGTTCACCCGGTCGATGAAGATGACCCCCGGCTCGGCCGCATCATAGGTTGCGCGCATCAGCCGGTCCCACAGGTCGCGCGCGCGGACGGTACGATGAACCGTGCCGGCAAAGCCGAGCGGCCAGTCGTCGTCGCCGGCAAGCGCCTTCATGAAAGCATCGGTGACCAGCACCGAAAGGTTGAAGTTGCGCAGCCGCGCGGCATCGCGCTTGGCATCGATGAAGTTCTCGATGTCGGGGTGGTCGATCCTGAGACATCCCATCATCGCCCCGCGCCGCTGGCCCGCCGCCATGATCGTGCCGCACATCGCGTTCCAGCTGTCCATGAAGCTGAGCGGGCCCGATGCCTGTGCACCAAGTCCGTGTACGGCCGTGCCCGCCGGACGGATGGTCGAGAAATCCATGCCGACCCCGCCGCCCTGCTGCATGGTCAACGCCGCTTCGCGCAAGTGCTCGAAGATGCCGGCCAGATCGTCGGGAATCGCCCCCATCACGAAGCAGTTGAACAGCGTGACATTGCGTCCGGTCCCCGCGCCGGCGAGGATCCGCCCGGCGGGGATGAAGCGGAAGTCGGTCAGTGCATCAAGAAAGCTGCGCTCGTGGAAAGCCCGGCTCTCGGACGGCTCGATCGATGCGATCGCGCTGGCCACCCGCTGCCAGGTCCGCTCGACCGAATCGTCACCGCCCGTCTCGCCCAAAGGCGGCTGGAAGCGGTATTTCCTCGTCCAGATTTCTTCTGCGATCGGCGTCTCGAACATGGCGGAAGCGGCCTTTCCTCTGTGGGCCGCTCACGATAATGCCCCCTGACACGCACCGCGTGATCCAGGTCACTCCCGAGGAAAGTGCGCTGTACAGCGGATGCTGGCTCGCCTCCACTGACGCTGCCGATCAAGATGTGCGCCTTGCGCGCCACCACCAATATAAAATGGAGCCGACATATTATGTCGCCACAACCCTGCATTATTTACGCAAATATAATTTCGCATTTAGCGAAATAATGTACGAAATACATTGTAAATTAATTATCAGCATAAACGATATTATATTTTTTAGCGCCAAACTAATTCCTCAACGCACCATACGCAAGTTTAGGACAAGTGTTACCAGGCCCCGCATCAAGATCGATACAACGTCCATCAATCTCTTCCCTGGGAACCTTGAGGCCGATCAGCGCGGCGAGCGTCGGCAGGATATCGACCGTCTCGACCGGCATCGGCTGCTCGTGCGGGATCATGCCGGGATATGCGAATAGCATCGGAACGCGTCGATCATAGTTCCAGGGCGACCCGTGGGTTGCGGTATATGCACGCTGGAGCGCAGGGGTCGAGCGTGGGCGAAGGAAGACCAGCAGATCGCCGGATCGCGCGCGATCATAGGAAGCGTGCGCCCTTTCCATGAGCGTCCAGTCTTCCACCGGCAGGCCAGACAAAGTCGCATTGGCGACCTCGTCGGCAATGAACACCGCCTGCACCTGTGGGAAGGCCAGCATTTTGGCCTTTGCCGCTGCCAGAAGCCGCGGACGAAGCGCGGCGGAGACTGTGTGGGAGAGGTAGACATCGCCCTGTCCGGCGAGCCCGTGGGCGGGCAAGACATCGCCCTGATCTGCGCCCTCCAATAGTGAATTGCCGTCAATATCGAGCTTGAACTCAGCGGCGAGCTCGCGCCCTATTTGATTGAGGTTGAAAGTGTGATCGAGCAGTCCGGCATCGGGGAAGCCCCTTTGAGCTTGACGCTCGGATGCATCGGAACCGCCATGGTCGGCGGTCAGGACCACCGCGTAAGGCACACCGGTCGCATCGAGCGCCGCGAGAATTCGCCCCACCGTATGGTCGAGCGCCACCTGCTGCGCACACATCTCGGCGCCCGCGGTGCCGAAGTGATGCCCGACGTAATCATTCGCCGACAACCCGATGGCGAGCAGGTCCGGCGCCGGCCCCATTCCAAGCTGCATCGAACGAAGCAGGCCAATGGCGATATCGGCCGTTGCACGATCAAATTCAGGCGTGGCGCGGAACCTTCCTTCCGGGTTGGCCAGCACACCGATCATGTTGCCCCCCGGACCTGCTTTCAGCGGCACGGACTTTGCCGCGCAAGCAGGCGGAAGGGCTGACGTAACGGGCTTGGCCATGAGCGCTGCGACGCGGGCGTTCACCTGCCGCACAACTGCCGGCGGCGTCTGGTCGCGGTCAGGTAGCGTGACGAAACTCGCGGCCTTCTTGGGATCAAAATACCAGATGCTGTCGGTCAGGTGCCCGCCCATCATCACCGCCGCTCGATCCTTGCCGGCGATGGACACGACGCGCGATCGCAGGTCGGCTTGCTTCATCCGATCGCCCATGGTCGGCACGCGCAGGTGGATGGGCGATACAACATAGTCGGCTGTGGAAGCGGTTGTACCCGGTTGGCGCTCGTCCTCTGCGCAATATACTGTATGGCTGCCGCTCTTGCCGCGCGTCACGGCATAATCGATCCATTGATTGGCGACGATGCCCGCGCGCCCCGGATGCGATCCGGTGAGGATGGTCGCGTGACCGGGGCAGGTCTCGGTCGCGGCATGGCTCTGGTAGCCTGATGGGAAAACCACGCCGTTCGCCAGCCGTTTCAAGCCGGCAACATAAGTCTGTCTATATTCGGCAAACAGGTCGGCTGAGAACTGATCGACCGAAATGACGACGATCAACTTTGGCGTGTCGGGCGCGGCCGCCTGACTGGCCATCGGATCCGACAAAGCCATCAGCGCTATCAACCAAGCCTTCTTCATCACCGTTTTCCTATGGAAGCATTTGAATTTGGGATTGGCCGCGCCCCGCACGATCGGGCCCGAGCAGGCGACGGCCAGATTGACTGTGCCCCCGCGTCAAGGCTCTTGCCTAGAGCCATCCTGAACGCTCAACGCCGGCAGTGGAATCGCCTCGGCACGCCACAACGCAGGCATTTCTGCGCAAACTGCGGCCGGAACCGATCTGGAGCGAGGAACCGATCATCTTGGCCCCGCTAAAGCTGTTTAATGACAGTTTTGTGCGTATCTGGCGGATGTGTAAGTCCAATCGCAACCCGCCTCCGCTTGGCGCCTCGTGGCGCACCGTTACGACTGGTGCCCGACCGTCTTCTTCTGGCCCTGATCAACGAGTCCTGAACCCGGACAGTGCTGGAGGGATCTAGCCAATTGTGGGCGAAGTCCAGACAAGCCTGCCAAGAGTTCCATGCACGCCGAACTGCGGGACGCGCGCAGAGGTGCGCACGACCAGATCTCCGTCGACTTCCACTTCAGTCACGGGCTCGCTTTCACGATCCAGTTGATTCCGGATGATTTGAGTGACGCGATCAACCATCTGCTCGATCGGCTGCGCGTAAGTCGTCAGGCCAAAGATTGGCCAGCCAGAGAGGTCGGAGTCGTCGAAACCTACGATAGAGACGTCCTTGCCGACATCGATGCCGAATTCGGCGCGTGCGACGCTGATCGTCACCAGAGCCATGTGATCGTTCGCGCAAAAGATTGCGTCAGGAGGGCTCTTCTTGCCAAACAACTCCCGGGCCGCCCGAGCCGCGCCCTCCGTCGAATAGTCCCCCGATACGCGGTAACTGAGTGCGCGATCCTGGGACTGCAAACGCCCGCAGAACGCCTCTTCCCGATCACGATTCGTCGAAGACTCGCCAACACCGGCCATGTAGGCGAACCGATCATGCTCGCCGGCCATCAAAAAATCAGCAATCAAGCGCGCACCGGCACGATTGGCCCCCGTGACGCTGGAGACCAGCTTGTTGTCGGTCTTGCGGTTCAGCAGCACGATCGGGATGCCGATTTTCTGGCATTCGTCGGTGAATCGGGATGTCACGGATGCAGCGACCATCACCAGGGCATCAACCCTCGCACTCAGCACGTCCTCGAGTATCGGCTCGACCGACATACCCCGGCGCGAGGTGAAAAGCAGAATTTTGAGGCCATGCTGATTGAAGGAAGCCGAGAGGGCTTCAAGCAACGCCGGATAGAACTGATTCTCCAGCGGCGGCACTATTACGCCAACGAGATTGGAGCGCTTCGTCATCAACGAACGTGCAATCAAATTGGGGCGGTAGTTGAGCTGTGTAGCGGCCTCCATGACCTTCGCCCGCGTCAGGGCGGAAACGCTCGCCCCCGGGGTGAAGCTGCGCGACACGGCAGACTGGGAAACGCCGGCCAAATCCGCCACGTCGTAGGCGGTGATCGCTCGCGGGCGGTCCTCGGAAGTCCGTCCGAGATTCACCCTTCGCTTTCCCGGTTCCACTCGCGCCCCACCTCTTGCCGATCCGCGTCTGCGGGCGAATGACCCTCACCCGGCAGGTTCGGTTCTAGCCCTCTCGGCGCGGCACACCAAGAGGGGATCGGGCAGACGGGCTGACAGGGCGCGATTCGCCGCGAAATCAGGTCTCGAGCACCACCATTTCGTAGTGCACGAGATCGGGCACGACGAACTCGACGACATTACCGTTCTGCTCGAACGGGAGCGGCCGGCCTGCCCACAGCAGGCGCGCCGCCTTGATCGGCTTGCCTGTACGCAAGTTCAGTCGCACCCGCTGGGGTCCGACGGCATAGACGCCGCGCGCCGCGCCGGCCCTGAAGGCGGGATTGGTGTAATTGACCAGATGCACGGCGTAGCCCGGCTCGGTTTCCCAGCCGTAGGCCTCGATCAAGCCATTACCGGTGACGGCCAGCGGACGCTCGCCTCGGGTAAGCCAGTTGACCGCATTGACCAGCAGGTCGCCAAGGTCCGCGGCGGTGGTCCGCCAGAAGCCGGCGTCGAGATCCTCGGCAAAATAGACCACGCGCGATGCGCCCCGTTCGCGAGCCACCATGGTCGGGAGCTTTTCGGCGGGGCCGCGGGGATAGACGGCTTCGGTCGGGGAAGTCGGATATTGCGCGATATGGGTCAGCAGCGGCGCGCCATCGGCCTTGATCGGCATCCGCCAGCTTGAGCCGCCAAGCCACTGGGTATTCCTGAAACCGGCGAGGATGGGATGGCCGGCCGCCTCGATCCGCTGCACCGATGGCTGGCCGGGATTGCGGCGGCCGGCGCGCTCGGAACCGTAACCCTCGCGCGCGCCCGTCCGGGTCATGCCGAACAGACCCCCCAGCGCGAAATCGGGGCGTTCGCGTCCGGTCTCGTCATAGAGGCCCGTTTCGAAGGTCGCCAGCACGGAGCCGCCGGCCGCAGCATAGGCCTCGATTGCCGCCGCCTGGGCATCGCTCATCAGCGCCATGTTGGGCAGGATCAGGACCTTGTAGCGGGCAAGCCTTTCCGCCGTGATCTGGTCATCGAGCACGATGTCGAACGGGATCCGCTGTTCGTTCAGCAGGTAATAGAACCCGTCCGTCGCCTCGCTCGTCTCGGTGCCCGGCGGAGCCTTGTAGAGGTGGTTGGACCGCTGCGAGACGACCAGGGCGACATCGGCGATGGAGCGCGTGTTGTGGAAGTGCCGGTCATTCGCCGCCTGCCAGGCCAGCACCTCGCGGCCGACGTCCTGCCAGCGGGTGTCCTTGTTGAAGCTCTGGTCGTAACCAAGGATGTGGTAATAGAGCGTCCCGCCCGCCGCGACGGTCTGGAACAGCCTCGAGCGGACCTCGTGAAAATTCCCGGTCCCGTTGCGCCAGCGCGTGGCGCCCGAGATTTCATAGGCGCCCGTCGACAGAGGCACCGGCCGGTTGCCCATGATCGCGGTGCCGAGGCGCACGACCTGGGACCCGTCCCAGGTTGGCGAGCCGATTTCCCCGCGCCCCTGATTGTCGGCAATGAACCACGCGGCCTTCTCCGTCAGGTTCTTGAGGTCGATGTCGCCGCCTTCGAACCCGCCACCCAGATTGCCGGAAAAGATCATCTCCGGATTCTTCCTGGCAACGATCGCGTCGTATTTTTCCCAAAGCTCCTTGGCGCGCTGCAGATAGGCCTGCTTGTAGGCCGGGCTGGTCGGGTCGCCGATCTTCTTGCAGGTCTCGCAATAGCACAGCGGGGCATTGGTCCCCGGCCATCCGTTCGAGTAGATTCCGTCGATGGGGTAGCGGCCTATCACCTCGTTGATCAGCGAAGGCACGAAGGTGTCGTAATAGCCGGTGAACTGACAGGTCGCGAGGTAGCTGGGCAGCTGGGTGGGGTCGCCGGGATAGCCCGAGACGAACTTGCCGTCTGCGCTGCGGCGGAACCAGTCGGGGTGCTTTTCGGCAACCGAGGCGTGGGTGCGCTCGATGCTGAAGCGCCCCATGATCCGGATGCCGCGCTTCTTGGCCGCAGCCACGCATTCGCCAAAGACGTCGCGTCCGTTGAGGTAGGGGTTTTTCGGATAGTCGGGCAGGTCCGACGGGAAGAACTGGACCATGCTGGTGACGTTGATGAACGTCGCCTGCGCCTTGCACGAGGCGAGATAGTCAGCCCATTTCTCGGCGTCGACGACCTCGACGTCCTTCTCGTTGAAATTGACCTGCATGATGCGCTTGAGGCGCTGGTGCCATGCGGTCGGATCGAACTTGCGGGCCGGCATCCCTGCCGCCTCGGCCATGGCCCGGCCGGCAGCGCCCAGCGAAGTTGCCGCCAATGCAGCCGTGCCGAGCAATGTGAACTCACGCCGGTTTACGCTCATCGGGGCTACTCCACCGGCCTGAAGACGCGGTCCGCCGCAGGCCGGAGCGGGCCGGACGTTTCGAAAACGCCGCGACGGGGCTCACGGCGCATCCGCCACGAGCCCCGCCGCGCACGCTCAGTACTTGAAGCGCGCACCCACGGTGAAGGAGCGACCGATCTGGTCGTAGTAGGCCGCGCCGCCCGCCGCCTGGGCACGGATGATCGTGTTGCCCGAGAGCAGCGGCGGATCGGTGTCGGTCAGGTTGTCGACCTTGACGTAGAGGTTGAGGGAATTCGACACCTGGTAGCCGGCATTCAGCGCCAGGTAGACGTAGGCCGGGTAGCTGTTGCGGTTGAGGTCGAGCGGGCCGTAGGTCGTGTCGTAGCGGCCGTTGCCGACGTAGTTCGCCATCAGGCTGAGGTTGACCGGTCCGTTGGCGTAGGTGGTACGGAAAGTGCCGCGCCAGTGCGGTACGCCAGGCGTGGTCACCTGGCCGGCACGGTCGATCGCGCTGGCAGCACCGAGGGTGGCATTGGCAAGCGTGGTCAGGTGCGCGGTATAGCTGACATTGGCCCCGAAGTTCAGCGACCCGCCATTGCCCAGCGGCAGCCGATAGGTTGCGGCAAAGTCCCAACCGTTGGTCTTGAGATAGGCCGCGTTGTAGGAAACCGTCTTGACCCGGAAGATCGCGCCCACCGCATCGCGGGTGATCCCGGCGCAGAAATTCTGGTCGCCGCCGGCGCAGCGGTCGACCACGTCCTGCCCGGTCACGAGCGAAATCGCGTTGTCGAGCTTGATGTCGAAATAGTCGGCCGACAGACGCAGGCCCGGAATGAAGTCGGGCTGCAGGACCACGCCAAAGGTCAGGGTCTTGCCAATTTCCGGCTTCAGATTCGGGTTGCCGCCGGTGATCGAACGGATCGGCACGGTCGCGTTGTTCGACCGGTCGACCACGGTCTGGCCCTGCGATTCGAAATTGGCGGCAAACAGTTCTGCCAGCTTCGGTGCGCGGAAGTCCCGCGAGTAGGTAGCGCGGAAACGGATCTGGTCGTTCACCGCCCAGTTGCCGCCGATCTTGTAGACCTTGGCCCAACCGCTGGTGCTGTACTCCACCGCGCGGCCGGCCAGGCTCAGTTCGAGCTGCTTGGCAATCGGCGAATCGCTGAGCAGCGGGATGTTCGCCTCGCCGTAGAATTCCTTGACGTTGTACTTGCCGCTGTAGGGCGCGCTGGCGGCCTGGCGCCAGCCGTTGACCGCGGCGACCGCGTCGGTCTTCAGGTCGACGCTTTCGGTGCGGTATTCGGCGCCGACCGAAACGCCGACCGGGCCGGCCCAGGTGTTGAACAGGTCGCCGCCGACGTTCACCGACGCGTCGACCGCCTTGGCCGTGGTGTCATTGTGCGAGACGCCGCCGACATAGTTGACCACCGCCTGGGTGATGGCCTTGTCGCCGAACAGGTTGACCGGAACGCAGCCGTTGGTCGGGTCGGTCAGGGTCGAGCGGCAGATCGGCTGGCCATTGGGGCCGATGACCGAATCCTTCGCCAGGTTCCACTTGGCCTCGTCGCGGTTGTTGTAGACCGTGGCCGAGTACTTGGCCTGGGTGAACACCGCGCTGGCATCCCAGTGCCAGGTGCCGCCCAGTTCGCCCTTCGCGCCGACCACGGGGCGGATGTACTCATTGTCGGAATAGACGTTGACGTACTGGCCCAGTTCCGCGTTGGTGCGGCCCATGGTGAAGGAGGCGATGTTGTTGGCGACCATGCTCGCCAGGATGTTGGCCGGCAGGAAGGCGTTGTCGCGCTTGATGATGATCGTGCCGGAATCGTAGTTGATCGTGTTGGTGTAGTGGCCTTTGGTCTTGGCGTAGAGGATTTCAGCGAAGACCTGGACCTTGTCAGTCGCATCGTAGGTGACCCGGCCGAAGCCGCTGGCGCGCTTGTTGGCATTGGTGATGATGCCGTAGTCAGGCTCGAGGAACAGGCCGCCGCCGCCCTGCATCCACACGCCGCCGACATAGTTGCCGAGCACGAAGGGGCTCTGCACGCCGTTCGCGCCGAACTGGACGTTGCGGAACTCCCAGCTGTTGGCCGCCGCGCCAGTCGTGGTCGTGGCGTTGAGAATCAGGCCGCCGTTGGTCACGCGCGAGAGGGTGGCGCCGGGCAGGATGAGCTGGCGGTACTGGCCGTTGGTGGTGGTGAAGTTCGGGTTGGTCAGCAGGACCGAGCCGGTCCGGCCCCAGTCGCGCGCACCCTGGTAGAGGATGTCGGGGCGGTCATAGACCGAGGCGGCGAGGACGACATGGCCGCGGCCGCCGGCGAATTCCTTGCCCCAGGCAAGGTCGAGCGCGCCGGTGAGCGCGTCGCCGCGCTGCGAGGAGGTGAACTGCCCGTCGGCCTTGAAGCCGGTGAGCGCGTTGTCCATCAGGATGTTGACCACCCCCGAGACGGCGTCCGAGCCATAGACCGACGAGGCGCCGGCGGTGACGATGTCGATGGAGCGGATCAGCCCGCCGGGGATCAGGTTGACGTCGAACAGCGGGCTGACGCCGGCGTTCGAATCCATCACGCGGCGCCCGTCGATCATCGTCAGGGTACGGATCGAGCCGAGCGAGCGCATGTCGAATGCGGCCGTACCGATGTTGGTCGAGGTGGTGTTGTTATTGCCCGGACGGACCGTCGGGATGTCCTGAAGCAGATCGACCAGGTTGACCGCGGCGCGGGCCTTGATCTGGTCGCTCGACAGGGTGGTCACCGGCGTCGGCGCCTGGAACGTGGAAACGATGCGACTGCCGGTGACGACAATGTCTGACGCGGGCGAGCTGGCCGGGGCCGCCTCCTGCGCCAAAGCCGGCGAGGACAGCGCAGTCGCAGACAGTGCCCAGAGCATGGACTTCGAAATGTTCCTCATAACATCCTCCCGATTATCGCGCGGCCGATGACCGCGAACTGGCTGGGGGCCCGGCTGCTTGCCTTGAGTCCCCAGCAATTGCCTGAAATCATTTCCACATGCATGCGCATGCACAACATCAAGCCTACAACACACCGCCTGTCAGGCAAGCGTTACAGGGCAGCGCGGGACGCGGTTTCCACGGTGTGGGATGGCCCCCGGCAATCGAGAGGGGGCGGCGACGGGATTGCGACGGGATTGCGCCCGCAAATTTCGCAGTTTTCTTTTATATTTCAATAATTTGCTTCGCGAATGCATGGACTGCCCACCGCTCGAAGCATGCCGCCAGCCCCGTTTGACGTTTCGCTCCGCGCGATGCAGCTTGAGAATCTGCTCGAGCATCATGGCCGCTGGCCACAAGCGGCGACGCCAGGCAAACCATCTATTCAGTGAGGTAACGTACCATGGAAACGAACCGGCGAGAATTCGGCCTGCTGGGCGCGGCGGCACTTCTGGTGCCCGGCATCGGGCTGGCCCAGTCCAAGTCCGGCACCGCCGCGCCGCATTTCCCCCCGACCGCCTGGCACCAGCGCATCAAGCGCATGATGCAGCTCAACTTCACCGAGAAGGACGCGGACAACTTCGACGTCAAGGCCTGGATCGACTACCTGGTCTCGGTGAAGACCGACTGCACCTTCATCAGCATTCATAGCAGCGGCGCATTCTACCCGACCAAGCTGCCCGACTATCCGACCAGCCGCTGGCTCAAGGGCCGCGACATCTTCGGTGAATGCGCCGCGGCCACCAAGAAGGCGGGCATCCGCGCCATCGGCCGCCTAAGCCCGGACATCGCCAAGATCGAGCTGGCCGAACGCCATCCTGACTGGTTTCGCCGCAATGCCAAGGGCGAGATCGTCATGGCATCACTCAGCTCCGACCCGAAGGACCCGACGACCTCGTTCGACTACGGGCGAACGTGCCAGTTCAGCGATTATTATTCGAATTTCATCCCGCAGCTGATCAACGAGGTGATGACCCGCTACAAGATCGACGGCGTCTACACCAACGGCTGGCCGGGTTCGGGCGTCCCGGCGTGCTACTGCGCCACCTGCCAGAAGATCGGCGATCCCAAGAGCGAAGCCTACAGGCAGGCCTATGAAAACCGCGTGCTCGAGCTGTGGGCGATGTACAACAAGGCGGCCACGCTGAAGAACAAGGACGCGATCTTCTCGGGCAACCTCGGCGGTGGCCTGCGCGGCGGCGAGATCGACATGAAGAAGGTCATGCCGCTCGCCGTATGGATGTTCGCCGACAACCAGGGCCGGGGCGAGGAGTTCGCGCCGAGTTGGGACGCCAGCCAGATGACCCGCCTTGCGCGCGCGCTCATCGTCGACCGGCCGGCCGTCAACTCGACCGGCGCGTGGGCCAACCAGGCGCCGATGCGCTGGCGCACGGTTTCGGCAAACCAGGCCGAGGTCCGCACCCGGATGTGGCAGACCCTGGCCCAGGGCGGCGCCATCCACCTGCACTGGCTCGGTTTCGACCAGGGTTTCAACGAGGACCGGCGGTGGAAGCAGCCCGGCCTCGACGTCCTGCCGTGGCAGGCCGAAAACGACCGCCACTTCCACAACATCCGCTCCATCGCGGACGTGGGGATGGTGGTCTCACCGCGCAGCAACCGGGTCTACTCGGTCCCGCCAGGCAGCGAGACGCTGGAATCGTTCCACGGGATGTACAAGATCCTGACCGAACAGCGCATTCCGTTCGATTTCGTCGTCGATACCGATCTGTCCTACGACATTATCGGCCGCTACAAGGTCCTCGTCCTGCCAAACATCGCCGTGCTTGACGATCGGCAGGCCGCGCAGATCAAGGAATTCGTTGCGCGCGGCGGCTCGATCCTCTCGACCTTCGAAACCGGCCTCTATGACCAGGACGGCAAGGCGCGGGCCGACTTCGCGCTGGCCGACCTCTATGCGATGCACCTCAAGGCACCCCGTCTCGGATATGGCTCCGAAGAAAAGGGTTCGCGGGGCCGCGTTGCCGGTTCGCCATCGACGCAGCGGATCGAAAGCCAGCATCCGGTGGTTGCCGGGTTCAAGAACACGAACTGGATCCAGGGCTCCTCGTGGCGTGTGCCGATCACCTCGGCAAACCCGGCAATCCTGACGGACATCCCCCAGCACCCCGGCTATCCGGTCGAGGCCGTGTTCGCCAATCCTTCGCACACCACCGATCAAACCATCGTGGCGCGCGAAGTGGGCAATTCGCGGCTCGTCTATCTCGCCGGCGATATCGAGGCCGGCTACTGGCGCAGCAGTTCGGCGGACCTGGGTGATCTTGTCGCAGGCGCCCTTGCCTGGCTCACCCGCGGGGCCCGGCCACTCAGCGTCGAAGGCAACGGCCTGCTCGAGACGACCGCCTTCCAGACCGAAGCCGGGCACGCGGTCCATCTGGTCAACCACACCAACCCCAACTTCCGAGGCGGCGCCTTCCGTGAAAGCTTCCCGGTCGGCCCGCAGAAGGTGACGCTCACCCTGGCTTCGGGCGCTCCCGTCCGGTCTGCCCGCCTGCTCCGCGCCGGCACCACCGTGCCCTTCACGCAGAACGGCACGACCGTCGAAGCCACGGTGCCGGGTGTGGGCGAATACGAAATGCTCGTCTTCGAGGCCTGAAGCCGGGCAAAGCGTACTGACGATCCGCCCTGCGCCGAGGATCACCTCGGCGCAGGGCATCGCCCGGAACGTACCGCAACACGCTCCACGCATGCCGGCGGCATTCCGCCGGGCGCCGTAACACCCCGACAAGACTGATCCCGGCCTTGCCGAACGCGCAATGCACCGCTAATGCAACCTGAAATGCATGCGCATGCAATATTGCTGGCAGAGGAGATGGAGTCGTGGCCCGTTGG
>Ga0228701_1001374_pt1 | contig 16753 bp, 15 predicted proteins | sample McNCre117_Aug_MG_2_FD_178017 | JGI IMG/M metagenome (GOLD analysis project Ga0228701, IMG submission 178017) | Freshwater microbial communities from McNutts Creek, Athens, Georgia, United States - 11-17_Aug_MG | ecosystem: Environmental > Aquatic > Freshwater > Creek | place: USA: Georgia...
CCTCTTTCTACTGATTTATATCCGTAATATTGCAAAATGTTTCATCCCGACATCATATCTTTTCTGGAAGCAAATCAATTTGTTCAGCAGGCAGATTCCCAGCAGCATTGGCTGCATGCGTCTTCTGCGCTTTCGATTATATTGCTTTCTTCCAAAGGAATGAAGCAATTCGAATTAGATGCTTGGGAAAGTTGGTTGAGTAAATTTCCCAAAGCTTGGCAAATCTGGGAGGAGGATGTGATTCAAAATCTAGATTTGTGGCAAAAGCAGATTTTAGCTCGATTACATTTCACTAAATCCGTGTTTGCTCGAGACACACGCATCGTGCCGATTTCTGCTGAAGCGGCTCGTCATTTCTTGGATAAAAATCATGTCTTGGGTTTCTCCAAAGGCCAAACTTATTTGGCTTGTGTGGTACCCGCTCATCGGCAGTTTCGTGGAATCACCAGTGAATTCGAATGGGAGGGATGCCCTTTGCTGGCCGTAGCGGTGTTTGGAAAACTGATGGTTATGAAAGAGGAAGGTATGGAAGGGCTCTTGTCGGGGGAATTAATCAAGTTGGTAACTCTCCCAGATATTCGACTCGTGGGTGGTTTAACCAAATTTCTACAAGCCTATCACGAGAAGGAAGCTGTTCATCATGTCATGACGTATATTGATTTGGGATCGAGTTCGGGGAAGGGATTTTTGTCGGCGGGATTTCATGTAGTCAATCAAACGCCTCCCATGTTTTTTAAATTGAATGCTGGCAAGCGTGTGTTAGTATCATGCTTTGCAGAAGCTGAACAATACAGTCCAGGGAATTTAAAACTACGCTATGTCTATGAAAACTAGGGTATTGGTTTTGTTGGGCCCCACGGCGAGTGGGAAAACGGCTTTAGCGGTTGAATTGGCGAAAAAGCTGAATGGGGAGATTGTTTCGGCGGATTCCCGACAAATTTATCGGGGACTGGATATTGGCACGGGGAAGGATTTGGAGGAATATGGAGATGTTCCCCATCATTTGATTGATCATCATGAGGTAGGGGATGCTTATTCCGTTGCGCATTTTCAAAAAGAAGCGGCGGATGCGATTCAAGAAATTTCCCAGCGAGGTAAATTGCCCATTCTTTGCGGGGGGACGGGTTTGTATATTGAGTCATTGATTCAACAATATCAATTTTCACGGAAGCCTGATTTTTTAACGGAAGCCTTGGAATTTGATTTCGAATTCGATGTCTTTGGTTTAAATCCTGCGGTTGAGCTTCGTCGGCAGCGTATTTCAAATCGTTTGCGATCGCGTCTAGACTCAGGTTTAGTGGAGGAGGTCGAGACTTTATTGGCTCAAGGTATCAGCAATGACGCTTTGTTGTGGATGGGTTTGGAGTATAAATGGGTGGTTCAATATTTGAGAGGAGAGATGAGTCGGGAACGATTTGAACAAGGTCTTGAAGTGGCGATTCATCAGTTCGCTAAGCGTCAAATGACCTTTTTTCGAAAGATGGAGCGGGCAGGGGTGCTGATAAATTGGATTCCGGATTCGCTTGATTTTCAGGCACAACCTGATTTTGTGATAAAAAAAATCGCATTTTTTTAAGAACATCTTTGCAAAATGTACGAAAAGACCTTACTTTTGCAATCTCATTACGAGACAGAGAGTTGGCAGAGTGGTCGATTGCGGCAGTCTTGAAAACTGTTGACTGTAACAGGTCCGGGGGTTCGAATCCCTCACTCTCTACGGAAAGCGAAACGAAAGTTTCGCTTTTTTTGTTTCTAGCAATTTTGGCTAAATTCGAATATGAAATTATACCTGGTTCCCACGCCCATTGGCAATTTAGAAGACATTACTTTGCGCGCAATTCGCGTGTTGGGTGAAGTGGATGCTATTTTGGCGGAGGATACACGTACGTCGGGCTCTTTATTAAAGCACCTCAATATTTCCAAACCCTTGTATGCGCACCATGCACATAACGAGCATGCGGGTGTCGCGGGGATAGTCAAATTGTTAAAAGAAGGTAAGTCGCTTGCCTTGATTTCGGATGCGGGGACTCCGGGTATTTCAGATCCCGGATTTTTGTTGGTAAAGGCCTGTGTCGAACAAGGCATTGAAGTAGAAACTCTTCCTGGGGCTACGGCTGTAATTCCGGCTTTGGTAAATTCAGGATTCCCGATTGATCGTTTTGTGTTTGAGGGATTTTTGCCGCATAAAAAGGGCCGACAAACCCGATGGAAAGCTATAGCGGAGGAAGAGCGGACAACGGTTTTATATGAATCGCCACATCGTTTAGTGAAGGCCTTGGAGCAGATAGTGGAGTTTGTGGGAGCGGATCGTTCGGTGATGGTGGCACGTGAGTTGAGCAAAATGCATGAGCAAATGGTTCGAGGAACGGCAGAAGAGGTATTAGCCTATTTTTCTGCACATCCCGATAAGGTTCGTGGAGAAATTGTCATTGTTATTGCTGGAAAATAAAATGAAGAAACTGCTCCTTTTGTTTTTGATTTCTTTTGGTCTGAAGGCTCAATTAAGCCCGCAAGCGCAGGTTTCTTTGATTACGATTGCGCCGGGCAAGGATTTGTATTCCGTTTTTGGTCATTCGTCTATTTGGGTACAAGATTCGATGAATGGCATCGACCGGGTGTATAGTTATGGGACTTTCGATTTCGATACGGAGTATTTTTATTGGAAGTTTTTAAAGGGGACCTTGCCCTACACGATTTCGGTGAATAGCATGCCAACGATCCTGGATTATTACGGTCAGGTAGAGCATCGCACGGTGAATATGCAGGTTTTACGGCTTTCGCCAAATGAGAAAAATGCGATTTTTAACGCTTTGGAAACAAATTTATTGCCGGAGAATCGGGAGTATTCGTATAAGTTTTTTTATGACAATTGTGCGACTCGCATTCGGGATCGGGTCGAGGAGGTTTCCGGAAAATCCTATGCTTGGGATTCGTATCAAGGATTGAAAAATAAGTCGTACCGGGATTGGATGAATGATTATTTGGAGGCGAATTCTTGGGCAGCCATTGGGATGAATTTAGCATTGGGCGTTCCTGCGAACGAAAAGGCTTCCCCTTCGCAGTCATGTTACCTACCTGACAACTTCTTTTTAGCTACGAAATTGGCCGCTCGTTCAGGACAAAAATTGGCCGACGAACCCATGGCACTTTATCAAGCACCTGAGGATGTGCCACAAGGCTTCGATTGGTTTGGTCCATTTACTTGGTTGAGTTTATTGGCCATATTAGCGTTAATTATTTCTTTTCAATCTGAGCGTTTACAATATCGTTTTGATGTGGTTTTGTATTCCATTTATGGTTTGTTAGGGATTTTTCTATTTTTTTTGGCGGTCGGGACGGATCACGTTGTGATGGGTTGGAATCCGTCCTCATTGGTCTTATTTCCTTTGCAATTTCCGCTGGTCTTTTGGTATGCAAAAAAAGGAGCCTGGGGGCGATATAATCAAATCATGGCTGTATTGGCCATCGTTGGATTTATTTGGTGTTTAACCGAATCTTGGACCCTGGTATTTCCTTTGTTGCCAATCGGCATTCGTACTTTGGCTTTGGCTTATCGGTCGAAGTCGGTGATTAACGGGTAGAGCCTTTTCTCGGCATTTTATATCTTTGCGGTTTATTCTTCATCTAATGCTTAAAAAGCTCATCATCGCGCTGTTCATCAGCGTGCCTCTATATAGTCAAAGTGTTTTTTCACCCGCTGAAAAACCCGTGCAGTATCAACCCATTCATGTGGATGAAACGATTAAGGCCGATGGTCTATTGGATGAACCTGTTTGGAAAAATGCCAAACCTCTTTTTTTGGATTATCAGGTAGAGCCTTTTCAGGGAAATAAAGCCAGTTTTAAGTCAGAGGTTCGTGTCGTGTATAATCACAAATTTCTGTATGTCAGTGCCATTTTGCACGATACAATCGGTCGGAATGGATTCCGAGCACCTAATTTAAAGCGGGATTATGAATTCGTGGAGAATGATTTGTTTGGGATTGCCCTTGATGGTTTTCAAGATAAACGAAATGCACTTGTCCTGCAATCTAATGCATTTGGAGCGCAAAGAGATCTTTTGTCTTTCGATGATCGCCAGTTTGATATCAACTGGGATGGCTTGTATCGAGTAAGAACGAATCGAACGGATACCGCTTGGGTGGCAGAATTTGCGATACCTTGGCAAACCTTGCGATATCCCAAAACGAATGAAGGTCAAACACAAGATTGGGGCATTAATTTTTTCCGAGTTAGAAGGTCAAGTAACGAGATGACCGTTTGGTCACCGCATCCTCGTTCCATGAGCCCTTTGCGGATGGATTATGCAGGTCGATTGGTCGGAATTATACCACCGCCACCTACGTCGACTAACATTCGATTTATTCCATATATTTTACATGATTCGCATAAATCCGAAGGAACGGAAGTAGGAAATGAAACGCATGATCAGTTCAAATTAGGAGGAGAGATTAAATGGGCGGTTAGTCCAACATCTGTTGTGGATTTTACCTTTAATACGGATTTTGCACAGGCGGATGTGGACCGTCAAGTCAATAATGTGTCGCGATTCTCTGTGTTTTTTCCGGAGCGCCGACAGTTTTTTTTGGAGAATGCATCTTTGTTTTCGGCGGGTTTAGCACCCATGGACCAAGTGATAGGGGGATCGATGTACATACAACCCTTTTTTAGTCGGACTATCGGGTTGGATGCCCAAGCGCAAGCCATTCCGATTATCGCTGGGTCACGGTTTGTCTATCGTTCCGATAAACGAAATCTTGGGGCGATGTTGATGCGTCAAGGTGCGGGAGACGGTGATTCCTACACTAATTTTGGGGTTGCACGTTATTCGCAAAATTTTGGGGCAAATAATCGGATTGGAGCGATTATGACAACGAAACTGTCGCCTTCGAACCAACAAACCACGAGTTCAATTGATGGTTTTGTCCGTTTTAATGATGTGTTGTCATTTAGTGGTATGGTATCCACGACGCAAGAATCCAAGACGGGCGAAACCGGTTTGGCGGAATATGGGCAATTCTATTATAAAGGTAATTTTACGACGGCCTATTGGACACATACCATTGTGACGGAGCAATATAAACCTGCTATGGGTTTTGTTTCTCGGAGTAATGTGATGTCCAATTCGCAAGGAATCGAATTCAATATTCGCAAAAACTGGATGCCTAAATCCATTCGATTCTGGGCTCCAGGTATTTACACGGAATTTTACCACAGTATCAAAACGGGTAATTTAGTCGAGCAGCGTATCATGGGAAGTCCCATGTGGTTAGGTTTGCAAAATGGGGGAGCCATTGGAATATACGGGGAGGCTGCGGTTCAGCGTTTAGAGGAAGCTTTTTCTCCGGTAGGGTTAACGATTTTGCCCGGAAATTACAGTTATGTTCGTAAAGGATTTTTGTTGATGAGTGATCCAAGTACAAAATATTCGGGTTCGACCGAGTATGGCTGGGGTGGTTATTACAATGGAAATTTGCAGACCTTGAGTTCAAAATTCCGAATTGCACCGATTCCGCATATCAATGTAGGCTTATCCTGGAATTGGAGTAAGTTCGAAAATGTAGGTGTGAATCAAGAATCAAAGGAAGTTAATTTGTTATTGGTGGAAACGAGATTGGCCATTAATCCCCGCTTGCAAATGATAGGCTTTTATCAGAAAAATACGAGTGATGCCTTGAATTCGTTGAACTTACGATTGGCTTGGGAATATCAGCCGCTTTCTTATGTTTATTTGGTCTTTAACCAGAGTGATTATTTGGGAACTGATTTGACCAAGCAGAAGGAGCAAACATTTTTGACTAAATTGTCCTACCTAAAACAATTTTAAGATGGAAATCGAATTACGCAGTGATACATTTACCTTACCTACGCCCGGCATGCGGGAGGCGATGTTTCAAGCGCCCTTAGGAGATGATGTTTTTGGGGAAGATCCCACAGTGAATGCCTTGGAGCAAAAAGTAGCTAAAATGTTTGGGAAGGAAGCGGCATTGTTTTGCGTTTCGGGTACCCAAAGTAATCAAATAGCGATTTCAGTTCATGTAAGTAAGGGGCAAGAAGTAATTTGTGATGAATTGTCCCACATTTACCTCTATGAGGGAGGTGGAATCATGGCAAATTCGGGTGCCTCGGTGAAATTATTGAAGGGTGATTTAGGCCGTTTGACGCGTGAACAAATTGAGGCCTCGGTCTCTCCAGATGATATACATGCCTGTGAAAGTCGCTTAGTCAGTTTGGAAAATACGGTGAATAAAGGTGGAGGGAGCGTATATAGCTCGGAAAGCTTGCAGGAGATTTCGGATTTTTGTCGGCAAGCACAAATCCCACTTCACCTCGATGGAGCTCGTATTTTCAATGCGATGGCGGTGACAGGTCAGACGCCCCAACAATTTGGAGCGTGGTTTGATACAATTTCCATCTGTTTGTCGAAAGGTTTAGGCGCACCGATTGGTTCGGTGTTAATCGGTTCGGCTGAATTTATTAAGAAGGCGCGTCGGGTTCGCAAGCGTTTGGGTGGCGGTTGGCGACAAGCGGGTTTATTAGCCGCTGCGGGGATTTATGCCTTGGACCATCAGGTTGAACGCTTAACAGAAGATCATGCACGTGCAGGTGCGATTGCGGAGATTTGTTCCCAATTGCCTTGGGTCGACCATATTTTACCGGTGGTTACCAATATAGTGATTGTTCGATTGAAGGAAGGCATCAAAGCCCAGGATCAAGTAGCGGCACTGAAGGCGAAAGGAATTCGTTGCGCGCCCTTTGGCCCGCAGTATATCCGATTTGTGACGCATTTGAACTTTGATGATACTGCCTTGGCCGTATTCGAGCAACAAATTAATCAGTAATATTTCGGTTTTTTGCGCTTTTAAAAGAAACCTATTTCTATGCAGCGCAAAGCGTTTAAGATGTTTCTATTGCCTGGTTTTGAGGCCGAGTATAAACGTCGTCATGATGAGATTTGGCCGGAATTAGTGGATTTATTACACGAAGTCGGCATTCAGAATTATTCCATATTCCTGGACGAGGAGACGCTGACCTTGTTTGCTTATTTAGAAGCACCTGATTTACAGCAATTGGATTCTTTGCCGGCACAAGCTGTCATGCAGCGTTGGTGGGCCTACATGGGTGATATCATGCAAGCAAATCCCGATCATTCTCCGGTGGCGGTTGATATTCCGTCGGTATTTTATTTAGCTTAATTCCATGAAAAAGATTCTTTTCGGGCTTTTGGCCCTTTCATATCTAGCGGTTTCAAAGCCGAATAAAGCCGAGGTATTGGCCAAAATGCAGTTGGCGAATCAGTATTTCCAACAAAAATGGCCGGATGTGGGCCAAGTAATTGTGAGTCCGGATAAGACACGACCTTCCAATATTTGGACGCGGGCTGTTTATTATGAGGGTTTATGGGAGTTATATAAATTGAGCCCGAAGGAATCGGATTTAAAGTATATGGTTGATTGGGGTAATTTCCACCGATGGTCCTTACGGAATGGTTTGAAGACGCGAAATGCGGATGATCAGGCTTGTGGACAAGTATATATCGATTTGTTTTTGATGCAAGGGGATTCTTCGCGCATTAAGCCGATCAAGGAGAATATTGATAACATGGTCGCCACGGAGAAAGCGGATGATTGGTCTTGGATTGATTGCTTGCAGATGAGTATGCCGGTTTATACCCGATTGGGCGTTGTGTACAAGGATCCAAAGTATTTCCAAAAGATGTACGATTTGTATGCTTATACGAAATACAAACATGGTGGAAATGGCTTGTACAATCCGACTGAAAAACTTTGGTGGCGGGATAAGGATTTTGTACCTCCCTACAAAGAACCCAATGGTGCGAATTGTTATTGGTCACGGGGAAGTGCTTGGGTATATGCAGCCTTGGTAAGAACCTTGGATTTGTTGCCCGAAAATGATCCGCATCGTGCGGAATATTTGGCCGATTTTGTGGCGATGTCAGAGGTATTACCAGCTTTACAACGCGAAGATGGTTTTTGGAATGTGAGTTTAAAAGACCCTTCCAATTATGGAGGGCCGGAATTAACGGGAACCTCTTTATTCGTATATGGCATGGCTTGGGGCGTTCGAAAGGGAATCTTACCGGCCAAAAAATACAATGCGATTGTTGATAAGGCCTGGAAGGGTATGTCGACCTGCGTTCATCCCAATGGCTTTCTAGGTTTTGTTCAAGGCACAGGGAAGGAGCCGAAGGATTCTCAACCCGTGACGTTTGATCATGTCCCTAATTTTGAGGATTTCGGATTGGGTTGTTTCCTATTGGCCGGTTCTGAACTTCTAAAGGCTAAATAGCATGCGTATTTGGGCGCTACTGCTGATATCGTTTGTGGGTCTTGCGCAAAAGATTGACCGTAAAGCTGTCGTGGAGCGTCATATCGTTAAGCTAAATCAAGTAGATACGTTGGGGTCTTTGTCGGTCGGCAATGGCCATTTCGCCTTTACAGTTGATGTAACTGGACTACAATCTTTCCCCAAGGAATATTCAAAAGGGATTCCATTGGGCACCCAGGCCGATTGGGGATGGCATGCTTTTCCGAATACCTCGAATTTTAAGCGTTCTGAGACGTATCGAGATGCACTTTATGCGGGTAGGAAGGTGTCTTATGCCTTGCAAGGCCATCAGAATGTGCGTAAGGATTCCGCCACGGAGTATTTCCGACAAAACCCACACCGCATTCATTTGGGACATTGGGGATTTCGGATTTATTCAAAAACGGGGAAGGTTCTTGGAATATCTGATTTGAAATCAATCGTTCAACGTTTAAATCCATATACGGGCGAGATTCATTCGCATTTTGAGGTCGAGGGTATTCCGGTCGATGTGATCACATTTGCTTTGCATCAGGATGATGGAGTCCAGGTAATGGTGAAATCGACGTTGTTGAAAACCGGTCAGTTGCGTTTTTATGTCGACTATCCGTTTCCGAGTCAGGCTTTTGTGGATGAGGGGGTTAATGATCAGGAGGGAGGCCACTCAACTAATATCCAACGAATTTCTTCGAGACAGATTCAGATCCTTCATAACATGGATAGTTTGAGTTATCAAACATTTGTTCGTAGTTCGGTGGAATTCAGATTTAAAAAAGAGCTTAATCATCACTATGAATTGAGCCCGATTAGCTGTGATGAGATTCAATTTGCCGTTTCGTATGGTCATAAACCCATCGTTGGACTGAAGGAAGCCCGCGTTTCCAATCGACAAGTTTTCGAACGTTACTGGAAATCGGGGGGAATGATTGATTTTTCGAAAGCGAATGATCCGAGGGCGAAGGAGCTTGAAAGGCGCATGATTTTGTCTTTGTATTTGACGCGAATTCAATCCGTCGGTAATGAACCACCCCAAGAAACGGGTTTGACGTATAATTCCTGGTACGGTCGGCCGCATTTAGAAATGACTTGGTGGCATTTGATGCATTTTGGCTATTGGGGGCGAGCGGAATTGATGGAGCCGGCTTTGAAATGGTATGTAAACAACATGGGAGAGGCGAGGAAATTGGCAGGCCGACAAGGCTTTGCGGGAGTTCGTTGGCAAAAAATGACGGATCCAACTGGTGGGGAATCTCCATCATCGGTGGGGTCTTTTTTACTATGGCAACAGCCTCACATAATCGAGATGTTGGACTTAATCGCTCAATCCAAGCCAATTTCCTTCCGAAAACGCTATGCAAAGATGGTTCAGGAAACGGCGGAGGGGATGTATTCCTTGATGTCCTGGGATGATTCAACAAAAACATACCGATTAGGACCTGGATTCATTCCGGCGCAGGAATCATTACCTTATGCCCAGACATACAATGCACCGCTGGAATTGGCAGCATGGTATCAAGGTTTGAAGAAGGCGCAGGATTGGAGGATTAGTTTAGGGTTGAAACCGGTAAAAGAATGGGATGAGGCATTCGCTCATTTTCCAACACTTCCCGAATTTAATGGGATTTATCAAGCAGCAGCTGGAATCGGGGATGGATATCAGAATCCGCGTTTTGTTTCGGATCATCCGGCTGTTTTAGGGGCCATGGGGATGTTGGGCCCATTGCCCTCAACCGATACATTGAAAATGAAAAATACCTTTCAGAAGGTTTTAAAAACATGGAATTGGGCTTCTACGTGGGGTTGGGATTATCCTTTGATGGCGATGACGGCGGTTCGATTGAAAGACGCTGATTTGGCGGTTAATTTATTGTTGATGCCGCAAGAGAAGAATCGTTATTTAATCAATGGGCACAATTATCAAGACAAGCGCTTGCGCCTATATTTACCCGGTAATGGAGGATTGTTGACGACATTAGCTTGGATGGCAAAGGGTAGTTTGGGGAATTCGAGCTTTGTGGGTTTTCCCAAAGATTGGCATGTGGAAGTGGATGGATTTGGATTTTAATAGGATATTTTCAAGTTGTTTTTATAATTTATTTTTATATTCGCCGATTACTAAACAAATTTCAAATGAAAAAGACTTTACTCGGTGGGCTTGTCGGAGGACTCATTATCTTTATTTGGCAGGCATTATCTCAAATGGCCTTTAATTTACATGAACCTAGCCAGAAGTACAGTGCGGGTCAGGACTCTGTTTTAATAGCCTTATCTAAACATCTTAAGGAGCCGGGTGGCTATATGTTGCCCCGCATGAAAGAAATGTTATCCATGGAAGAGATGGATAAGTTTACGCAATCGATCCAGGGAAAGCCTTGGGCATTAGTTCGTTATTATCCTTCTTACGATACGAATATGGGATCTAATATGTTGCGCGGATTAATCGTCAATATATTGTTAGCGATTCTTTTAATCTGGATTATTCAACAATTAAAGGTGCCTTCCAAAGGGCTAATCTTTCGATTGAGTTTAGTTGTGGGATTTATTGCATTCACCAATGTTGCCTATACGGAACACATTTGGTATCCTGTTTTCGATATACGTGCGTCCTTAATTGATGCGCTGGTTTCATGGGGACTCTGTGGGATTTGGCTCGGGTATTGGATGACCAAAAGAAGCTAAGAGTGTAGATGTTTATTGATTAATATTTTTAATGATTTCTGATTTTCTAATATCATTGTATTATATATTTGTCAGTAATAAAATTCATCAATAAACATCTTTACTATGAAAAAGTCGCGCTTTTATTTACTGCTCATTTCGTTTCTATTTTCTACATTAACAGGTTTTTCCGATAATCCCGATGGAATTGTTGGCGTTTGGAAAACGGGAGAAGGAACTGCCATGGTTCGTATTTATAAAAATGGTGATAAATACCAGGGGAAGGTTGTTTGGCTGAAAGAACCGAACGATCCTGATACCGGAAAACCTAAGCTAGATAAGAATCATCCTGATGCTGCTTCACAGAAAAGAGCTTTGCTGGGTTTAATTAATGTTTGGGGCTTTGTTTACAGGGATAATAACACTTGGGAGGAGGGTAATATCTATGATCCTAAAAATGGGAATACCTATTCTTGCACAATGAAATTAACCTCGCCCAATTCGCTGGAGGTTCGAGGATACATTGGTGTATCGTTAATCGGACGTACAGATAATTGGACGAGGCAACAAGCTAAGTAAACCTAAGGGGATACAAAATTTAAGCTGACATTTACGAAAAACGGATTTCCAAGGTTACTCGAAAAATACGTTTGATTCTCATTTTTGGCATCATACGCATTGGCAACATCAAATCGGTAGTTGACACGAACACCGGCTTGAAGATTTAACCAAAGAAATCCGTTTATTTTTTTATCCCACATGATTCGTGGTTTGATTTCACCGCGTTGGATGTAGGCATTTTCTACGCCGGGAACATTCGCCCAATATTGATTTCCTTCCAATTCAAAACCTGCTTGTAGCATATTTGATGTCGAGAAGTTGTAGCGTAAATATCCTCTCGCAGGTAATAAGAGTTCCATTCCCCAACGGTCATTAAAGGTTTTGTTCCAAAACAAAACAGGAACATGGATTAATTTTCCAGCACGGTAAGTTCTTGCTAAACCAGTTCCGATCATGTTGTTGTCGGACGTTTTCCAACCATAAATTAACGTTGCACTGTTGGTAATTGCTTTCGATGAAATATCCTTAGCGCTTGCAAATAAACCATTCAGGTCAGAACTTGCCTGAAGGATCATGAAATTTCGTTCATTCAGGGGTTTGAAAATAGTCGTGTTGATTCCGGCTGTGATTAGCGCATTGTTTGAAAACGAGTTAGCTAAACCATTCACATTGGGATTGGCCACAGAGAAATTGCTACCCCAATAGTTTAGTCCCATTTGCCAAATGATTTTGTTGGTCGAAACGACCGGTATGTTGACTTGTGCACGCAAGGCATTTACTTGGTCTACATGGATGGTACTGGCTAACTCTTTGCTATTAAATTGTACACTTGGCATAGCAAAGTGTCCATAATTTTCAAATCCAAGACTGATGATTCGTTGGGGAGTTTGATTAAGCACTTTGACGGTGCAATAGCGTTTTACACCATCAGCATCTCCAAAATTACTGTAGTCAAATGTTTCTGTTGTGTCGCTTTGGGCGTAGCTTATCATACTGCCAAAGCTCAAGATGAGCGTAAGTAGTTTTTTCATATATTTTTAGTTTGTTGGACACTAATCTACAATTCGAACCTTCGAATTGAATGATAAAAGCGTTTTCCACTAAACGAAAATGAATGAATTTGGTTTTAAAAATAGAGGGAAATAAAAAAGCCCAGGTGATTGCTGGGCTTTTTGCTTAATAAAATGAGAATTAAATTCTCTTGTGGAATCGGAGGGATTCGAACCCTCGTCCAAACCTAGAAACCTGATGCTTTCTACACGTTTAGATTTGATCGATTTTCGATGCCCAACAGGTTCAAATCAGACCTTATTTGACACTTATCCGCTGGATACTAATGAACGCTTAGCGAAATCGCATTCATCGACTCTGCATGGTCGACGCTCCAGATTCCCTAGCGGCAGAGTTTGGCCGGGGTGGAACGATGGCAATTGGTTAATCTATCAGATTAAGCAGCCATGGCATACGAAGTATTGCCAGCTATAATTCGAAGGTTTTTTATACAGGAAATGCCTCCAACTCCCGACGTGCTTACAACCGATCTGCTTAAGCTGTCAAAACCGGTCGATCCCATTATGCTGCAAAGATACAAATTAAATCAACGGTAATGCGGTTGTCGATTTAATTTCATCCATGACAAATAAACTACTGATGTGCGCTACCGAGGGCAATACCGCCAATTTCTCTTGGTAAAATCGGTTATAACTTTCTACATCTGCACTTAAAACCTTCAAATAGTAATCAAAGTTCCCCGACACCAAATGACACGAAATTACTTCAGGAAAAGCCTTAATGGCCGACTCGAACTCACTGAAATTTTGTCGATTCTGTTTTTCAAGCGTAACCTGACAATGGACCAATAATCCCAAATTCAATAATTTTCGATTAAGTAAACCCACATAACCCTTGATGTATCCATCAGATTCTAAACGCTTGATACGGTCATGCGTAGGGCTCAATGACAAGTTTACTTGCTCAGCAATTTCCTTCAAGGTTTTTTGACTGTTTTCCTGAATGATTTTCAATATTTTAATGTCAAGTGAGTCCAAGTTTGATTTTGATGCCATAAACTTTTCGGTTTTTCAGTAATATATTGCGTTGTTTTGGTATAATTTACGGCAATATACTATTTGTAAGGAACATATTTCTTATTTATTGGTTATTATCAAAAATATTTATGGTGTATGCTATATTTGCATTGTATTATACTTCATCAAAGGTAACGGCCAGCGAATTTTTCGTTGGCCGTTCTTTTTTAACCACTTATTTATGAAAATCGCAATTCCAAAAGAAATTAAAAATCAAGAGTTTCGGGTTGGTTTAACGCCCGCCGGAGCTCAAAGTTTTATTAAAGCCGGTCATGCAGTTTTCGTGGAAACGCAAGCAGGACTTGGTTCTGGTTTTTCGGATGATGCCTATAAGCAAGTAGGAGCGACGATTCTCCCCACAGCGGCTGAAATTTATGCAACGGGTGACATGATCATCAAAGTCAAAGAACCCCTGGAGGCTGAGTTTGCTCTCATTAAACCAGGTCAAATCTTATTTACTTATTTTCATTTCGCCGCGTCTAAATCCTTAACGGAGGCAATGATTCGATCGAATGCAGTTTGCATTGCCTATGAAACAGTCGAGCTTCCCGACCGCAGTTTACCTCTTTTGACGCCCATGTCGGAAGTTGCCGGACGCATGGCGATTCAAGTTGGGGCTTACTTCCTCGGTAAACCACAAGGTGGAAAAGGAAAGATGTTAGGTGGTGTTCCCGGCGTTAAACCTGCCAATGTTTTAGTGCTAGGTGGTGGGGTTGTTGGTACACAAGCGGCTAAGATGGCTGCGGGTTTAGGTGCCCAGGTGACCATCATGGATACGAATTTAGCTCGATTGCGCTACCTGAATGATATTTTACCTGCGAATGTGGTTACACAATATTCCACGGAATTTGCCATACAAGAACATCTGCCTGAGGTAGATTTGGTAATTGGTGCAGTACTTCTGCATGGAGCGAAGGCTCCTCACTTAATCAAAAAAGAGGATTTAGCGCGAATGCAGCCAGGTACAGTTTTAGTGGATGTCGCAGTGGATCAAGGTGGTTGTATCGAAACCTGTAAACCAACAACGCACGAAAATCCAGTGTTTACGGTTGATGGCATTCAGCATTATTGCGTTGCGAATATGCCAGGTGCCGTACCGCAAACATCCACACAAGCATTAACGCAAGCTACTTTGCCTTACGGCTTGCTTTTGGCCAACGAAGGTTGGGAGGCAGCCTGCCAAAAAAATGAGGCCCTCAAAAAAGGCCTCACGATTGTGGAAGGTAAATTACTAGATTCTGGCCTAGCCGAACTATTTAATTTATAATTCCCAGAATTTAACACCCTTGGTTTTTAATAAGTCCAATTGTTGGAGGTTCAATTGTAATTTGAAATTCTCCTCCTGCAATTGGGCTTCCTCCAAGGTATTTTGAATCTGATCCAACTCCATTTGCTTAATCGTTCCTTCCTTGTAACGTGCCTCGCCTAATTGATAAGCATATTTTGCCTGTTCAATTAACTGACTTTGGGTTGTAAGTTTGGCTTGAATGGTCTTGATATTTGCATCGCCTTGGCGTAGGTCGTAGGCCAACTTATTATTGGTATCCTCACGCTGGAAATTGATTCGCTCTTGTTGGATCTGAGCAATACTCTTCTGCATCGAAGCGCGTTTGCCTGAATAGATGGGTACGTTCAATTTCAATCCGACCATCGTGTTAATCTTAAAGTCGTCTGAAAAAGCGGGTACTTCGCCGTTGATACGTGGTAAATAACCATTCCGTAGACCTAAACTTGCGGCACCGGAAAGGGTAGGAGCACTCGACTTATCCTGCAATTGAATTTCTTGTTGCCAAACCGCATTCTCTGCCTCCAATTGGGCAAACATGGGGTTATTAGTTACCGTTTCATTGCTTTGAATGGTTGTTTGAATCGGTTTCAAACCACCTTTTAAACTTTGACCCGTTTGAGTTTCTAGGTAGTCGGTTAGTTTATTAATCTGTGTTTCCGTTTCCCCAATTTTAGTTTCTTGGTTTTGAACACGAATCTTAATGCTCATGGCGTCCAACTGAAGTGCTTCCCCCAATTTTACCTGTTGGTCGATGATTTGCGCCTGCGTCTTAATTCGTCCCAATTCCGCTTGCTGAATCTTCAAGACGTTTTGTAGAAATAATATTTGATGATAAATCGAGGCTATTTGATAAGCAATAGCGAATTCGGTTTGTTCGATTTGAGTTTTGCTTAGGAGGGTCTCCAACTGACTTTTTTCGATGGCAAGTTTATTTTTCCCCCAATCGTAGATGGTCTGGCTAGCAACAAAATTGGTATTGTAATTCATATTGGGTTGAAATTGCAATACTGATGGAGCGCCACCCATGGCGAAGGTTACCTTTGATACGGGATCAATTCGAGTGATTCCAGCCTCGTATGCAATAACAGGTTTATCCAAGGATTGTTGGATCTGCGTTTTTGTATCACCCACGCGAATCTGCGTTTTTTGGGCCTTTAAGGCTGGTGCATAATCCAAAGCCTTGGAAACCAAAGCCGATAAATCCGAATTGGTTTGTGCATGTAGGCTAAATGTAGCAATTAATAATAAGGCAATTTTCTTCATAGCATTAATGAGCCTCTTCACTGGCTTTTAATATTTTTTCAATTTCTTTTTTATCTTTCTTCGGTGTTTTGATCAAGAACACAAAGGGGAAAATCAGAATGAATATGATCGATACCAATCGGAATGTATCCAAATAAGCTAGATAATAAGCCTGCTTGGTAACGATAAAGTCGATCTGCTTATACGCCATTTCACCTGCTTTTTGAATTTCACCTGTTTTCTGAGCTAAGGTCTGTGAGATGCCCTGAAAACGTTGTTGGAATAGTGGATTCTCCGCCGTTACATTCGCCAATAAATCGGATCGGTGCTGCGCTGCACGGGTCGTCGCATAATTGTTAGCTACCGCAATCCCAAACGCTCCACCGAGTTGGCGAATCATGTTCGTCAATGAAATCCCTGAGGCATACTCTTGGGGTTTTAAACCGGCAACAGCTTGGTTGATCAATGGCATCTGCAAACACGAAACACCTATGACGCGCAACATTTGCATGGGAAAAAAGTCCCAACGACCCATGTCGCTCGTAGATTCCCCTCCGATAAACCCAAATACGATGTAAATCAATATTCCA
>Ga0228701_1001384_pt1 | contig 16654 bp, 13 predicted proteins | sample McNCre117_Aug_MG_2_FD_178017 | JGI IMG/M metagenome (GOLD analysis project Ga0228701, IMG submission 178017) | Freshwater microbial communities from McNutts Creek, Athens, Georgia, United States - 11-17_Aug_MG | ecosystem: Environmental > Aquatic > Freshwater > Creek | place: USA: Georgia...
ATTTTTTGCGCGGCCAACATGTCAGCATGTGCCAATGAGCCTTGAATATCGACCAATGCCATGCGTTTATCAAAATCAACGGAAGCGGTATATCGCTGCACGAGTTCCGCTACAGGCTCGGCAAAACGAGCCGACCAAGCTTGGTCTTTGTTGTCTAAAGAGTTTTTGTTTTTGTCTAAATCTGCCATAAATGTAAGTATATTGCTTCAAAGGCCTTATGCTTATGGTTATGACGCAAATTTCTTATCCTAAAAAACTAATTATTGCCTCCCGTGAGAGCCGTTTGGCCATGTGGCAGGCTGAATATGTCCGTGATTGCTTGAAAAAGCTCTACCCAGACTGTGATGTCAGTATTTTGGGCATGACGACCCGTGGAGATCAAATTTTGGATAGAACCCTCTCTAAAGTGGGGGGGAAGGGCTTGTTTGTCAAAGAATTAGAGCTAGCTTTAGAGAAGGGGGAGGCCGATTTGGCCGTTCACTCTTTGAAGGATGTTCCTATGCAATTGCCTGAAGGCTTTGATTTGGCGTGCATTATGGAGCGTGAAGACGCTCGGGATGCCTTTGTATCAAATGATTACGCCGCTTTGGCTGATTTACCTGCGGGTAGTGTCGTTGGAACTGCTAGTTTGCGCAGGGAAGCCTCTTTAAGGGCAAGATACCCACATTTGGAGATTCGTCCATTAAGAGGCAATTTAGATACCCGTTTGGGTAAATTGGATAAAGGTGAGTATGCGGCTATTATTTTGGCGGCCGCAGGTCTTAAACGGTTAGGGTTGGCTTCTAGGATTCGTAGTTTATTGACAGTCGAAGACAGTCTTCCCGCTGCTGGTCAGGGAGCTTTGGGTATCGAAATTCGTGCTGGTCGCGCCGATATGCGTGCTTGGCTCGCTCCCTTAAATCACATCCCATCACAATTGGCTGTGAGTGCTGAGCGGGCTGTTTCAAGGGCTTTGGGTGGATCTTGTGATGTTCCTTTAGCTGCTTATGCAGTTTGGGAAGGTGCAAGTGATTTGTATTTAAGAGCATTTGTGGCAAGTACGGATGGGACTCAGGTGTGTCGCGCCGAGAAGAAGTTATCTCTGGCTACTGCTCAAGCAGCGGATGCTATGGGTTTATCGGTGGCTGATGATTTGATTGCCCAGGGTGCTGTTGCTTTATTACCTCCAAGATAAAGGGTGGGCTAATTGTGGCTAATCTGGTATTAACGCGCCCTACTGGGCAGTCAATGCGTTTAGCAGAGCTACTTGGTCAGCGCATTCCTGGTTTACATTTAATCCATTTACCTCTTTTATCAATTGTCCCCAACGAAAAGTCAGAAGATAGTCAAAAGCTGCAGAAATTAGTCGAGCAAACTGATTTGGCAATTTTTGTTAGTCCAAATGCTATCGAATGCGGTATGCGCCTGTTAAAAACAGCTTGGCCTAAATCTGTCGCTATTGCAGTTGTTGGCGGGGGTAGTGCAGAAGCTTTGGATCGTCGTGAGATCACTCTGGCCAATGGCTATCAGGTGTATTTCCCGAAAAACCCAGCAAATTGGGATTCTGAAGGTTTATGGAGTGAGTTAAATCAAGTTGAAAGCGATTGGCGAGGCAAGAAAATACTTTTTTTAAGGGGGACTGGTGGTCGTGAGTGGCTTTCTGAGCAATTTGTATCCCATGGTGCGCAAATTACTCAATTTGAGACTTATCGGCGTGTTCCTTTATCTAAAGAGGCAGCAGCTTGGCAGAGCTTGAAAAAAGTTAGTCCTGGGCAGTCAGCCTGCTTGCTTACTTCATCTGAGGCCGTTCACCATTTGGCACATTATTTGAAAGAGCAGAAGGATTGGGGCGGTGATTGGTTAACTCTTGCTAAGATAATTTGTTCTCACCCTAGAATTGTGGAGACTGCAAAAAGTGAGGGTTTTAAAAAAGTGGAGTTGTGCTCTCCTGGAGACGATAATCTAGTTTTTGCAAGTCAAAATTGGTTTAATAGCTTAGCTAATTAAGTATATAAAGAGGCAGTGATCAAGATGGAAAACAACAATCAACAGAATGACAAGCCTAAAAGCGTCAAATCGGATGCTTTGACGCAGGGTTTGTGGAAAGCTCTATGGATTGCTTTGGCTGTTTGTATCTTATGGTTGGGAATTGAGGGAGGTTTCCGTTTATATCATCGGCCTGCTAAGTTGGATGCGCGCGTTGCTGAGTTGGAGGCTCAATTAGCTGCAGTAACGGCTCATGAATCCGAGTTGGATCAAGTGTTAAAAGGTTCTTTAGAGGCGGAGCGTGCTTTGGCGCCGACTGCCGCAAAGATAGCGGAGTTAATTAATCGCTTGCCTCAATTGCCCATGAATGCCTTACCAACGCCGGCTTCGCAGGTGCCAACACCTACTGCCCCAGCAACTAGTTTGAGTCAGAAAGTTTTGAAAGAGATTCAAGGTATGGGTGATCGTTTAGTGCGTATTCAGGTGGTGGGGGATGTGAAAGACGTTGCATTAACTCCTGCTGCTCAAGATTTGGTTCGCCAACAATTGCGTCTTCATTTAGTCAGCGCAAGAATGGCTTGGCTATCGCGTATGCCTAATGTATGTAAAGAAGATTTAACTCAGGCTGAACAATTACTCACAAAGCATTACCAGGCTCAAGCGCCAGCAGTAGTTGCAATGCAAAAAGCATTGGCTGATTTAAAGGCTGATATGACTAATCAGCAAAGTCAGAAAGGCAAATAAGTATGCGAGGAGCGCTTTGGATCGCCTTTCTATTTGCCGTAGCAGTTGTATTAGCCTTATTTGCAACTAGCAATGCGGGGCACATCACGATTTATTTTCCGCCCTATCGGTTGGATACCAGCTTAAATATTTTTATCGCTGTTGTAGTTGTTGTTTTCTTTTCCACATTATTTACTTGGAAAACATTGGCTGCTATTTTGAATTTACCTAAACAGGCTGCTGCATATCGACGTAAACGTCGTGAAGCGAGATCTGTGGCGTATTTATCCGAGGCAATCGAGGATATTTTCGCGGGCCGTTTTTCTAAAGCGTTAAAAGCTGCTGAAGCTGCTAGCGCTAATACGGCAATGGCTGAGACTGCAGCTTTATTAGCGGCTAGAGCTGCTCATCGCTTAAACAGATTTGATTTACGCGATCAGTGGTTATTAAAAATTACATCCAATGAAAAACAGCAAGCCCGTTTAGTGGCAATGGCTGATATGCAAATGGATTCTAGTGATGCGGATGGCGCGCTAGCTACGATTGAACAGTTGCAAAAAGGTGGGGCTCGTCAATTATTTGTGCAGAGAATCGCTTTGCGAGCCAATCAACATTTAAAGCGCTGGGAAGAGGTGCTGCGTCTCACGCATACGTTAGCTAAACGCGAAGCCTTGCATCCGGTATTAGTGCAGAAAAATGTGCAAGAGGCAGTTGCTAAGCTTGTGCAGCAAAAGGCGACCGATCATGAAGCCTTGTTGCGTATTTGGAAAAACTTACCTAAAGAAGATCGTAAAGTTTCCAGAGTTGTCTTGGTTATGGCAAATGGCTTATTTGCTGCAGGCAAACAGGATTTAGCTAAAGAGCTTATTGAAGAATCTTTGGATCAAGAGTGGGATCAATCTTTGGTCGATGTCTATCCTGATTGTGTTGTTCCTGGTCAAAGTGCTTTGGCGCAAATTCAGAAAGTTGAAGCTTGGATGATGAAATACCCTGGTGAGTTAGCGCTTTCATTGGCTCTTGCTCGTATTTGCATATCTCAAAAATTATGGGGTAAGGCTAAGTCGAGTTTGCAAGGATTGCTTCATGATGTAAAGGCTAAGCCACTGATGAAGGCTGATGCTCATATGTGCTTAGCTGAATTGCATGAGTCTCTTGATGAAGCTGAACAAGCGGCCGAGCAATATAAGCTGGCCGCTAAGATTTACTCGGCTAGCTAATTATTTTGCACCTAGTCGGCGAATCAATTTCTCGATAGTTTTTCCATAGGGTGGGTGCGCTAAGCTTGTGCCCATCCATTTACGGATTCCCAAGAAGCCCTTGATTTCTAGCACAGGTTTTTGGTGGCTAAATGTATTAAAACCAAATTGACCATGGTAGCTACCCATACCACTTGCGCCAATACCGCCAAAAGGTAATTCTTCTATCGCTACATGTAATAGGGTGTCGTTGATGGTTACCCCGCCGGCGTGTGTTTTGAGTAATAGGTCGCTGACCACTTTTTTATCTTTGCCAAACCAATACATGGCTAATGGTCGATCTTGGTTTTGGATATATTCAATAACTTCTTCTTGAGAATTGACGCCAATGATAGGAAGGATTGGGCCAAATATTTCTTCTTTCATGATCAGGCTATCTGCTGATACATCAGTAAGTATGGTGGGTGTAAATGGCCTTTTGGGGTGAGGCTCCAGTAATTCGGTACTCTGAGCACCTTTGCTAACAGCTTCTTGAGTCAGATATTGCCAACGATTTAATTGAGCTTGATCGATTGGGTGAGTTAAATCACTAGGGTTGCTAAACATATTCTTTGCTGCTTGTTGGCAGGCTGTTAGCAGTTGGGGGATTAATTCTTTTTTAATTAAAACGTAGTCGGGTGCAACGCAAGTTTGACCATTATTGAAAAGTTTGCCATATATGATGCGTTTAGCCGCATCTTCTAAGTGAGCATCACTATGAACGATTGCTGGAGACTTGCCACCTAGTTCTAGTGTCACAGGAGTTAGGCTATCAGCTGCCGCGCGCATCACTTGCTTGCCTGTAGCTGTAGAGCCTGTAAAAAATAAATGATCGAATGCAAGAGAGGAAAACTCTTTTGCGACAGCGGCATCACCGGTTGTAACTGAAAACTCAAGCGGGTGGAAATATTCAGCAATCATGGTAGCTAAATAGCCGGCTGTACGAGGCGCTCTTTCTGATGGTTTTAGCCAAACACGATTGCCTGCGGCAAGGGCCGAGATTGCTGGTACCAGAGCTAATTGGAGTGGGTAGTTCCACGGACTCATGATGCCAACTACCCCTTTGGGTTGCGCTTGAATAGATGCTTTGGAAGGTTTAAGGTGTGTGGGTACCTCAACGCTGTGCGCTTGCATCCATTTATCTAAGTGTTTAATGGCGTATCGAGCGGCTTGCCTAATGACATTTAATTCTGCTAAGCGGGTTTCAATCGAGTGACGATGACCAAAATCAGCTAGAACAACCTTGCAAAGGTTATCCTCGTATTTATTAACCATGTTGATAATGCGTTCAATCCGTTCTTTGCGAACGGCCAAGCTAGGGTAGGCATCGTGTTGGTAGGCCTTTTTTAGGTCTTCGAGATGTAAATAAAGTGCGCTCATGGGTAGATTGTCTCAGGTTTGTCTGCTGCAGATTGTTAAACAATATTTTATAGTTACCGGTAGGTGTAACGGGATGATTTATAGCCAAGATGACAATTAATATAGTGAATATCATGACACATACAGTGCTAAATTCGGAAATAAAGACAGCTACCTTTGGGGGAGGTTGTTTTTGGTGTTTGGAGGCCGTTTATCAGCTGGTAAACGGCGTATTGCATGTTGAGTCTGGTTATGCGGGCGGCAATACATTAAACCCTGACTATGAATCGGTTTGTTCAGGTCAAACAGGTCATGCCGAGGTTGTGCAGGTAACGTACGATTCGGCTCAAATTAGTTATGAAAAATTACTGGAAATATTTTTTGCTATTCATGATCCAACAACCTTGAATCGACAAGGTAATGATATTGGTACGCAATACCGATCCGTTATTTATTGCCACGATGAGACGCAGCGAGAGACCGCTTATCAAGTTATCGCCAGATTAGAAAAAGAGCAATTATTTGATGCGCCGATATTGACGGAGATTGCTGATCTGCCTGTTTATTACAAAGCAGAAGATTATCATCAGAATTATTTCTTGAGCCACCCTGAGCAGGGGTATTGCGCTTTTGTTGTGGGTCCTAAAGTGAGTAAATTTAGACAGCAGTTTTCATATTTATTGCTTTAGGTCATCAAGGCGCTAAACGTTCTATTTTCCAAATGCCGTAAGCCTGTTGGGTATAGCGGATACGATCATGTAGACGAGATGGCCTACCTTGCCAAAATTCTAATGCTTGCGGTTTAACTCTAAAACCTCCCCAGTGTGGTGGGCGGGGGGGATTTAAGGCAAATTTAAGTGCGTATTCAGCGGCTTTAGCAACTAAAACAGATCTTCCAGAAATAACTTGGCTTTGTGGTGACGCCCAGGCGCCAATGCGCGAGTCCAATGGTCTTGAGTGAAAGTACTCATCACTCTCCTCATCTGATAGTTTTTCTACACTGCCTTCGATTCGAATCTGACGTTCTAACTCAGGCCAGAAGAAAAGAAGCGCAGCCTGTGGGTTGTGAGTGAGGGCTTTGCCTTTGCGACTTTCATAATTGGTAAAAAATACAAAACCTTTATGATTAACTTCTTTAATTAACACCACGCGAGCACTTGGTTTCCCATCTGCATCCACTGATGCCACCGTCATGGCATTGGGTTCAGGTAGTTCAGCGTGACGCGCCTGATCGAACCAGATATTAAATTGGTCGATAGGATTTTTTTGAACATCCTCTTCGGAGAGGCTGCCTTTTATATAAGATTTTCTTAAATCTGATAACTTAGTCATATTGTTGAGTATATTGCGCTTATGGAAATCAATCAAAGTAGACGTTTTGGTGGGGTGGCTCGCTTATATGGTGATGAAGGGCTTGCTGCTTTTGAGCAGGCTCATGTGCTTGTAGCGGGCTTGGGGGGCGTTGGCTCTTGGGCTGCTGAAGCTTTAGCTAGAAGTGCTGTAGGTGAGTTAACTTTAGTTGATTTTGACCATATTGCGGAAAGTAATGTTAACCGTCAATTGCATGCTGTTGAAGGTGAATTTGGTAAATCTAAAGTTCAAGCTATGACAGAGCGGCTTTTACTAATTAATCCTCAATTAAAAATAAATGCCATTGATGACTTTTTAACACCAGAAAATATGAGTGCGTATTTGAATCAAGGGGATAAAAAATCTAAGGCGGCCCAATTTCATAACTTTGTCGTATTAGATGCTACTGATGATGTGAAAATGAAAACGGCTTTAGCCGTTCATTGCCGAAAAGACATCCCCTTAATTATTTGCGGTGGAGCTGGTGGAAAGTTAGATCCTAGCCGTATTGGTGCGGAAGATTTAACTAAAACCACGCAAGATCCTGTGCTCTCAAAAATTCGCTATAACTTGCGTAAAGATCATGGGTTTACTTCCGATCCTAAGAAAAAATTTCAGATAACAGCTATTTATTCTGATGAGCCAAGGCAAGGTGTGGCGAGCGGGGGATTGGCCTGTTCGGGTTACGGTTCTGCTGTAACGGTAACTGCAACCTTCGGCTTTGTAGCCGCAGCTGAGGCTTTAAAAATAATCAAAAAGAATTATTTGAAAAGTTTAAAACCAGCTTAAATAAGAAATTCTATTAATTAAGCTGGTTTAACGTTCTGAGCGATGTGTTCGAGGGCTTCATCTACCTGATCCACTAAGATGAGGCAAATATCTTCTGGTCCAATTTGTTCTAGTGCTTTATCAATTGCCAAGAACTCACCGTAAAACTCTTCCACTTTCTTCACTTGTTTAGAAGAGCTTAAACCGTCACGCATGATGGCAATGACTTCACCGTCAGCTCTACCGCGTTGGCATTGATCTTCATACAAAATGACGTGATCAAATGATTGACCAAGAATCTCTGTTTGGCGACGCAAATCCTCATCTCTTCTGTCGCCTGCGCCACTAATCACAACTATACGTTTTTTTGCCGGCATATTCATGATCGTGTCGGATAGCGCTTGAATGGCATCTGGGTTATGACCATAGTCGGCAATAATAGTGGCGCCTTTATGGTTGAACATGTTGAATCTACCAGGTACCGTTTTAGCATCGCTAACAAAAGAGCTGAGACCTTGGGCAATGGTTTCCCAAGAAATATTTAAGGCCCAAGCGGCACCTACAACTGCTAGAACATTTTCAACTTGGAAGCCAATCGTGCCATTCGCTGTAATGGGCACCTGACCTAATTCAATATGAAATTCTTTTTTACCTTCGGTTGCGACAATCGTATTGTTTTGCACGAACACAACGCGTAAACCTTGTGCGCGGTGTTTAGCCATGACTGGATGGTTGGCATCTTTTGCAAAATAAGTGACTGATCCTGGGCAAACTTTTGCCATTTTCGCCACAATAGGGTCGGCAGCATTTAATACGGCTGTTCCATTAGGGGCAACGTTTTGAACAATCACACGTTTAACTGCCGCTAACTCAGAGGCTGTATTGATGTAGTTCATGCCTAGGTGGTCGCCTTCACCGATATTGGTTACAACCGCTACTTGGCAACGATCAAATCCTAAACCTTCTCTTAAGATGCCTCCGCGCGCTGTTTCTAAAATGGCAGCATCCACATCAGGGTGCATCAGTACATTACGGGCGCTTTTAGGGCCACTGCAGTCGCCTGTATCAATGCGTCTTCCATTGACATAAACGCCATCTGTACCAGTGAGGCCAACGCGCAAGCCTTGTTGCTCAAATAAGTGAGCAATTAATTTTACTGTGGTTGTTTTGCCATTTGTGCCGGAAACAGCGACGACAGGGATACGGCCATCATCATTTTTCCCAAACATGGTGGAAATGATGGCCTCGCCAACAGGGCGACCTTTACCGTAAGAAGGGTGAAGGTGCATTCTCAAACCAGGGGCCGCATTTACTTCAACAATGCCACCACCTTGATCTTCTAGAGGGCGATAAACGTTGTCACACACCACATCCACGCCGCAAATATCTAACCCTACCATTTGAGCTGCAGCAATCGCTGAAGCAGCTAAATCTGGATGTACATCATCGGTCACATCCGTTGCTGTGCCACCAGTACTTAGGTTGGCATTATTTCTTAACGTGACACGCAACCCTTTAGGGGGAACGCATTCAGGGGTTAGGTTCTGATTTTTAAGTGTTGAGATAGCAATGTCATCAATTCTGATTTTGCTCAGAGAGGTTGCATGGCCATCGCCACGCAAAGGATCTTTGTTGACCGTGTCGACTAATTGACGAACGGTATGTTTGTTATCTCCAATGACGTAAGGAGGCTCGCGTCTGGCAGCTGCCACCAATTGATTGCCAATCACGAGTAAGCGATGGTCGTGGCCGGGTAAATAACGTTCGATAATGACTTCCGAAGATATTTTTGATGCGGCGTTAAAAGCAACTTCAATTTGTTCCCGGGTATTGATATTGACTGCAACACCTTTACCTTGGTTTCCGTCTCGTGGCTTGATTGCAACAGGCGCATTAATTTCTAAATAAGCATCCCAAGCTTCTTCTACAGTAGTCACAATTTTTCCGGTGGGTACTGGAACGCCTGCAGCATGTAATAAATTCTTAGTTAGTTCTTTATCCTGCGCAATGGATTCGGCAATGGCACTTGTCGAACTAGTTTCTGCTGCCTGGATACGTTTTTGTTTGCTGCCCCAGCCTAGCTGAACCATGCTACCTTCTGTGAGGCGGCGATAGGGAATGCCTCTCGCAATAGCCGCATCAACAATTGATCCAGTGCTTGGGCCTAAGCGAATGTCTTCATCAAGTTCTCTGAGTTGAGCGATGTACTCTTCTAGATGTGATCCGTTATCAATTAAAGCAGACCGACATAATTTCATGGCTAGGTCTAGCGCTAAGCGACCTACTTTTTCTTCGCTATATTCAACAACAACGATATAAACACCATCATCTGGTGTTGACATGGTGCGGCTAAATGTTACGGGGCAGCCTGCTTGGGCTTGTAGATCGCGCGAGCAAACTTCCAAAGCATGCGCTAATGAAATGACTTCATTTTGACTATGGGATCGTAAGGGGCTTAATTCGGGGAAGCGAGCGCGTAAGCGAGTTTCGAAACCCGAAATATTGGTAATAACCTTTTCGTTTTCCTCGCACTTCACTAATGCTTCTAAGGCGGTGTGTCGCCCCCATAAATTAGGGCCTCTTAGCGCGCGGATACGAGTTAGTTCCATGTGTGTATTTAGTTGTAGGTTTGCAAGCCAGCTACGATGATATCTTTGGGAATATTTAATGCCCAAGCAGCACCAACTGAAGCTAATACGTTTTCTAATGCATGAGCCTTACTGCTAGATTGCAAAACAGGGATGCTCGATATGCTTGTTAAAACTGTTTTATCCATACCGTGCGCTAAAACAATCTTTTCATTTTCAGTAAAGATAGCCTTACCACCTTGTTGCAAGTGTTTTTGGGTGGTTTCATTTTGACCATATTTGCTAATGAATATAACTTCACCATCTGATAGCTCTGCCATTTTCGCAACAGCCTCGTCGTCGGCGTTAAGAATGGCTGCTCCTGAAGGTAAAACAAGGTCAACCTGAGTGCGCATCACGTTATAGATGTGATCAGGTTCAATGATGGCGCATTCGGGAACGGTGTCATTCGGGTCTAGACTTGTCACAATACCTACTGTGCATCGGTCATAAGCCAACCCTTCATTCAAAATAGTGCGGCTGTCATTTTCAAAAACAGCAGCTTCAACTTGGCGATTAAGAAGAATTCGATTTGCGCTTGTCCAGTTGGCGCAGTTGCCAGCTGTTTGTAGGCGTTGATTAAAGAATGCTCCCTTGCTGCATGCAAGACCTACTTTAAGTCCAGTTAGTTGCATTAAATGAGTCACCATTTGCGCCACCATGGTTTTTCCGCGAGAACCCGTTACACCAACAATTGGAATGCGTCCATTTGCCCCATCAGGGAAGAGGTGTTCAACGATGGCAGCCCCCACAGGTTGCGGTTCGCCAACTGCTGGTTTGAGATGCATGATGAGGCCTGGGCCAGCATTCACTTCAACAATCGCAGCGCCTTGTTCTTCTAGTGGTCGAGAGATATCTTGAGCAACTAGGTCAACGCCGGCGATATCGAGACCTACTACCCGAGCAGCCAACGCTACTTGCTCGGCAACATCAGGATGCATTAAATGCGTTACCTCAAAAGCCATATTGCCTGAGCGTTGCACCAAAACTTCTTGATCAATCGATGGTATTGCATCAATGGTTAGATTTTGACGTGACAATTCAAGCTCTAACATGGTGTCAAAAAGAACAGGGCTTAAAGGCAAAATTTCTGCGTCACCACGTCTTGGATCCGTGTTGATTTCTTCATTAATTAAATCGCGAATAGAGCGTTTGCCATCACCTTTAACCCAAGCTGATTCACCTTTGGCTGCAGCCACTACTTTTTTACCAACGACTAAAAGACGGTGTTCATTGCCTGGGATATATCTTTCAACCATGACGCCACTACCTTCTTTGAGAGCGTCCGCATAAGCTTTTTCAATTTCAATTTGGGTTGAGAGGTTGGTGAATACACCGCGTGCATGATTGCCGTCGTAGGGCTTGACCACGACAGGTACGCCAATATCTTGAGCCGCTTCCCACGCATCACTAGCGCTATCAACCATGCGACCTTCTGGAACAGGGACGCCGCAAGCGGCTAGAAGTGTTTTTGTTAAATCTTTATCTCTTGAAATGCCTTCACCAATCGCACTTGTTGAATCAGTTTCTGCAGTCCAAATACGTCTTTGTTTGTTGCCGTAACCTAGTTGAACTAAGTTGCCTTCTGATAAACGATTTGAAGGAATGCGTCTTTCACGTGCGGCATCTACGATGCAGCCAGTACTAGGGCCTAGATATAGGGTATCAACTAAATCTTCAATTTCTTTAATAGCAGCTGGCACATCAAATGGACGGTCTTCAATTGCAGCCATGACTAAATCGCGTGCATGGTAGAGCGCCGTTTTAGTAATTTTTTCATGCCAGGCACGGACTACTACTTTGTAAATGCCGCGTTTATTTGTTTCTCTGGCTTTACCAAAACCGCCAGGCATGCCCGCTAAATTTTGTAGCTCTAATGTGACATGTTCGAGAATATGCGCTGGCCATGTGCCTTCTTCAAGGCGTTTAATGAATCCGCCACGTTCACCATAACTACAACGATGTTCAATAAGTGTCGGGAGCCAAGCACAAAGGCGCTCAGTAAAACCAGGGATTTTGTTGGATGGGCAGTCTTCTAAATCACCAATATCGACCCAAGCTTCGAGTACGGGGCGATAAGTCCACATGCTAGGTCCGCGAAGAACCTTTATATCTATGATTTCTATAGTTTTTTTAGTCATGTAGGGCTAAATTGCCAAAAGTGCTTAATTGTACGTTGTCTTTCAACGCTTAGGCACTGTTTTTGTTGACAAAAAATGCAAATATTTTGATTCTTAAATTTGAGATAATTAAAGCCTTAATAAAAATTAAAAGTACCGTTCCCCTTGACCTTTACAGATTCTAGCCAAGTTAGTCGTATGCCAGAGCACTGGCGTTTTTTGTTGCCACGAGTTTTGTTGGCGGATGAGCAAGTGTTAGCCTTTTTGGAGTTGGATTTAAATACCCAATTGCGTTACTCCAATAGTCTTCTTTGTTTAACTACACGTGGTCTCCTTGCCTCTAAAACAGGCCAATCCCTAACTGCGTTGGAAAATAGAGACGCTTGGGAATTCTGGCCCTATAGTGCTAACTTGCGTTTAAACCTGCATGATCATGCAGGGGTTGCTAGTCTTGAGTTGTGTCATGAGTCTGGGCGTTTAGCTCTATGGCGATTCACCTTGGCGCAAAACCCTGCTGCTAATCGTTTAATGCAGCAATACAAATTGGAGTTAGGTAAATTTTTAGGGAAGATTGATCCTGCATCTGATGAATTAGTGGGACAGCCTTTGTGCCCAACTTGTTGGGTTCCTTTGCCTCCCGATCAAGACGATTGCCCAGCATGCACTTCTGAAAATATGACGCCACCATCAACGTGGACATTGTTCCGTTTGTGGCGTTTTGCAAAACCTTATAAAGGGCAATTGCTTGCAGGTTTCTTGTTGACGCTCGCTTCAACTGCGGCGACTTTGGTGCCGCCGTATTTAACGATGCCTTTGATGGACGATATCTTATTGCCATATCAAAGTGGCAAACCGATTGATTACGCATTAGCTGGGTTGTATTTGGGAGGCTTGTTATTAGCCGCACTTTTGGCTTGGTCTTTAGGTTGGGCAAAAACCTACATCTTGGCCTTGGTAAGTGAGCGTATTGGTGCAGACTTAAGAACGACAACTTACGAGCATTTACTGAAGTTATCTTTGGAATATTTTGGCGGGAAACGTACGGGTGATTTGATGGCTCGTATAGGCTCTGAATCAGACCGTATTTGCGTTTTTTTATCTTTGCATTTATTGGATTTCGCAACTGATGTGTTGATGATTTTGATGACTGCAGCCATTTTGGTTTCGATTAACCCATGGTTAGCGTTAGTGACATTAATTCCATTGCCATTTATTGCATGGATGATTCATGTGGTGCGAGATAAGTTGCGTTATGGCTTTGAGAAAATTGATCGCATTTGGTCTGAAGTAACCAGTGTTTTAGCGGACACTATTCCGGGCATTCGTGTGGTGAAAGCTTTCGCTCAAGAGCAACGTGAGTCTGATCGTTTTAATGTGGCTAACCAACATAACTTGGCAGTAAATGATCGCGTTAATAAGGTGTGGGCTTTATTTTCTCCAACGATTACCTTATTAACCGAAATTGGTCTCTTGGTTGTTTGGGCATTTGGTATTTGGCAGATTTCTCATGATGCCATCACGGTTGGTATGTTAACGGCTTGTTTGGCCTATATCAGCAGGTTCTACACGCGGTTAGATTCAATGAGTCGGATTGTTTCATTCACGCAAAAAGCAGCTACTGGAGCAAAGCGAATTTTTGATATTTTGGACCATGTTTCAAGCGTTCCCGAGCCGATAAATCCTGTTAAATTGGGTGATGTTAAAGGTAGTATTGAGTTACAAAATGTAGGATTCCGATATGGCAATCGTTCAGTAACAAAAGGCGTTAATCTTAAGATTGCTCCAGGTGAGATGGTGGGCTTGGTCGGGCATAGTGGTTCTGGTAAGAGTACTTTGGTAAATTTAATTTGTCGTTTTTATGACACCGCTGAAGGCACAATCAAAATTGATGGCATTGATATTCGTTCGATTCCGGTTGCCGAGTATCGCAAACATATTGGCCTGGTATTGCAAGAGCCATTTTTGTTTTTTGGCACGATCGCTGACAATATCGCATACGGAAAGCCTGATGCAACTCGAGCCGAGGTGATTGCTGCGGCTAGGGCTGCTCATGCACATGAGTTTATTTTGCGTTTACCGCATGGTTATGACTCATTGGTTGGTGAGCGTGGACAGTCTTTGTCCGGCGGTGAACGTCAACGCATCTCTATTGCAAGAGCTTTGTTAATTAACCCTCAAATTTTGATTTTGGATGAAGCAACTTCTTCTGTTGATAGCACTACCGAAAAAGAAATACAAAAAGCACTCGACAATTTAGTTCAGGGTCGTACAACCATTGCGATTGCGCATCGACTATCTACTTTGCGTAAGGCGGATCGTTTGATTGTTTTAGATAAAGGTCAAGTGATTGAAGAGGGTAGTCATGATCAGTTAATGGCGGTGAATGGTGTTTACCATCGTATGTATGAGACGCAAGCTCGCCAAGCGATGGAAACGACTGGAGATAATGAATTGGGGGTGAGTCATGGCTGAGCTTCATAAGCTGAGCTTTACGTTATCGCGTAATGCTTTTGGGCACCTGTCTTTGGAAAATGATCAGGGAACTTTTACCGATGTGGTTCCGGTCAGGGCTTTCCCTATTAGCGATCCAGATCAATCTATTGCTATAGTCGATCGTGAGGGGCATGAGTTGGTTTGGCTGGATCGGCTAAATCAAACAAATGCCGGAAATCAAGCTTTAATTAATGAAGAGTTGGCAGCTAGAGAATTTATGCCTGTGCTAACAAAGATTAACGATGTTTCCACATTTGCTACACCTAGTACATGGCAGGTTGAAACAAGTCGAGGTGCTACGCAGTTTATTTTACGTGGTGAAGATGATATTCGGCGCATTAACAAAACTATGTTCTTGGTTTCTGACAACCATGGTGTGCAGTACTTGATTCAAGATATTCAGAGCTTGGATAAACACAGTAGACGTTTGCTAGATAGATTTTTATAAGAAAAAATGCCACTTCATACAACCCGTCATTCAATGAAGTTTGAGACACGTGGCATTGAATTAAGGTCAATTTCTTTAGATGCGCTCTCTGACGCAAAATTAAAGACAATTCAATATCTACAAAAACATCAGCTTCATGATTGCGTGATCATTGATGAGTTTTTGGATCAAGCTGGCGCTTGCGTTTCCTTTCGCTTAAGGGATGGCCATAAAGATCTATGGGCACCTGATTGGGATACCACTCTCTTAAATGAACGTTTGGGGATTGATAGCCGTGGAAATGAAGACGCTTTAGATAAAGAAATTATGATTGCGATGCTTTTGGCGAGCATTCCTTTTGTATTTCCGACATATGAAGAGTTGGTAGCGGCCATACGTATTCGTCATCATGTGGTGCGTGCGGGGTATTTGGCAGAACTTAATTTTGATACAAATGCCGCTGAAAGACCTGAGGATTGTTGGCATTACGATGAGGATGCTGGTTTTTTATTAAACCAAGATGTTTCAATTATTAGAGCGCTAACCAAGGCGACTCAACCAGATGCTACGCATCCTGCCTATTCTTTCTCTTGTTATCGCGCTACTGAATATGTCATTCTTTTAGGGATTGCTCAAGAGTTGGAGATAAGCAATCCGGCGTTGTTAAAGAAATTGGAAAAACGATCAGAGAAAAGAGCCATTAGGTCTGGGGAGTTTCATGAAGTATTTTTAAGGGAATACGGCTCAATTGATGAACCATTTCCAATGAAATATTACGTGCCTGGTGATCGTGTTTGGTTCCGTAACCCTGATGATCGATCTTCTGATATCTCTGGGTATGAGGGTTCCTGGGTTATTTACTTGGGCCATAATCTTTTTACTAATTTCTGGAAGCGAAATAGCCCATTTACGCTTGAGACTAAATGTGTTGAAGTCTTTCATTGGAAAGATGGTGCGTATATGGGGAATGATGGCGAGCTTCATATGGATGAGTCAATTGTTGAGCTTGAGGTGGCTAAATCTTTGGCCGATCCCATACGGTATGCTCAAATTATTAATCGCATGATGCGCTATCGTGACCCTAAAGGTGTTTATGCCGGTGGTGGTTGTATCGATACCTCGCGCGAGTCGCCGCGATGGGTTTGTCCATTAACTGGCGATTTGGACATCCCTGATTAATACCTTCTTTTTGATCTTCCGTTGACTTTAAACCAACGTCATATTTTTCTGATTGTCTTGTAGGAAAAGTCTGATTTTTTTGTAAGATAAATTCATGACTTTCTAAAAAATCCTTTTTAAAACAAGGGTGTATTAGATAGAAGCTGATAGTTTTGTTGAATTAATCAGTTCCTATATTTTCCCGACATATACATTTCAAGCGCTGCCTCCTATTCTCGCTGGATTGGTTTTTTTGCCGATTAAAACAGTTAGAGGAGAAAAAATGGTTCATAACAACCATGAATTAAAGCGAAGTCTTCAACCAAGGCACATACGTTTAATGGCTCTAGGTTCAACCATTGGTGTTGGCTTATTTCTTGGGTCTGCAACCGCTATTCAATTGGCAGGCCCTTCCATTATTTTGGGTTA
>Ga0228701_1001385_pt1 | contig 16614 bp, 14 predicted proteins | sample McNCre117_Aug_MG_2_FD_178017 | JGI IMG/M metagenome (GOLD analysis project Ga0228701, IMG submission 178017) | Freshwater microbial communities from McNutts Creek, Athens, Georgia, United States - 11-17_Aug_MG | ecosystem: Environmental > Aquatic > Freshwater > Creek | place: USA: Georgia...
TTGTCGTTGTGATGTGAAGTGTTCCAGCCTTTACACTCAACGCTTACTTATCGGAGCCCCTAGCTATGTCAGATTTACACGATCACGCGGAGGAATACGTGCCTCGCAAACCGCGCAAGGGCATTTACGTGTTGCCCAATTTATTCACCTTGGCGGCTTTGTTTGGTGGTTTTTACGCCATCGTCATGGCCATGAATGACCGTTTTGAAATGGCCGCCATTGGCGTGTTTTGTGCCATGGTGCTCGACAGCCTGGATGGTCGTGTGGCCCGTATGACCAACACACAAAGTGCTTTTGGCGAGCAAATGGATTCGCTGGCCGATATGGTGTCCTTCGGTGCTGCCCCCGCTTTGATTTCTTATGAATGGGCACTCAAAGGCTTGGGGCGCTGGGGCTGGGTCGCCGCGTTTGTTTACATCTCTTGTGCTGCGCTGCGTTTGGCGCGCTTCAATGTGAACACGGCGGTGGTGGATAAGCGCTTTTTCCAGGGCTTGCCTTCCCCCGCTGCGGCTGCGCTGGTCATGGGCTTCATGTGGTTGATGACTGAAATGGGCATTGCCGGTCCTGACGTTGCTTGGCCCATGTTTGCCATGTGTTTGTATTCCGGCTTGACCATGGTCACCAACGTGCCGTTTTACAGCTTCAAAGATGTGCAGATGAAGCGCAGTGTGCCGTTTGCGGTGATCGTGCTGATGGCCTTGACCATTGCTGTGATCAACATCCATCCACCTATTGTGTTGTTCGCTTTGTTCATGATTTATGGTTTGAGTGGTTATGCCTTGTACGCATGGCGGCGCACCAAAGGTTTGCAGACCAGCGTCATCAGTACCTCCACCGACGAGCCCGATGAAGCCGGTTTGCACAAATGAGACACCCCACGTCACAAAGGGTTTGGCTTTGTGCTAAATTCGATGCATGACAAATTTTTCGCTGGCTCTACTGCTTCTATCGTCCCACGGGCGGAGTTGGTAGCGCACGCGCAAACCCAAACAAGGCCCGTATGCACCTGCAGCGGGCCTTTTGCTTTGGGGCTGAACCAAACGTTGCAAGTTTTTTAGGAATCTAGGAGTCCTGACCATGACCGACAAGCTCATCATTTTTGACACCACCTTGCGTGACGGCGAACAATCGCCTGGCGCCTCCATGACGCGCGACGAAAAGCTGCGCATTGCCCGTCAACTGGAGCGTTTGAAGGTCGACGTGATCGAAGCCGGTTTTGCCGCCAGCTCCAACGGTGACTTTGAGGCGGTGCAAGCGATTGCCAATGCCATCAAAGACTCCACCATTTGCTCCTTGTCCAGAGCCAATGACCGTGACATCAGCCGCGCGGCCGAGGCGCTCAAAGGCGCCAACAGCGCGCGGATCCATACCTTCATTGCCACGTCGCCTCTGCACATGGAAAAAAAGTTGCGCATGTCACCCGAGCAAGTGCTCGAACAAGCCAAACAATCGGTGCGCTTTGCCCGTAACTTGGTGGGCGACATCGAATTCAGCCCCGAAGACGGCTACCGCAGCGAAATGGACTTTTTGTGCCGTGTGATTGAGGCCGTGATTGCCGAAGGCGCGACCACCATCAACGTGCCAGACACGGTGGGTTACGCCGTGCCTGAGCTCTATGGCAACTTCATCAAGACCTTGCGTGAGCGGGTGCCCAACAGCGACAAAGCCATTTGGTCTGTGCACTGCCACAACGACTTAGGGATGGCCGTGGCCAACTCCTTGGCGGGCGTCAAGATTGGTGGTGCGCGTCAGGTCGAGTGCACGATCAACGGCCTGGGCGAGCGTGCGGGCAACTGCTCGTTGGAAGAAATCGTGATGGCGGTCAAAACCCGCCGCGATTATTTCAACCTCGATTTGAGCATCGACACCAAGCAAATCGTCGCCGCCAGCCGCATGGTCAGCCAAACCACCGGCTTTGTGGTGCAACCCAACAAAGCGGTGGTGGGTGCGAACGCTTTCGCGCACGCATCAGGAATTCACCAGGACGGCGTGCTCAAGGCGCGTGACACCTACGAAATCATGCGCGCCGAAGACGTGGGCTGGAGCGCCAACAAAATCGTGTTGGGCAAGCTCAGTGGCCGCAATGCGTTCAAACAACGCCTGGAGGACTTGGGTGTTCAGATGGAAAGCGAAGCCGACATCAACACCGCCTTTGCCAAGTTCAAAGAGTTGGCTGATCGCAAGAGCGAGATTTTTGACGAAGACATCTTGGCCCTCGTCAGCGAAGAGTCTGTGGGCAATGCCAGCGAGCAGTTCACCTTTGTGTCCTTGTCGCAGCACAGCGAAACCGGCGAGCGTCCCCATGCCAGCGTGGTGTTCACTGTGGCTGGCAAAGAGGTCAAAGGCAATTCAGACGGCAACGGTCCGGTGGACGCATCGCTCAAAGCCATTGAGTCGCATGTCAAGAGTGGCGCTGAAATGGTGCTGTATTCGGTCAATGCCATCAGCGGCTCCACCGAAAGCCAGGGCGAAGTCACGGTGCGTTTGCAAAACAGTGGACGCGTGGTCAATGGCGTGGGCTCAGATCCCGACATTGTGGTGGCCTCAGCCAAAGCCTATTTGAGTGCCCTGAATAAGCTGCAAAGTAAGTCAGACCGGGTGGCCGCCCAGGGCTAACCCCAGGTTTTATCAGTCTTATCAAATAAGTCACGCAAGTCTTTGATCTTGCGTGACTTTTTATTTTTGTTAAACTCTGAGCCATTAGATTTTTCAAGACAAAGGACTGCCACTTGAAACGACTGCTCATTGCTGCTTCTTTAGGTTTATTGACGTCGCTGTGCACCCTCCATGCGCAAGCTGCGACCAACAGCAAATCCACCGTTCAAAAGTCCAAACATGGCGTTGTCAAAGCCAGTGTGCGTCGCCAAGCAGTCAAGGCTGTTCCAACCAAACCTTCGTTTGGCCAGATGGCCGGTCTGCAAGGAACACCTGACGATTTGAACTTGAAGTCCAGCGTGGCTTATGTGATCGACCAAGACACCCACGAAGTGTTGTTGAGCAAAAACGACCAAGCTGTTTTGCCGATTGCGTCCATCACCAAATTGATGACAGGCTTGATCATCAGTGAAGCCAAATTGTCCTTGGATGAAGCCATCACCATCACCCAAGACGATGTAGATACCGAAAAGGGCAGCAGCTCACGCTTGCGCCCAGGCACGACGCTGACCCGCGGCGAGTTGCTGCATTTGGCCTTGATGGCCAGTGAAAACCGCGCGGCTCATGCCTTGGGTCGCACGTATCCAGGCGGTATGACAGCTTTTGTTGGCTTGATGAACGCCAAGGCGAGTCAGTTGGGCATGCGCGATACGCGCTACATCGAGCCAACAGGCCTGTCGAGCAAAAACCAATCCAGTGCCAAAGACTTGGCCACCTTGGTGGGCACTGCCTACCACGACCCCATGTTGCGTGAATTGTCTACCTCACCGAGCTATGCGGTCGAAGTGGGCAACCATACCTTGCAGTACAGAACCACCAACCGCTTGGTCAAGAACCCCAATTGGGACATCGGGTTGCAAAAAACCGGTTACATCTCAGAAGCGGGCCAGTGCTTGGTGATGCAAACCAAGATTGCGGGCCGCAAGCTGATCATGGTGTTCTTGGACTCCGCCGGTAAACTCAGCCGCATTGCCGATGCCGAACGCGTGCGTCGTTGGGTCGAAGTGCACCACGCGTCGCGTCCTCAAACTTGAGTTGCGACGCACCACAAAAAAGGGACCCAAGGGTCCCTTTTTTCATGGTCAGCTACCTTCTTTGTAGCCCAGTGCGTGTGAAATCGCTTGCGTGGTGGCTTGCAGCTTGGGCAGCCAGCCTTCATCGAGTCGATCAGCGGGGGCTGAAATGGACAAGCCTGCCACCAGCTTGCCCTGGTCATCGTAAATACCTGAGGCCATGCAACGCACGCCCAGTTCGAGTTCTTCGTTGTCCCGCGCCACACCGTATTGGCGTGCTTTGGAGAGCTCTCGCTCCAGCACCGGCAGTTGGGTGATGCTGTTGCGGGTTTGACCACTCAAGCCTGTGCGGGTGGCGTAAGCCCGCACCCGTTGTGCATCGTCCATGGCCAAAAAGAGCTTGCCCACCGAAGTCAGGTGCAAAGGCGCACGTCCACCAATGGCACGCACCACTTGCATGCCCGAGCGTTCGCTAAAAGCGCGCTCCACATACACAATTTCATCGCCTTGGCGCACGCTCAAATTCACCGGTTGTTGAATGAGTTTGTGCAGCTCGCGCATCGGTTGGAAGGCCACATCTCGCACATTCAAGCGGTCTTTGACCAAATTGCCCAATTCGAGCAAACGCATGCCAAGTCGATAGCTGCCGGCTTCAGGCCGATCGACAAAGCGGCCCACCGCCAAATCGTTCAAGATGCGGTGCGTCGTGGAAGGGTGTAAGCCGGTGCGTTCGCTGATTTCTTTCAGCGACATGGCGTCTTCGCGCGTTGCGAGCACATCAATGAGTGCGAACATGCGCTCAATGACTTGAATATTGGGCGTGGCTGGGACCGTGGATTTACGCATGCTGATATTTTACTTGGTGAAATCAGCAGGGCGCCATTCACCCTCGATCAAGCGTTCATTGGGATAAAAATTGGCCTTGTAATTCATCTTGGGGCTGTCACCGATCCAGTAACCCAAATAGGCATAAGGTAGTTCCAAGCTGCGTGCTTGCTCGATTTGCCACATCACGTTGTAGGTGCCGTAGCTGGTTTGGGGCTCGGGTTCGTAAAAGGTATAGACCGCAGACAAGCCATCGTTGAGCACATCAATGATGGACACCATCTTCAACACACCGACCTCGCCGTCTTTGGCGGGTGTTCTGAATTCCACCAAACGTGAATTCACCCGGCTTTGGAGTAAGAACTGGGTGTATTGCTCAACGCTGTCTTGGTCCATCCCGCCACCGGCATGGCGTGTATTTTGGTAACGTAAGTACAAGTCATAGTGCTCGGGCACATAGCTCAAATTCAAAACCCGAGCTTGTAAGTGCCCATGCTGCTTCCAAGCGCGTTGCTGGCTGCGACTCGGTGTGTAGTGCTGGGTGAGCACGCGCAAAGGCACGCAAGCTTGGCAGCTGTCGCAGTAGGGGCGGTAGGTGAAGAGGCCGCTGCGTCTGAAGCCTTGACGCACCAAGTCGGAATAGGTGTCGTGATGAATCAGATGGCTGGGCGTTGCCACTTGGGATCTGGCCGAGCGCTTGGGCAAATAGCTGCACGGGTAGGGCGCTGTTGCATAAAACTGCAAGGCCTGGAGCGGCAAATCCTGAAGATGTGTCACGGTAAGTGCTGGGTCGGCATGAGTTCATTCCAGTATATCGACTGGAACTCCCACACCAAGGCGGGTCGTTGGCGTGCGGCTTGAATATCGGCAAGCAGTTGGCTACGCGCAATCTCACCAGCACCCAGTGAGGCGAGGTGTGGCGTGTTTTGTTGGCAATCAATCCAAGCGACCTGGTGGGCTTTGGCAAAAGCCACCAGCGCTGCCAAAGCGATTTTGGACGCGTCTGTTTGCAAGGCAAACATGGATTCGCCAAACAAGGCTTGCCCCATCGCAACGCAGTACAAACCACCGACCAAATGCCCGTCGATCCAGGTTTCCACACTGTGGGCATGGCCTGCCGCATGCAAGGCCTCATAAGCGTGGATCATGTCTTGCACAATCCATGTGCCGTTTTGCCCTGGGCGTGAAAAACCTGCGCAATGCCGAATCACCTGTCCAAACGCACTGTCGATGCGAATTTCAGTGTTCGCAGCGGTGGTGAATTTGTGCAGTGTTTTACGCAAAGAACGGTGCAACCTGAACCGCTCAACCTGCAACACCATGCGTGGGTCCGGCGACCACCACAAAACGGGTTGGCCTTCGCTGAACCAAGGAAATATGCCTTGGCTATAAGCCTCACACAGCCGCGCGACGGACAAACCACCACCCGCTGCGACCAATCCTTCTAAGTCGCTACCTTTTCTTTGTGCCGTCTCGGGCGAGGGCAGCGGCGAGTCGATCTCAAGCCAAGGAATGGGGTGGGACGTATGCATAAGGTGTTTTCCAGTGTAGCGATTCATTTATTTATCCCTATCAAACTAATCTATGGTAAATATTTAATTAAATGTAATTAATTGTTAAAATAGGAAGCAAAAAGGTAGTGCAGTTCGAACCACGAACTCCCTACAATGACCCACTTTGTGAACCTGCGCTCAGAGCGGGTTCACACACAGACGAATATCTCGGAGTCAGTTATGCAATTGATGTGGGTGTCTGGACCCACCGCCTCTGTGCGGACCATTTCTATCACCGCACGCAAAGTGTTGGTGGGAGCATGTGTGTCTGCCTTCTTTTTGGTTCTGCTGGGCGTTTTGTTGCATTTCATCGGCTTTCGGATTGCGATTGAGTTCAGCCCCAGTCTGGCGCGCAGCCTTGGCGGTGTCACCACAGAGGCTGAGCAACAAAAGGTAGAGGCCAACTACCGTGAGCGCTTGGACAAATTGCGCCAAAGCATGAACACCACGGTGCAAGAAATTCGCCAGCTAGAAGCACTGAAAAACCGCTTCATGGACATTGCCACGCCTTCTAATTTGCGTGATCGGATCGCTAAAAAAGACGATGCCAAAGGCGGCCCCTGGATTGCGCCGCGGTTTCAAACCAACCCCGCGCAGCCGCTGAATCAAGACTTCACAGCAGCGTTGGATGAGTTTTCTCAAACCGAAGCGGCGGTCAAAAATCTGAGTCAAAGCTGGGCGGCACAGTTGAACTGGCTTCATGCCTTACCCACAGGGATTCCGGTGGGGAAAGATTTCCGTCTCACCAGCGGCTTTGGCATTCGCAACGATCCGTTTACCGGGCAGCTGGCCATGCATGAGGGCCTGGACTTTGTGGCCGATGTGGGCTCTTCGATTGTGGCAACCGCTGCAGGCACGGTCACACGCTCGGGCTGGGACAGTTCTTACGGCAACGTCGTCGAGATCAGTCACATCGAAGGCTTCACCACGCGTTATGCACATTTGAGCAAGCGCTTGGTCGAAGAAGGCAAAAAAGTCCAACGCGGCGACGTGATTGCTCAGCTGGGAAATACCGGTCGCTCGACCGGTCCCCATTTGCATTACGAAGTCATGCGCCACGACCGCGTGCTCAACCCGATGCAAATGCTGGTGCAAACCAGCGCGAACGCGCAATAACGTCGGCATCAACTGATTTGAAAGTGGGCACCATGTTTGAAAAACTCAAAGACAAATCGCTTTCTCCATCGCAAGAGCGCTTTGACACCATCATTGGTCGCACCACACAAATTTATGGCCGCTTGGTCTTGCTCGACAGTGTACGCATTGACGGCAAAGTCGTTGGCAACATTGAAACGACCAAGGACAACAAAGTCACGGTCGCAATTGGCTTGACGGGTGAAGTCTCGGGCGACATCACCGCCCACCGCGTGATGGTGGCTGGCAAGGTCGAGGGCAATATTTACGCCTCAGAGCGCGTAGAGTTCCACAAAGACTCGGTTGTCCAAGGTGACATCTCTTACGGTTCAATTGCGGTTGAACATGGTGCACGACTGCTGGGCTTGGTGATCCAAAACCCCAACAGTGCATTGGCTGCCAACAGCAACAGCGATGCAAAAAACGTCATTCGCAAAGCCCAAGAAGGCAGCGCGTAACACGGCACGAGGCCTATGAAAAAAGCCCTTGCATTCACATGCAAGGGCTTTGTTTTTTGGCGGAGCAGGCGGGATTCGAACCCGCGGTGGGCTATTAACCCACACACGCTTTCCAGGCGTGCGACTTAAACCACTCATCCACCGCTCCGAAGCCAAAGATTGTAACAGCGGGCGAGTACACTTCGGCGCTGTTGTTTGTTTGAAGCCCAAAGCGCTTGGAGTGCCGCATGAAATTTCGCTTTCCCATCGTCATCATTGACGAGGATTTTCGTTCTGAAAATACGTCAGGTTTGGGCATTCGTGCGCTCGCTGATGCGATTGAAGGCGAGGGCTATGAAGTCATGGGCGCGACGAGCTACGGCGACTTGAGTCAGTTTGCGCAACAACAATCGCGTGCCAGTGCATTCATCTTGTCGATTGACGATGAAGAGTTCACACCCGGCCCCGACCTCGATCCTGCGGTGTTGAACCTGCGCAACTTCATTGAAGAGGTGCGTCGCAAGAACGCCGATGTGCCGATTTATGTGTACGGCGAAACCAAAACCTCGCGCCATTTGCCCAACGACATCTTGCGCGAGTTGCATGGCTTCATTCACATGTTTGAAGACACGCCCGAGTTTGTGGCCCGTCACATCATCCGCGAAGCCAAAAGCTATTTGGAAAGTGTGCAACCGCCATTCTTCAAGGCCTTGCTCGACTATGCCGAAGACGGCTCGTACTCGTGGCATTGTCCAGGCCACTCCGGTGGCGTGGCATTTTTGAAAAGCCCGGTGGGCCAGATGTACCACCAGTTCTATGGTGAAAACATGCTGCGTGCCGACGTGTGCAATGCGGTGGAAGAACTGGGCCAACTGCTGGACCACAACGGCGCCATTGGCGAGAGCGAGCGCAATGCCGCCCGCATCTTCAACGCCGATCACTGCTTTTTCGTGACCAACGGCACCAGCACCTCGAACAAAATCGTTTGGCACCACACCGTGGCACCCGACGATGTGGTGGTGGTGGACCGCAACTGTCACAAGTCCGTGTTGCACGCCATCATCATGACGGGTGCTGTGCCTGTGTTCTTGAAGCCTACGCGCAACCACTACGGCATTATTGGTCCCATCCCGCAAAGCGAGTTTGAGCCCACTGCGATTCAAGCCAAGATCAAGGCCAATCCTTTGCTCAAAGGGGTGGATGCCAAAAAGGTCAAGCCTCGCGTGTTGACCCTCACGCAGTCCACCTACGACGGTGTGCTCTACAACACAGAAACCATCAAAAACATGCTCGATGGCTATGTGGCCAACCTGCACTTTGATGAAGCCTGGTTGCCCCACGCCGCCTTCAATCCGTTTTACGGTACCTACCATGCCATGGGTAAAAAGCGTGAGCGCCCCATGCACTCGGTGGTCTATGCCACGCAGTCGATTCACAAATTGTTGGCCGGTATCAGCCAAGCCAGCCATGTGTTGGTGCAAGACTCGCAAAAAACCAAGTTGGACCGTCACCTGTTCAACGAAGCGTATTTGATGCACACCAGCACCAGCCCACAGTACAGCATCATCGCTAGCTGCGACGTGGCCGCCGCCATGATGGAGCCGCCCGGCGGCACTGCCTTGGTGGAAGAGAGCATTGCCGAAGCCCTGGATTTCCGCCGCGCCATGCGCAAGGTGGACGAAGAGTACGGCAAAGATTGGTGGTTCAAGGTCTGGGGCCCTGATGAGCTGGTAGACGACGGCATTGGCCGTGCTGACAGCTGGGTCATCAAAGGCAAGGGCAAGTCGTCCAAGTGGCATGGCTTTGGCAATTTGGCCGATGGCTTCAACATGCTAGACCCCATCAAAGCCACCATCGTCACACCGGGTCTGGACTTGAACGGCAAGTTCGACAAAACCGGTATTCCCGCCAGCATCGTGACCAAATTTTTGGCCGAGCATGGGGTGATTGTGGAGAAGACAGGCCTGTACAGCTTCTTCATCATGTTCACCATTGGCATCACCAAGGGCCGCTGGAACTCGTTGTTGACCGCCTTGCAGCAGTTCAAAGACGATTACGACCGCAACCAACCCATGTGGCGCATCCTGCCCGAGTTCTGTCAAAAGCACCGCGCTTACGAGCGCATGGGCTTGCGCGACTTGTGCCAACACGTGCACACGCTGTATGCCAAGTACGACATCGCGCGTTTGACCACCGAGATGTACCTGAGCGATTTGACGCCTGCCATGAAGCCCAGCGACGCGTATGCACAAATCGCACACCGCAACACCGAACGTGTGCCCGTGGACGATTTGCTGGGACGCATCACCACCAGCTTGGTCACGCCTTACCCACCCGGGATTCCGCTGCTCATTCCGGGCGAAGTCTTCAACAAGAAAATTGTGGACTACCTCAAGTTCGCGCGCGAATTCAACTTGCAATGCCCTGGCTTTGAAACCGACATCCACGGTTTGGTGGAAGAGGTGGGCGCAGACGGCGTGAAACGCTATTACGCGGATTGCGTGAAAGCATAAAAAAAGGAGCGCTCAGCGCTCCTTTTTTCTTGTTGGGATAACGATCAAGCGTCTGAGGGTTCGGCAATGCCGCCCACCACTTGGCTGAAGCCGCCGTCCACATAGGTGATCTCTGCGGTCACGCCTGCGGCCAAGTCACTCATCAAGAACGCGGCCACATTGCCCACGTCTTCAATCGTCACATTGCGACGGATAGGCGAGGCTTCTGCCACCACGCTCAAAATCTTGCCAAAGCCCTTGATGCCGCTGGCGGCCAAGGTTTTGATCGGTCCCGCGCTGATGCCGTTGGCGCGCAGGTTGCGGCCTTTAGCGCCCAAGGATTCAGCCAAGTAACGCACGGAGGCTTCGAGCGAGGCCTTGGCCAAGCCCATGGTGTTGTAGTTCGGCACAGTACGAATCGCACCCAGGTACGACAAGGTCAGCACGGCCGATTTGTCGTTCAGATAGGGCAGGGCCGCTTTGGCCATCGCTGGGAAGCTGTAGGCACTGATGTCGTGGGCAATTTGGAAGCCCTCGCGTGACAAACCATCCAGAAAATCACCGGCAATCGCTTCGCGCGGCGCGTAGCCAATGCTGTGGACGAAGCCGTCAAAGGTGGGCCAGTGGACCGACAAATCTTTGAACAACTGGGCGATTTGTTCGTCGCTGCCCACGTCGCAGTCGAAAATCAGCTTAGAGTCAAAGTCTGCGGCAAATTCGGTGATGCGGTCTTTGAAACGTTCACCGACATAGCTGAAAGCCAGCTCTGCGCCTTGGTCATGACACGCTTTGGCAATGCCGTAGGCGATCGAACGGTTCGACAACACGCCGGTAATCAACAGTTTTTTGCCAGACAGGAAGCCCGTTTTTGCATTCATGGTGAATCACTCCAAAAAAATCTTGCAGAATTGTCGCATGCGTCGATTGTTGTTTTTGTTGCTTTGCGTTTGTGCCATGCCGTCTTGGGCAGGTCATGCCTACGCCCAATTTGGCGACATCAAGTACCCGGCCAACTTTAAAAACTTCGATTACGCCAACCCGTTGGCCCCTAAAGGTGGCGAGCTGGTGTTGGTGCCGCCGTCACGCCAATCGAGTTTTGACAAATACAACCCCTTCACCCTCAAAGGCAATGCTGCACCGGGCCTGGGCGCTCTGATGTTCGAGTCCTTGCTGACTGGCACGCTGGACGAACCCACCACCGCCTACGGTTTGCTGGCTGAAGATGTGAGCGTGGCCACGGACAAGCGTTCGGTGACATTCCGTTTGCGCCCGCAAGCCCGCTTCAACAACGGTGACGCCGTGCTGGCCGAGGATGTGAAATACGCCTTTGACACCTTGACTAGCAAAGCTGCCGCGCCGCAATACCGCACCTTGTATGCCGAGGTGAGCGGTGTCACCGTGTTGGACGCCCGCACCGTACGTTTTGACTTCAAACGCGCCAACCCCGAACTGCCCTTGATCGTGGGTGGCATGCCAGTATTCAGCCGTCACTGGGGCGAAGAAGACGGTGTGCGCAAACCCTTCGACAAAATCGTCACCGAAGCGCCCATTGGCAGCGGCCCCTACCTCTTGGGCCGTGTGGCGTTTGGCCGCGACATCAGTTACGAGCGCGATCCCAATTATTGGGCCCGCGACTTGAACGTGCGAAAAGGCCTGTTCAACTTTGACCGCATCACCTACCGCCTGTACAAAGACAACACAGCCCAGCTCGAAGGCTTCAAAGCGGGCGAGTTTGATTTGATTCAATCCTTCATCGCCCGCGAATGGGCACGCGGCTACACCGGCAAACAGTTCAGCAGCGGCCAGTTGATCAAGCGTGAGCTCAAGCATGGCAATGCGGGCGACTTTCAAGGCTTTTTGTTCAACACCCGGCTTGAAAAATTTCAAGACGCCCGTGTGCGCGAAGCCATTGGCTTGGCCATGGATTTTGAGTGGATGAACCGTCAGCTGTTCTACAACGCCTACCAACGCGTGCGTGGCTACTTTGTGGCCAGTGACTTCGAGGCCACGGGCTTGCCCGACACGGCGGAGCTGGCCTTGTTGACCCCCCTCAAAGACAAGCTGTCTGAGCAGGTGTTTCAACAAGCTGTGCCGCAGCCGCCGCGCACCGACCTTGACCCCAAATCGGGCGAGACCTTGCGCGACCACCTGCGCCGGGCCAAAGCCCTGTTGGCCGAGGCGGGTTGGACCTACCGCGACGGCGCCTTGCGCAACGCCAAAGGCGAGGCGTTTACCTTGGAGTTCCTCGATAACTCAGGTGCCATGGGACGTGTGGTGACCCCTTTTGCCAAAAACTTAGAAAAACTCGGCTTTGTGGTGAACTACAAAGTGATCGACTTTGCCATTTTGCAAAAACGACTGGATGTGTTTGACTTTGAAATCATCAGCAACCGCACCGTCGGCAGCGAATCGCCCGGCACCGAACTGACCGAGCGCTTTGGCTCCAAAGCGGCCACCACAGAAGGCGCGGGTAATTTCATTGGCCTTCGCGACCCCGCAGTCGATGCTTTGCTGGACCATGTCAACGCCGCCAAAACGCGTCCTCAACTGGTGACGGCGGTGCGCGCCTTGGACCGCGTGTTGCGTCATGGCCATTACGCCGTGCCGCATTGGTATGGCGGCGTGCATCGGGTGGCCTGGCGCAATGGGCGGTTTGAGCAACCTGCCGTCACGCCCCGTTTTTACCAACCCGATGCCTGGGCCGTCGCCGCTTGGTGGGCCACGATCGATAACAGGGCCACCTTGGCCGCAGCCAAACGAGCGGAGCACTGATCCATGGGTAGTTACATCGCCAAACGTTTGTTGCTCATGATTCCCACCTTGCTGGGCGTGCTGCTGATGACCTTCGCCGTCATTCAATTTGTGCCTGGCGGACCGGTGGAGCAAATGGTGGCCCAGTTGCAAGGGCGTGACAGCGGCGGCGAGGGCGCTGCCACCAGCGGTGCAGGCTATCGTGGCCGCCAAGGCGTGGATGCTGAACGCATTGCAGAAATCAAAGCCCTCTATGGGTTTGACAAACCTGTGTCTGAACGCTTTTGGCTCATGGTTCAACAGTTTGCGCGCTTTGATTTGGGCAAAAGCTTTTTCTATCCCAAAGACGTGTGGGACTTGGTGAAAGAAAAATTGCCGGTCTCGATCAGCCTAGGGCTGTGGACGTTTTTCTTGAGTTACCTCATCTCGATTCCCTTAGGCGTGGCCAAAGCTGTGCGCGCGGGGTCGCGCTTTGACGCCTGGACCAGTTTGATTGTGCTCACGGGCTATGCCATCCCAGGCTTTGTGCTCGGTGTGGCTCTGCTGGTGGTGTTTGGTGGCCAGCTGCAATGGTTTCCTTTGCGGGGTTTGACCTCGGCCAATTGGTCGCAGCTGAGCTGGGGTGCGCGGATCGTGGATTACCTGTGGCACATCGTGCTGCCCGTCACGGCCAGTGTGTTGGGGGCTTTTGCGGTCACCACCATGCTCACTAAAAACGCCATGCTGGAAGAAATTCGCAAGCAATATGTGCTCACCGCGCGTGCCAAAGGTTTGTCCGAACGCCGGGTGTTGTGGCGCCATGTGTTTCGCAATGCCTTGATTCCCTTGGTCACAGGTTTTCCAGGCGCTTTCATTGGTGCTTTTTTCACCGGCTCCTTGCTGATTGAAACCTTGTTCTCGCTCGATGGTTTGGGCCTGCTGGGGTTTGAAAGCGTCATGCGACGCGACTACCCTGTGGTGTTAGGCACCTTGTATTTGTTCACGCTGATTGGTTTGTTCACCAAGCTCATCAGCGACCTTTGTTATGTTTGGGTGGATCCACGTGTCAAGTTCGACTGAGCCCCCGCTGTCACCCCGTCGCCGCGCCTGGTTGCGCTTTCGCCAACATCGCTTGGGCTATGGCAGTCTGGTCGTGTTTGTGTGCCTGTTTGGTTTGAGCCTGTTTGCCGAAGTCTTGTCCAACGACAAGCCCCTGCTGGCCCGCTACCAAGGCCACTGGTATGTGCCCATGGTGCAAACCTTGCCCGAAACCACCTTTGGCGGCGACTTTGCCACCCCCACAGATTTTCTAGACCCTTTCATCCAGCAGCAGTTTGCACAACCCGGCAACTGGGCGCTGTACCCACCCAATCCCTACCACCACAGCACCCTCAATTACTTTGCCAAGCAGCCCAACCCGGCACCACCGTCGTTCGAGAACTGGCTGGGCACCGATGACCGTGGTCGCGATGTGGTGGCGCGCTTGTTGTACGGCTTTCGCTTGTCGGTGTTGTTTGCTTTGGCGCTCACACTGTTTGGCACCGTGATCGGCGTATTGACTGGCGCTGTGCAAGGTTTTTTTGGTGGCAAAACAGATTTGGCCATGCAGCGCTTCATTGAAATTTGGGGCGCCATGCCCGAGCTGTATTTGCTCATCATTTTCTCGGCGGTGTTTGATCCCAGCGTGACCTTGCTCTTGCTGCTGTTGGGCCTGTTTGGCTGGATGGGCTTGTCTGACTATGTGCGGGCCGAGTTTTTACGCAACCGCCAGCTCGACTATGTGCGTGCCGCCCGTGCGTTAGGTTTGTCCAATGCGCAAATCATTTGGCGCCATGTGTTACCCAACAGCCTGACGCCGGTGGTGACGTTCTTGCCGTTTCGCATGAGTGCGTCCATCTTGGCGTTGACTTCGCTTGACTTTTTGGGCTTGGGCGTGCCGCCTGGTTCACCGAGTTTGGGCGAGCTCTTGGCCCAAGGCAAAAACAACATCGATGCGTGGTGGATTTCGCTTTCCACCTTTGGCGTCTTGGTGGTGACCCTGATGCTGCTGACCTTCATGGGCGACGCCTTGCGCGATGCCTTGGACCCCCGCAAGGTGAAACCATGAAGCTGCCCTTGCTCCAAGTTCGTAATCTGCACATTGGGTTCGCCCAAGGTGATGTGGTGCAAGACGTCAGTTTCAACCTGGCCTTGGGCGAAAAACTCGCCTTGGTCGGTGAGTCTGGGTCTGGCAAAAGCGTCATGGCCTTGAGTTTGGTGCGCTTGATCGAAGGCGCGCAGATGTCGGGGCGTTGTCTTTGGACACCGCAAGACGCCGACACCTTGCAGCCCAGCGCGACTCATGCGCCGCACACCTTGGACTTGGTCAAAGCCAAACCGCGTGAGCTCGCGGCCATACGCGGTCAAGACATTGCCTATGTGTTTCAAGAGCCCATGACGGCCTTGAATCCGCTGCTCACCGTGGGCGATCAAATCGCTGAAGTGCTTGAAGTCAAACGCGGCATGAGCCGCGAAGAGGCGTGGCATGAAGCGATTGACCTGATCCGCCTCACCGGTATTCCTGAGCCCGTGCAGCGCGCCAGCGTGTATCCGCACCAGCTCTCGGGTGGCCAGCGCCAGCGCGTGGTCATTGCCATGGCCTTGGCCTGTCGGCCTCGTTTGCTGGTGGCCGACGAGCCCACCACTGCGCTTGACGTGTCTGTGCGCAATCAAATCTTGGATTTGCTGGACGATTTACAGCATCGCTTCGGCATGGCCGTGCTGCTGATCACCCATGACCTCAAAGCGGTGCAGCACTTTGCCGACCGTGTGCTGGTGATGGAAAAAGGGCGTGTGGTGGAAGAGGGCGCGGTGGCCGACGTGCTCACCCGCCCACAACATCCTTACACCCAGCGCCTGATTGACAGCCATCCGGTGCGTGATGTGCTGCTGGCCTTGCCTCAGGCACCGGTCCTGATGGAGGCCCAAGGCTTGCGCGTCACGTTCCCCGTGTCTCGCCCGGGGTGGCGTGGTTGGTTAAGCCACGACGAATTTGTGGCGGTGCAGGGCGCTGACTTTGTGCTGCCCCAGGGGCAAACCTTGGGCGTCATTGGCGAATCGGGCTCGGGCAAATCCAGCTTGGCGCTGGCTGCGCTGGGCTTGTTGCCCCCGCAAGGTCATTTGCGTATCGCGGGTCAGGCTTGGCAAGGCAAAGCAGCCCAAGATTTGGCCTTGCGGCGGCAAGTCCAGGTGGTGTTCCAAGACCCGTTTTCTTCGCTGTCGCCGCGTATGAATGTGCAAGAACTGGTGGCTGAAGGCCTGGCCCTGCATGCGCCCGAGTTGGACGATTTGGGGCGCCTGCGCCAAGTCTTGATCACCCTGGCCGTCGTGGGCCTGACCGAGCAAGAGTTTCCTGGCCTGTTGCAGCGCTACCCCCATGAATTTTCGGGCGGCCAGCGCCAGCGCCTGGCGATTGCCCGGGCCTTGGTTGTGTCGCCCCAGCTTTTGGTCCTGGACGAACCCACCAGCGCCTTGGATGTGTCCACCCAACATCAGGTCTTGCAGCTGTTGCAGGGTTTGCAACGAAAACGCGGCTTGAGCTATTTGCTGATCACCCATGACATTGCCGTCATTCGTGCCATGGCCCATCAGGTCTTGGTCATGCAGGCCGGGCAGGTGGTGGAGTCGGGCCCGGTGGATCAAATTTTGAGCCGGCCGCAGCAGCCTTACACCCGCATGTTGGTCGAGGCGGTTTATCAGAAAAAATGAGCTAATCCTTTGCAAATCAAGGATTTAG
>Ga0228701_1001386_pt1 | contig 16594 bp, 39 predicted proteins | sample McNCre117_Aug_MG_2_FD_178017 | JGI IMG/M metagenome (GOLD analysis project Ga0228701, IMG submission 178017) | Freshwater microbial communities from McNutts Creek, Athens, Georgia, United States - 11-17_Aug_MG | ecosystem: Environmental > Aquatic > Freshwater > Creek | place: USA: Georgia...
ACGCATTTCGCGCCACATGTGCGCGCGCAGGTTGTAGCTCTTGCCGTCGCTCATGCGCAGCGAGCTGTTGACGTCCACCACGATGTCGCCAAAGTCGCGACGCAGGATGTCCGCCACACCGGAGCCGATGCCGATGGTGTCGACCGCGATCTGGGCGATCTCACCCATCTGCTCGCGGTACACCTCTTTGGCTCTGCCGGCAACGTCCACCACGTCAGCGCCACGGAAGTTGATCTGTCGCAGCAACACGCGCCCTTGGCGCAGACTGATTGAGCTGCCGTCATCACCAAAGCGCGCAACGTCGATGCCCATGATGATCGGACCAAATGGCATGACATCCATCGGGCCCTTGCGCGATGCGGCTTGCACCAGCTCTCCGGGGATGAATGCGTTGGCCACCGACGCGGTGTAGCTGCGGTCAACCTCTTGCGCCAGCACGACGGGGTCGAGCGTTTGCTTTTGCTTCTCATACCATGCGTCGTCCTTGCGCGGGTCGTCGCGCCAGTCGAAGACGAACTTCTTGGTCTTGCCATCGTGCGCGCGGCGGTAGAACGGGTTGCCGGCGCCGTTTGGCGTGGACACGTAGAGCCGGCAGTTCGATGTCTGCGAGAGCGCAGCGTCGGCGGACTCTGGGTGCTCCAAGAATGCGGCCTCGTCCACGAAGTAAATCGACGTGCGGTTACCGCGGCCGATGTTGTCGCCAGCTTCGCCTGTGATGAACGAGCCGTTCTCCGGGTTCTGAATCTTCATGAATGGCGCATGCTTGCTGGGGTCCCAGCTGTCAGGCTGGAACTCTGCCGGCAGCAGGTTGATGAACTCTCGCACCTTCCAAAACAGAGACGCAGGGTTGCCGATCTGGTCGACGTAGCTCTCCTTGCGCGATCCGAAGCCCACCACTGTGCCGGTCTTGAATAGCATCATCCATGCAGCAAAGCCCACAGTGAGCCAGCTCAGGCCCATGTCACGTGACTTCTCGACGAGGCCATCCTCGCGGGCGAGCCAGCGCTGCAGCAGCCAGTCAATGAACTCGCGCTGCTTGGGGAACAGGATGAACGGGACCACGGTGCGCAGACCACGTTCGGCCAAGCGTGGGTCAAACGTCATGCCCCAGTCGTTGATGAAGTCTGCAGGGTTGCCGGCGTAGTAGTCCTTGAGTCGGTGCACGATCTCAGGCTGCGCACGCATGCGCTCAAGGCGCTCGACACGGACCTTGAAAACCTCTTCGTAGTTCGGATTGATCCAGTCGAAGTTCTCCATCAGATCCCCTTGACCATGCGCTCGTATGCCTGCTCAGCAGTCAGCGTCAAGTCAGCCTTGACCTCGATGGCGCCACCGTTCTTACCCGTCAGCTCGAGCTTGGACTTGTCGCCATAGTCGAGCACGTTGAGCTTGGCTGCCACCTTGAGGTTGGTGTCCACGGCAACGCGAAAGCCTGCGGCGTCACCAATGGAAGCGGCGCGGCGACCGTAGTCGATGGCTGCGTCCACCAAGTTGTGCGCACGCAGGGAACCGATCTTGGCGAATGTGTCGCGGGTTGACTCATGCTCCATCAGGATTTGGCGCAGCTTCCAGCCGGCAACAGTGAAGTCAAGCGTGTCGGCGATGGCTTGGAAAGACTCGCCCCACACGTAACGATCAAAGACGTCGTCCGCCACTGCAAGAACTTGCTCGCGTAAAACCTCGGCGGCGTCGCGCTCTGGCTTGCGATGCAGTGCCACCGTCTCTGGCACGTACTTCTTGCGTGGCTTCTTTGATTGTTCGGTCATATCACTTCTTGAGCTGGCGCGCTTGATTCATCGCGATGGCGACTGCCTGCTTCTGGTCCTTGACGATGGGACCACCCTTGCCTGAATGCAGCTGGCCCTTTGCGAACTCGCGCATGACTAGGCCGACTTTCTTTTGCTGGGCTGGGGTTTGTTTCATGGCAGTCTCCGGGATGAATGACGCCCCTAGCCATCCCCATCTAGCGGGAGACGGACGTTTCAACGGGGTGGCAGGGGGTCAATAAAAATGAAAAAGCCCACGCTAGGTGGGCTAATTTTGGAGACACTGCTCCGGGCGCGACTATATCACCGGTCCCCGATGGCGTCAACGGCGTCGAGTTGAATGCGCTTCAGCCCCATGCGAGTCTCGAGCGCGAGGTGTCGCAGCGCCGCCTCTATCGCCTCTTGGTTGCTCTTGAAGCCCCATTGCTTCTTGAGGTACAGCAAGGCGGCGGTGGCCTCGGTGTGGGCGTGGAAACCAACGGTGATGCCACGGCTTCCCTGCTTTGCTCGCCACCTCTTCTGGCGCTCAGCGTTCGTCAGCGGCGCCGGCTTGTCCAGCTTGATGTTGTCGATCTTCATTTTCCTGCTCCTGTCTTGCTCGCTCGTCGCGCGTCACATACCACGGTGGGCGCTTGCCGAAGATCCGTTCGTGGGCCTCGGTGTATTCCTTTGATGCGGCCTTGCTCACGAGTGAGTCGCCGGTGATGTCGTTGCGGCTCATGATCGCTCCCTGATCTTCTGACCAAATGATTTGCGAGGCCCGCGCTTGAGTCTCTCGATCTCTTGCTCAAGATCGTCGATGCGCTTCGACTCTCGAGTGATGCGCTCATAGATTGCCTCACCAAGATTTTTTAGCGACTCTGCAACGGTGTTGATGGCCTCTGCCAATTGTCTTGTGGCGCTCATGATCGCTCCTTGAGTCCAGAGAATATGGTGTGTCCGCAACGTTTGCAGCACCACCAGTAATCTTTTGGGTTGCGGTACTTGATGCCGAAGTTGGTCGGCTCGTATCTGTGTTTGCATGTCATGATGATTTCCCTTTCAACTCAGCCAGCTGCCTCTCTGTCTTTTTGATCTTCGCCTCAAGCCTCATCCTTGCAACGTCGCGCAGAATGATTTGCCTAGCTGACTCGTACAACTCTCGCTGGTCTTCGTCCATCCAGCCGGCATAGACGATGCACAGTGCTTCGGTGATGGTCATGTGTTCTTTTCCTTTGTGTCTGCCCTTTTGTACTTGGACTGTGAACAAGTAACCCACCTGAAATACTCACGCCCTTGTCGTTTGTAAAGTTCATCCATTGCACGATAGCAAGCCTGCTCTGTTGGATAAGTCTGTTCAATAACTTGTCCGCACATAATAAAACCTGCTGTGCATATACTTAAAAACCATTCAGTCATGTCTTACTCCTTAATTTTTGGCGGCTTTGATGGCGGTTCATGGCCTGTTATCCGCGCCACACTTGCCGCACGCCCCAGCCCACAACTGACGTTCGCTCATGAACGCGCCGCAGGCGTGGCACTTGACGCGTTCGCTCTTTGGCTTCTCTGGCTTTACCAGCACGATGCCAGAGCCAGACAGAGCTTCATCACGCTTGATGTGCTGCACATCGACGGCCGGGCGCGTCTTCTGGTCGATGTAATCCTTTGGCCAAGGAATGTCTGACGGTCGGCTGTCGTGCTGCCTCTGAGCATCTTCCTTCGTGTAGATGTGAGCTTTGCTCAAGTCTGTGGTGTAGCCTCTGCCATCCTTGGCCCACCACAGAACGTCATTGCCAACGTAGCTTCGGCTGTCCTGCAAATAAAATTCGCTCATGGTTGCTCCTTAATGCCGTGGGCGGCTTCGATTGCTCTGACTGTCTGTGGAAAATCCAAAGTGTCTGTCGCGTATTCGAGAGCTGTTATCTGCTCATCCGTCAGCGGCTCACGCCTTGTCTGAGGGCTTTCAGTACCAAACACCAAATTACCGCTTGGACTACTTATGTCGTTCAGCGGCTTGCGTTGTTGTGGTGTGGTGTAAACCTTGTCGCCTTTTTTAAGACTGTAATCACCAGTGAATGAATAGATGTTGCCAAGTTTGCCAGTGATGGTTATCGCCACAGGCTCATCCTGCTCTTGCTTAACTATTTGTGGTGGAACACCATCTCCATAAACGGTATTGCAAACAACACATTGAAGCCTTACAGATTCTTTATGTTCACCCTGCTCTTGCTTGTCTAACTGCCACATCTTTTCCTCAACATCATTCACAGCATCTTCAAAGAAATAAGCACTACTCCATTCTTGGCGATCAAACCCAAGAACTGCGTCACATAACTTGTCAATGATTTCGTGGGCATGGTCGCGTTGCTGGATTAAGCGATTTTCTTCTTGCTCACCTTGCTCTTGCTTTGGTGGAGTCCATCCAAGTGCTGTGGCTATGCGTATGGCGGCTGATTTGTCGATTACTGGTTGTTGTGGTGTGGTGTAGCCATCTAAATACTTCAAGGCGCGGTGAATATCCCAACTTGGAAACAGATAAGCACCTTGATTTGTTTTGCCATATTCCCTCAACTCACGAACAAACCTGTTCTCCACAGGCTCACCCTGCTCTTGCTTTGGCTCTTTTTTCCAACACAAATCAATGCAACTATTTGAACCCATGCACTCAACACGCTTGCAGTCTTTCATGTCTTACTCCTTAATGCCGTGGGCGGCTTCGGCAAATACTATGCCGTTGATGAAGTCTGAAATTTTTTCATTTTGTTCATCGCCATAGCCAGCATCTTTGATTAGCTGGTTGATCTGTTTTTGATTCAGCGGCTTGCGTTCTCGACGTGTGTAAAGAGGTCGATACATATGATGCCAAATTGGGTCAATGTTTTCCCACTCTTGTATAGAAACTAATTCATCATGCTTTGCTGTGTCTTGAAATGCAACGGGATTTTGTTTTTTAAAACACGATTCATATGTTTCGTATGCTCCATTAACGTAGCCAATGTTGTAACCTCTTTCGTATGTTGTATCTGATTCTTCGATTGCGTCATCTAAAAATCGGATGGCATCAAGCACGTTGGAAATGGGGGCGCCCATTGCACTCATATGATGCTGAGCATCTACCAACGCCTTTAAACACAATTTCATGCTTTCTATGTTCATGATTTCTCCTTAATTCCGAGACATTCAATGTATGCGCTAATAAACCATACCAATCCGCCGATGATGAACGGGCTAAACAAAAGCGCCAAAGTCATCCATTGTTTGTCACTCATATTTCTTCTCCTAATGCACTACGTGCGCTGTAACCGATCTGGTGGACAAGGCTTTGCCAATCCATATTTGGTGGGCCGTATCCCGTGTATCGGCCAATATCCCTGAGCAACTCTTCCAATTCGTAGATGCGCCGATATAAGCGACTGCGGATGTCCACTTCGTCTTGGTCTGATTGCGGTACTGTGAACAAAGGAATCTCCCAATCAGTTGTTGTTGGCATCCACACAAATGCGTTTGGCTTTATTTCAACATTTAGTCGTTGTCGTTTGTTTGTGATGTAGCCCACAGGCTCACCCTGCTCTTGCTTGGCTAGTGCTTCTTCTAACTTTGAAATCATGGCTTGTGCAATACGTTGCGCCTTTGCACCGTTTGTCCATGAGTCGTAAGTTTCATCCGCTATTTCTTTAAACGCCTCAAGCGCCAGTTTCATTGCTTCTTCGTTTGTACTCATAACTTCTCCTCGATCTCATTCAATGCGACGATCACACGAAGCGAGGCCCAAGCCAGCACCTGCATGTAATCCTTGTGGATTAGGCCATCAACGATGTGCACCCATATCACAATCATTATACCTAGAACTGCGAGCTTCCAGATCAGTGTTCCGATTGAGATTGCGATCTTCTTGTGTTGGCTGTTCATCAGTGACTCCATGGTTTGACTTCGACCCAGCGAGTTTTTTGCGGGACGTATTGCGCCGGTTCAGGCTCTTGCTTCTTGGCCTCTCTTGCTATGCGCTCAGCCTTCTTGCGTGCACGCTCTAGTCGAGCCTCCTCTTTGAGCCTTGCTTGCTCAGCTCTGAACGCCTCGCGCCGTGTTTTTTCTGCAGCCCTGTCGGCCTCGTGCTTTGCGCGGATCTCTGCGTTGGCTTGCTTCGCTTTGAGACGCATCTCGGCCAGCCGTGCATCGCGCGCCTCCTTGATCTTTTTGGCGTTCTTCTTGCGGTACTCGAGCTGGTAAGCCTGCATGTCTTCGGTGACTTTTGGCTTTGGCAAGTTGGCCGGCACTTGGACACAGGACCACACAGCGATCATGCCCATGCAACCGTTCTCGTTCAAGACCCAGTTGCTGATGTAGAAGCCGTATGTGCGGTACAGCGTAGAGCTGACCAAGTCTTGCGACTTGCCAATGACTGCGGAGATTTGATTGAGCGTGAGGCCGTCGGGATTGCCAAGCAAAGCCTCGCGTACAAGGATTCCGATTGAGCGCTTCATGACCTAGTCCAAGGCTGTTCAAAGCTTGCTACCTGAGCGCCTTTGTTGCGATCAATGTGATCCAGATCACGTTGCAAGCTGTCGATCTGATCTCTGATGTCGCTGAGGACTCGAGTCTTAATGAATGGCGAAACATCGAGCAAGTCCTCGACCTTGGCATCGCGCCAGTTGGTTGTGCTGTAGCCGTAGCCACTGCGAACCTCTGACTCTTGCACCTGCAGCACAAGCATTGACTCGTTGACCCTGAAGCGGATGTCGGTGATGTTGCTCATGACAACTCCTCCACGCGACCATCGCGGTACTCGAGGCGATCATTGAATCGACTCGGGATTTTCTCGTGCTCTTGCGAGCCGGGTCGCACAGGAACCCAGCCGACAACGAGCGGGTTCTTGCGGTGGTCAACTGTTGAGTTGGTGAGTGTTCGTTGCCGCACAATCTGCAGCGGTTCTGTCTTTGGTGTGATCATGGTTGCGTCTCCTTGAATCAAACGCGAAATTGCGTGGTGCGATTGTATAACAGATGTGAACGTTATCCAAGCACATCGTCAATATATTTTGCAAGCATGCGACCAGCTTCGAGCACCAGCTCTCGGTCGTTGTCTTTCTCCTGCAGATCATTGCGAGTCCATTGCCTGAACTCGCGGCTGAGTGCGCGCCAGTGATCGGGGTGGTGAAGCTGCAGCCAATCAACTGCGGCCGTCATGGTGCGCAGCTCTGCGTGGCTGTAGCCCTCGACATCCTCGACCTCAGCAGCGAACGCAGTCGTCTTGGCAAACATGGGTGACACACGGGGGAAGCCAAGGTCACCTTGCGCGTCGCTCCAGTCTTTGGCTGCCCACATGCTGAGCAGCTCACCGCACCAGTCTGGTTGGATTCGAATCATTGATCACCTCGCTTGAGCTTAGGCAATGGCGCCCAGTGCGTGTAGAACGTGTCCTTGCCGTGGTACTGGCCGTACATGGCCACACCACCTTTGCCTAGCAGCTGCACCTTGGCGCCGCGTGGGCAGGTCTCGATGGGCTGCCAGAAGTAGTTGTGGTCCACGGCTGCTGCGCCGGTGCTGTCGATCTTTGCTGTCATGCTTCACCTCTTGCTCGGATTTCATCGGCGCATTCTCGTGCGTCTTTCATTCTGGATCCCGGAACGTAATGAGCAACGCAGCAACCAAGAATACCGTCCGGGCATGGAGTCGGCATGGAGTACGTTTTTTTCTCTTCACACACCTTTGCACACGCCTCACGCTCTGCCAACTGCCCAGCTCGGTAACCTTGCTTGTAGCCAATCTTGTTTTGTCTGGCACAAAGCTCGTCAATATCAAATTCTTTGCGGTCTTTAGCAACGGCTTTAGCTGCTACCAGCTTGGCAAAGGCTTCAAGTTCGAGCATTGGAACACCAATGTCATCACAGTAAATGCGTATTTGCACATCAGCCTGTCTAGCCATCTCAATGATTTCATCTTGCGTCATTACTTTTTCCCCTTGCATTCATGGAACATCGCCTTGTCGCGATCGTTGATGATGTCTGGCCAGATGCGCTCACAACGCTTGCAACGGTAGGCCAGAGTGACTGCGACCTTTCGCGTTGGGCCGCTGGTGTATGTCTTGATGACTTCGATCATGCATTGACTCCCCTCGCTCGGATTGAATTTGCAGCCACTGACGAATGAAGATCTGCCTCTGCGCAGTCGTCAGCGATTTGAAGGCACGCCTCGCGCTCCTCGGCTCGCGCCTGCTCCATCGAGTGGTACACCGTAGCGCGCAGAGCACGATCCAACTTGATGGCGTCGTCGTTTGAAATGGTGATGCCGAAGTGGTGCGAGATTGCTCTGGCAGTTTGGTAGCCAGTCATGTCGCCATGGACTGGTGCAGGCGGCGTCGCTTGCTTTGGCTTTTTGCCAAATTCGATGATGTTGTCAGTCATGTCAATTCTCCTTGCGCCACTCCCACGAAGCCGCATGCACCCGGCGTGTGGCAAGGCTGCTCCAATCGATTGATCTTGCACTTGGCGCAGATCGCACCCGAGAAAACGGGCTGCTTCTTGCAGTCACCGTGCAGGGAGATAAACGCCTTGACCTTAGCGCCCATGTCTTTGATGTCCATGGGCAATGGCAGAGTGAACGTGCCGGCACAGTGCAGACACTTGAGCACGTTGTCGGTAAACACGCAGTGTTCGGCTTTTTGTTTCATGTCAAATCTCCAATAGTTATCGTCAAGAAAATCTTCCCCTTTGGTTCAGGGTCAGTCCAGATGAAGGTCTCTTTGCGGATGACCTTGTTCGAGTCGTCGACCCAAAGTCCGCCAAGCGTGAGGGCGTCGGCTGCCTCTTTGCGCGCGTTGTCCACATCACGTGCACGGCGGTCAGGCGGGGCCAGCAACCACTCAACCTTGAGCGGGCCGGTCAATGGCTCTTTGCCTAGCCCCTTCCAGCCAAGCAGCTGCGCGATGGCAGCGCGGTAGCGAACAGCCTCGGGCGTCTTGTAGTGGATGCCAGAGCGCGTGTGGCGCGTAGAGGAATTCCCAGTGGGAGGCCACGGCAGCTCAATTTCTATAGTCTTAAAAGTCATATCAAATCCTCTTTTCATGCTGGTCCGTTATTAGTAACAAGTGTTGCTTTTTTACAACAAACCATCTTATCAATCTAATAAACCGGACAAACCGGACAAACCGGACGGGGCCTAAAGAAGGGGGAGAGAGAATATATATATATAAATAAAGGGTATCTTTTTTTAATATATATATATCTACAACCCTTTATCCATGCGGCTTTCCCGCCCGGACAGGCCGTCATTTTTTTGTCCTGCTTAATTGCTTAGATCGCTCTCCTCGTTTTCATTTGTAGGGACAACAAATTCTGACGCCACCCATGCCATCCGAGGCTTTCCTCGTCCAGATGCTGGCTTGTACTGCACCAATGCAACCAAGTCGCGGCGCTTGATGGAGTCCATCACGGCGTCTTGCTCGTTGGGTTTGAGTGCCCGGAACATGCGGCTAGCCTCTGCCAGCTCAGCGTGTGTGCGACCACGCACACCAGCGTTGCGGATCACTCGCAGGGTCTCTTGGGCCTGACGGTCGAACTCACTGTCACCCATGCGTTGGGCCACTTGAGCCTCTTGCACGGACATGGTGAACTTGACGAAGTCGATGGCCAATTGGGCGCTGGAGGGGTCAATCTCAAGTCCCCCACCCTTGGCCACGTCCAACAGCGTTTTGGCGTCGTAGCGGGCGCATGCGAAGCCTAGGGCGTACTTTGCAGCATGCTCCCATGCTCGGCCCCACAGTGGCGCCAGCTGCTTTGCCTTGACCTCTTCCATGTGGTCTTCGACCCAGACGTCAAAGTCCCTGAAGATCTGGTTGGCCATGCCGGCAAAGGGAACCTCAATCGGGTTGGCTGGGTCTAGGCCCATGATCCCGTTGTTCATCTCCCGTGCGGCCTTGAGCCAGTCAATGATCGACTGCGGTGGCTGCCCGATGCCCACGTACTGCTTTTGCACCCTCCGATCGGGCACAAACATCATGATCATGCGGTTGAGGTATCCACTCACCACGTCTTGGCTCTGCAGTGCAGGCCACAGCGTCTCTGGTGTGGTTGTGCCGTGCAGGCCCACGCAAGGGTACGCAATATCCACCCGGCTGCGGTTCTTCTGGTCCGCGTACTCTGTGCCGTGGTAGACCGTGCCAGCAGAGCTGAAGAGTTTCATCAAACTGGTAATGATCGACGCAAGGTGTGGGCCCGAGCCTTTGGTTGCCACCGCCTTGAGCAGCAGGCCGAGCTCGTCGATCTGGAACAAGGTGTTGGGGTGCGCCGCGGTTCTGGCCAACAGGCCCTGACCGGATGCCAGCTCCTCGCCACCCAGCAGGTCGTGCAGGCCGGCCGCGGTCATCAGCACCTTGACGCACTTGCGTGCATGGTCCTTGCCGGCGGATGTGCCAGCCACGCCGACGAGGTAGTAGTTGGTGCGCAGCCCGGTGCTGGTTGCCACCTTGCGGCCAAGCGCAGTGCCCACCACACTCAGCGCGCCAGCGAGCGCGAGGATCGGTTGGGGCTTCTGGGCCGTCTGCAAGATCCACTCCATGATCTCTTGCACAATGCCGCCGGGTTGCAGCAGGTGTCGTGGGTAGTCCGGCACGTCGTAGGCCACCTCGTCCGAGTTGGCTGCCTCTTTTTTCACCACAGGCAGGGCCGTCGACTCGTCGATGATCACCGTGGTGGAGGTGATAGGGGTTGCGCTCTTGACCAGCACGGGCGCCTCACGCTCTGCCTTGCGTCTTGCCTGTGCAGCGAGGGCTGCATCGAGGTCAATGACCACGTCAGGCTTGCGCTTGGGCGCGTGCCGCTCAATCCCCACCAGCTTGGCCGCCTCGTCCAGTGCGGACTTGATGTCGCCGTTATGCTGTAACGTGCACATGAGATCGAACGAGTCGTGCGCGTAGCCATCGGCCAGCGGATCACTTCCGTGGTGGCTGTAGCACTTCTGCTGCTCTTGATCCAAGAACACCACCACGCCGGGAATGCGCGTGGATGAGCTGGGCGCCAGCCAGCGCTTACCCTTTTTGCGGTAGCCAGCCTGCGTGAGCTGGTCTTCAAGGCTCACGGCCTTGTTGTACGCGCCGATCACATCGTTGTGCTCAGGGTTGACGGTGCGGCTGGACTGCACGTAGCGCTTGCCACTGTGCATGGTCTTCCATGGGCACATGTTGTCGATCTCTTCACGCAGCCCGCTCGAGCGGTCCGCCAGCTGACGCCACAGGTCCAGCAAGATCGATGGCATGACAGGCATGTCGTCAAAGTCCCACGGCGCCTTGCCCTCGGTCCACGTGTAGTTGTGTCCATCAGGGTGCTGGCTGGGCGGGAGCACGTCTTGGTTGGGGCCCGCACGGAACTCGACGATGGTGAAGCGATCGACGGGGGACTTTGCATCCTTCTTTGGCCACGTGATCTTGAGCAGCGGCAGGTCTGCAGGGGCGCCGACAAAGATCACCTTGTCGCGGTTGTCCTTGCTGCGGATGCGCATGCCCTGCTCGATGATGGCGTCGTAGTCGATGCCAAGCTCTTCGAAGATGTGACGCGACCACGCCTCGTCGTCCACGTCAATCGCGCACGTACCGCTTGGCTGGTGCACCAGACCCATGTTCTGCGGGCCTTGGCTGAGCTTCAACACCGCTCGCTCTGGGGTGTTGATCAGCTCTGATGGGCTGTTCCAACCGGGGTAGTTGGGGCCCTTGGTTTTCATTGGCATCATGACGAGGCTCCAGCCCCTTTGCATGTATGCGAACGCGTGCTCAATCTGAGCCTTTTGAATGTCGGTCAGTTGTGATTCGTTATTTGTTGTCATCGTCTTGCTTTGACGTCTTGGAAAAAGGTGATCGGGCCACGGCCAGCAAGACGAACTGGCGCGAAGGTGGCCACCCTGTGGCCCGACCTAAAAAATTAAAGGATGCCTTTGTCGATCTTGAGCGCGCCCTTGGTGATGCGGTTGATCTTGATCTGCTGTATTGGAGGGATGCCACGGTGCTGCCAATTGGACACGCAAGGCTGGGACACGCCCAACGCCTTTGCTGTTGCAACCTGAGTGCCAAAGTGCTTGATGAGTTGAGTGAATGTCATTGTGTTTTCTTAGTGGTTGATGTGAATGGTCGCGAGTATAGCGCATGTGAATACCATCACAGAAGAAAATATTTTTAAAATATTGTTGTGACAACCTATAAATGTTGTTATACTAATTCCAACGAGCCGGCGTAACCGGTCATGACAGGAGTCCGAAATGTTAGGTGAAATCTTTGAAAACTACATCAGGTCAGGTCGCTACGACAGCAAGAACCGCGAGATCGGTTACGTCGTTGGCTTTCGCGATGACGGTGTCAACTTCTACGCTTGGGTGCAAAACGCTCGCCGGGTCAACGGTGAGTGGCAAGAGTTCGGTGTTAGACAGCGCAGCAAGTGCTTCACTTCAAAAGTGAAGTCAGTCAGCTGGGCCTACTGCACCGCAAACGAACGCATCGCCAAACTCAAAGCTTAAGGGGAACACCATGTACACCATCTACATCATTGACCGCGCCAACCAGTTCAGCCAACAGACCTTTGCCACGCAAGAGCAGGCTGACGACGCCAGCGACCGCTGGGAAGACGTTGGAGGCTGCGAGGTCTTCACCGACGCAAACAAGGCCATGGACTGCAAGCAGCGCTACGAACGCCGCATGCGCGCGCAGTCACTGCGCCTTTGCCGAGTCGCTCGTTAAGTTCACAAGTGTGATACACTGTTACCAACAGGAGAACAAAATGACTGAACCAAACATGACAGCCTACATTCAAGAGCGCATCAACATGTATGCCGGCGCTCTGTTTCCAAACAAAAGCAGCGAGGCCATGAAAGCCTACTGGCTTGAGCAGATGAGCCTTTACCAAGGCTACCTGCGCGGCGAGGTCAAGCGTTCAAAGCTTGACATGGACATGTGCAACAAGATGAGCGGATGGACTATGCCCGAGTGGGGCTACGCAAGGAGCTGAAATGAAAACCTATCAATGCGTTTGCGGACATCTCGCTTATCGCTTGCCAAGACGCGGATGGCTTTGCCACTGCGCCAACCCGTCACCAAAAAACAAATAGGAGCTGACATGAAAATGAAAATCGCACTCGCGGACCTGTTCCTCGACTATTTCAACAACTACCTCACCATCGAGAAGTTTGCTGAGCACAACGAGATGGAAGTGGATGACGCCAAGCTAATCTTGCAGCTTGGCCTCAAGTATCACGAGCAACGTGCGGCAGGTGAGCTATGAAACTTGCTGCCTACCTTATTGCAATAGCAGTTGTACTGCTTGACATTTACGTTTGGAGACCATGATGACAACACAACACACACCCGGCCCTTGGACTGCCGCAGACAACAGTTGGGAATTCAGCACTGTCTACGGATCAGACGGTAAGGCGGTTGCGCTATGCCGCATCAGCGATGATGTGACTGAAGAAACGCAGTCGCATTTTGAGGCGATCAACGAGGCCAACGCCCGCCTGATCGCCGCAGCGCCTGATCTACTAACAGCTTGGCAAAGGCTGCTTGAATACTGCGACGAATCCGACGGCAGCCAATACGGGACTATCTCGACATCGCTCATTCGAGTGCTTGTAAAAGACGCCATCGCCAAAGCAACAGGTGTCTCATGAGATCCGCACGCCCTCGCCGCATAAACCCCGGCAAGTACCCCAACGACAACCTCGGCTGGCACAGGTACTACGCAAAGCGGTATGCGAAAACTCTGCACCACCACACTGAGTGGCTGGCTATCTGGTATTTGTTTTTACACCTAAGAGATTTTGAAGGAGAGACATCATGAACGAAGACAAAGAACTGCTAGAACTGGCTGCGAAGGCGGCTGGTGCAACATGGATTGATGACAACTGGCCAGAAGATTTGCCGGGTCTAATGCTTGATTTTGGGCATGGAACCACACAATGGAACCCGCTTGACGACGACGGCAACGCATTGCGCTTGGCTGTGAAGTTACGGCTCGAAATGTACCAATCACTTAACTGCGGATTGTGGACGGTGTTTGTTGGCTACTCAAAGAACGGACGCATCGTATATGTAGCAGAGCAAGCTGGAGATGACGTGCTCGCCGCAACCCGCCGAGCAATCGTAAGAGCAGCAGCAGAGATTGGAAAGACACTATGAACACTTGGCCATTCCCCACTCACCCACTGCCGACACCACGTCGCAACAATCCACCGAAATTCAACCCTGACAACTACGAGGACGCACCACTATGAATGCCTACATGAAATTTATCAACGAGTCCGTTGGTATTCCAAAGCCGCACGACGCCACGTCACGCAACCTGCTTGACCTGATCTGTTTGCATCATGCAATCGGTCACTCGCTCACCGTGATGAAGACCATGTCTCAAAGCCAACTGGCATCGCCTGCAACCCTTCACCGCAAGGTCGACGATCTGCTGGACCTTGGCCTCATCACACACGAGCTGCGTGGCAAGAACCGTCGCACCAAGTACCTGATACCCACGGTCCAAGGCTTGCTGTACACAGAGCTGATGAGCCAAGCAATTGAGAGGTCTGTATGAGTGAATCAACCGAAAGTCTTTTGACTTTACTTGCCTTGATATTTGGATCTATCGCTGTGTTTGTCGTCGCATTCCTTTGGTGGTGCGACAGATACATCGACAAGATGTTTGACCATGACGACAAAATTGATTTTTAACCTAGGAAAAAAATGAAATTCTTAAAGCAAACCGTTGAGTTCATTCGAGACTCGTTCCGCATGCCAAGCGCCGAGGTGATGGCCATCAAAGAACTTGAGCTGGCCAAGCGTGAGTTGCTTCAAATGCAGACCGCCAAGGACTACTCATCTCGCATGGTCGAGTACAACCAAGACCGCATTCGTCGCCTGACTGCGCACATTGCGAAAGCAATTCCAACTCTGAATGACGCGCCATGACAGCGACGTGGGCACTTGTATTCATGCTGTGCTCGCGTGGTTGCGAGCCGCAGTACGCCATCCCCTACAGCTCACGAGGTGAGTGTGTGCGGGCTATTCCAAAACAAGATGGTATGCAGGTTCGAGAACGAGCTGTGTGCGTACCAATTTCAAAGGACTAACAAAGCATTTATAATGGACGCAGCCCAGCAAGAGTGCAATCATGCTGGGCCACTTCCCACTCAATCGTTTTTATGGAACGAAATCATGAGCAGCACAAATAATATCATTGGATACGGAAGCAAGCTGTCCAAGATGACATTGCTTTGCAATCAGTACAACAAGTTGGCTGGCGTTAGTCCAAAGTCGCTGGCATCTGCGCAATCAATCATTAGAAAACAATTTAAAGTAATTGGTGCATTGCACAATTTGCAATCATCAAAATATTTAGAGGCAATTGATAGCATCAATGGTCTTATAAAAAATTCAAAAAAATTATTTACTTGTCGAGTCTGCTGCGTATCTGGCGACAAGAGTAACTTTTTTTCTTTTGTTTGCTGCAAAGACTGCAACAGAAAAAGAAGAAATTTATCAGCATCAAAGTTGATGAGCAAACGAAAAAGCATAGATCCCGTTTACGCAATGATGCTTCGGGCAAAGTGCAGAACGACTGCAGCAATCAGACAGATGGGCTATACAAAAAAATCAAGAACTAACAACCTGCTTGGATGTGAGTGGAGCGTTCTAAAGACTCACATTGAATCAAAATTTAAAAGCGGCATGAACTGGGGCAATAGAAGTGAATGGCACATAGATCATATAGTCCCAGTTTCACTTGCAAAAACAGAAGAAGAGCTGAAAAAGCTACTGCACTACACAAACCTGCAGCCTCTGTGGGCAAAAGAAAATTTGCAAAAATCCAACAGATTGAAAAAATAATATAAATCTTGTGATAATTGTGATACACTGAGTTCAACGAAGCAAAAAAGCTTCCCGCCCCCAGCGGTTCTGGGGCACTCCAGAAGGACACACAAAATGCAAATCCTAGTAGAAGTCAAAAACGTTTACGGCGTTCAAACCGTATACCCAGTCTGCGAACAAGCAAAATTCTTCGCTGCATTGGCTGGAACCAAGACCCTGACATCTCAGGCTCTCAAGCTGATCAAGCAAGCCGGCTACCAAGTCTGCGTCGCAACCCCCGAACTCGCAATCTAATCAGGAGCACACCATGTTCAACTTAAACGACATCGACAACATTGAATCCAACGACTGCGGCGCTGACGAATACTACGCCTCGATCCAGAACGCAATCAACAGCGGCATGTGGGGTTTGCAAGGTAGTTACGGTCGCACCATGATGGAGGCCATCGAGTCCGGCTGCTGCTTGCTTGGCAAGTCCCGCGCTCGTGACTACTTCGGCAACGTGATCCCAAGCCGCGACGATGTCAAGGCCGGGACCAAGGGCAGCTACGAATACGTGGCCGACGCGATGGGTGTTGAGTACGCCGACGCAATGGCAGCACTTTAATCAGGAGAACGCAATGCCATTCCAAGTATTCATCCAACGCTATCAGCAACCAGAACCAGAGGCTGTAGGCGGCTATATCAGCGGCAAGAGCGCTATACGCCTCATGGGCAGCCTGATAAGTGGCAAACGCTACGATGCAAGCGTCTGCCGCGTCTACGCCGTAGGCAAGCGCTTTGGCTGGATCTACAGCCAGCGCGACCTCAAGAATCAAATGGGTCTGAACGTGGAATCGCGCAAGCGAAGCCAGCTCCTCGCAAATCAGAACCTGTCCAATATCGCAATCTAAGGAGATCATCATGTCAGCATTCATCGTTTCAAATACTCAGATCAACGCCATCGTCCGTGCCGCTAGTCGCATGGGACTGTCTTACCAATACGCAGGCATGACCCGCCGCGTTGCAGGCATGGAGCA
>Ga0228701_1001387_pt1 | contig 16592 bp, 18 predicted proteins | sample McNCre117_Aug_MG_2_FD_178017 | JGI IMG/M metagenome (GOLD analysis project Ga0228701, IMG submission 178017) | Freshwater microbial communities from McNutts Creek, Athens, Georgia, United States - 11-17_Aug_MG | ecosystem: Environmental > Aquatic > Freshwater > Creek | place: USA: Georgia...
ATGTGACGTTTACGTAAACGTCAATCAGTTTTCAATCAAAAAATGGAGCTTTTGCCATGAAGGTTTTGGTCGCAGTCAAACGCGTGGTGGACTACAACGTCAAAGTCCGCGTCAAATCGGACAACTCGGGCGTGGACATTGCCAACGTCAAAATGAGCATGAACCCCTTTGACGAAATTGCCGTCGAAGAAGCGGTTCGCCTGAAAGAAAAGGGCGTCGTGACCGAGGTGATCGCTGTGTCTTGCGGTGTCACCCAATGCCAAGAAACCTTGCGCACCGCGATGGCCATTGGCGCTGACCGTGGCATCTTGGTGGAAACCGCCGAAGAGCTGCAACCTTTGGCCGTGGCCAAGTTGCTCAAAGCGCTGATCGACAAAGAGCAACCCGGCTTGGTGATCTTGGGCAAACAAGCGATTGACGACGATTGCAACCAAACTGGCCAAATGTTGGCTGCCTTGGCTGATTTGCCCCAAGCCACCTTTGCTTCCAAAGTGGAAGTGGCCGGTGACAAAGCCAGCGTCACGCGTGAAGTGGACGGTGGTTTGGAAACCCTCTCGGTCAGCTTGCCTGCCGTGATCACCACCGACTTGCGCCTGAACGAGCCACGCTATGTGACCTTGCCCAACATCATGAAGGCCAAGAAGAAGCAACTCGACGTCTTCAAACCCGAAGACCTCGGCGTGAACGTGGCCCCACGCATCAAGACCCTCAAAGTGGCTGAGCCTGCCAAGCGCAGCGCAGGCATCAAGGTGCCCGATGTGGCGACCTTGGTCGACAAGCTCAAAAACGTCGCCAAAGTTATCTAAAAGAACAGCGCAGGAGAAACACACATGACATCTCTCGTTATTGCAGAACACGACAACGCATCGATCAAAGTCTCGACCCTCAACACCGTGAGCGCCGCTGTGGCCATTGGTGGTGATGTGCACGTGCTCGTCGCCGGTCACAACGCTGGCGCTGCTGCTGCGGCTGCCGCCCACATCGCTGGTGTGAGCAAAGTGATTCACGCCGATGGCGCCACCCTGGCTGATGGCTTGGCAGAAAACGTGGCCGCCCAAGTGCTGGCTGTGGCTTCAAACTACAGCCACATCTTGTTCCCCGCCACAGCCGGTGGCAAAAACGTGGCGCCTCGCGTGGCGGCCAAGTTGGACGTGGGCCAGATCAGCGACATCACCAAGGTCGACAGCGCAGACACCTTCGAGCGCCCCATCTATGCCGGTAACGCGATTGCCACGGTGCAATCGAGCGACGCCATCAAAGTCATCACCGTGCGCACCACCGGCTTTGACGCCGCAGCTGCCACCGGTGGCTCGGCTGCCGTAGAAACCGTCGCGGCTGCCGCTGATTCGGGCAAGAGCAGCTTTGTGGGCCGTGAAGTCACCAAGAGCGATCGCCCTGAATTAACAGCCGCCAAGATCATCGTTTCCGGTGGCCGCGCCCTGGGTTCGTCGGAGAAGTTCGACGAAGTCATGACGCCGCTGGCCGACAAACTCGGTGCTGCCATTGGTGCCAGCCGCGCTGCGGTGGACGCAGGTTACGCCGCCAACGATTTGCAAGTGGGTCAAACCGGCAAGATCGTGGCGCCTCAGTTGTATGTGGCGTGCGGCATCAGCGGTGCGATCCAGCACTTGGCCGGTATGAAGGACTCCAAGGTGATCGTGGCGATCAACAAAGACCCTGAGGCACCTATCTTCTCCGTGGCCGACTTCGGCTTGGAGGCGGACCTCTTTGTCGCGGTGCCCGAGCTGGTGGCAGCGCTTTAAACCTTGTGAAAAAGGCACTCCGTGGGGTGCCTTTTTTTTGCTTTGAATCTTTTGCCGTGAATTGATTTTTGGAGATACACCGTGAGTTACAACGCCCCTGTCAAAGACATGTTGTTCAACATCCAGCACTTGGCCAACATCGACCAGATTGCACAAATGCCTGGTTTTGAAGATGCTGGTTTTGAAACCGCGCAAGCTGTGTTGGAAGAAAGCGCCAAATTCACGGCAGGCATGGTGGCACCTTTGAACTGGGAGGGTGACAAAAACCCCTCAAGCTGGAAAGACGGCGTGGTCACCACCACGGCGGGTTTCAAAGAGGCGTACCAACAGTATTGCGAAGGCGGTTGGCAAGGCTTGCAGCATCCGGCCGACTTTGGTGGCCAGGGCTTACCCAAAACCATTGGCGCAGCCTGCGGCGAAATGCTCAACTCTGCCAACATGAGCTTTGCCTTGTGCCCCATGCTGACCGACGGTGCGATTGAAGCCTTGTTGACGGCGGGCTCGGACGAGCTCAAGGCCATCTACCTCGAAAAACTGATCTCCGGCGAGTGGACCGGCACCATGAACTTGACCGAGCCACAGGCCGGTTCAGACTTGGCCGCAGTGCGCACCCGTGCCGAGCCCTTGCCCGATGGCACGTACAAAGTGTTTGGCACCAAGATTTTCATCACTTATGGTGAGCACGACATGGCCGAGAACATCATTCACTTGGTGTTGGCGCGTGTGCAAGGCGCACCCGAAGGCGTGAAAGGCATCAGCTTGTTTGTGGTGCCGAAGTTCATGGTCAACAAAGACGGCTCACTGGGCGCACGCAACGATGTGCACTGCGTGAGCATTGAGCACAAGATGGGCATCAAGGCCAGCCCCACCGCCGTGTTGCAGTATGGCGACCACGGTGGTGCGATTGGCTACCTCGTGGGCGAAGAAAACCGTGGCCTCGAATACATGTTCATCATGATGAACGCTGCGCGTTACGCCGTGGGTGTGCAAGGCATTTCGATTGCCGAGCGCGCCTATCAAAAGGCCGTGACCTTCTCGCGTGACCGCGTGCAAAGCCGTCCGGTGGATGGCAGCATGAAAACCAGCGCCCCCATCATTCACCATCCCGATGTGCGCCGCATGTTGATGACCATGCGTGCTTACATCGAAGGCTGCCGCGCCATGGCGTCTGTGGCGGCTGCTGCGTATGACGCGTCGCACCACCATCCCGATGCCGCCACACGCAAAGAGAATTTGGCCTTCTATGAATTCTTGGTGCCGCTGGTCAAAGGCTTCAGCACCGAGATGAGCTTGGAAGTCACCAGCCTGGGCGTGCAAGTGCACGGTGGCATGGGCTTCATCGAAGAAACCGGTGCCGCACAACACTACCGTGATTCGAAAATTTTGACCATTTACGAAGGCACCACCGCCATTCAAGCCAATGACTTGGTGGGCCGCAAAACAGGTCGCGATGGTGGCCAAACTGCCAAAGCCATTGCCGCACACATTGCCAACACCGAAGCCGAGTTGCTCAAGCAAGGCAGCGCGCATGCCAAGGCGGTGGCCGCACGTTTGAAGTCAGCCCGCGAAGCCTTCTTGGCGGTGGTGGACTTTGTGGTGGGTGGCAGCAAAACCAACCCCAATGCCGTGTTTGCGGGCAGCGTGCCTTACCTCATGCTCACGGGCAACTTGATCTCAGGTTGGCAGCTGGCGCGCGCGCTGTTGGTGGCCGAAGAGTTGCTGGCCAAGGGCGAAGACACGGCCTTCATGCAAGCCAAAATCACCACGGCGCGTTTTTATGCCGATCACATCTTGTCCAAAGTGCCTGGCATGCGCGACAGCATTGTCGAAGGCGCGGACAGCGTGACCGAGATGGCGCTCGACGCCTTCTGATCGATTTCACACAACTTATAAAAAATACACGGAGACACCATGTCCAAATTGCCAGCGGTTTTCAACCAACTCAAGTTCCCAGTCATTGCCTCGCCCTTGTTCATCATCAGCAATCCCAAGCTGGTCATTGCGCAATGCAAGGCGGGCATTGTGGGTTCCATGCCCGCACTCAATGCGCGTCCTGCCGAGCAACTGGAGGAGTGGTTGATTGAAATCACCGAAGCCTTGGCGGCGCACAACCGCGAGCACCCCGACCAACCGGCGGCGCCATTTGCGATCAACCAGATCGTGCACAAAAGCAATGACCGCTTGGAGCACGACATGGCCATGTGTGTGAAATACAAAGTGCCCATCATCATCACCTCCTTGGGTGCACGCGAAGACATCAACGCGGCAGCGCACAGCTATGGCGGCGTGGTGTTGCACGATGTGATCAACAACAAATTCGCCAAGAAAGCGATTGAAAAAGGCGCCGATGGCCTGATTGCCGTGGCCGCTGGCGCGGGTGGTCACGCCGGGGTGAAAAACCCCTTTGCGCTGATTCAAGAAATTCGCGAATGGTTCGATGGCCCCTTGGCTTTGAGTGGTTCCATCGCCACGGGCGGGGCCGTGCTGGCCGCACAAGCCATGGGCGCTGACTTTGGTTACATCGGCTCCGCCTTCATTGCCACCGAAGAAGCGCGTGCGGCAGAAGAGTACAAGCAAGCGGTGGTGCATGCCAACTCAGACGACATCGTCTACAGCAACTTGTTCACCGGTGTGCACGGCAACTACTTGGCGCCGTCGATCCGCAACGCAGGCCTGGACCCCGACAACTTGCCCGAGAGCGACCCCAGCAAGATGAACTTTGGTGGTGACGCCAAAAAAGCATGGAAAGACATTTGGGGTTGTGGCCAAGGCATCAGCGCGGTCAAGGCCGTGGTGCCTGCTGCCGAGCTGGTGGCACGCTTGAAGCGTGAGTACCAAGAGGCCAAGTCGCGCATCACGGCTTAAAAAACGGCTTCAACCACGGCTTCATCGTCCCTGAGGCTTGTGGCGCGCAGGGCGCGCCACAGCCATCCAGCGGCAACAACGACCACGGTGATGTTCAATAGCAAGCCCGTGCGTTGTTGGTCTTCCAGCCCATAGGCATTGCAAACGCGCAGCGGCGTGTCTTGGTAGAGATAACCCACAACGGCCATCATGGGCAAGACATTGCCCAGAAAAAAGCCTTGCAGTGCCCAACCGGCTTGTAGCCATGACCGGCGCCATGCAAGGCCACACAGGGTCAAGCCCAGGAACTTACAGGCGTTCCACCCGGGCTCAGCCACCGTCATGTCCAACACGCGCGGCACCATGCTGAGCGTCAGCACCACGGCACACCAGCTCAGCCCTGTCATGCCGTAGGCATTCCAGGCTTGCTCTCGCGGCGCGACGGATGGCCATGCCCCTGCCATGAGTGCGCCACAAACTGCCAAGGCGGGCAGTTGCAGCATCATGTGCGACCACATGTGTGCCTGCAGGTGGTCTCTGACCACGGGCATGGCCAACACGATCCAGCCCAAGCAGCCGATCCATCGTTGTTGGCGTTGCAGCAGCCCCCGCAGTTCAGCAGCCATGTGTGGTGTGTTCAAGGTGCTTTTGCTTTCACCGTGGCATCGAGTTGGGTGTGCAGACGTTGGAGTTCTGCGCCCCCTTCAAACGGTGCCTTGCGCACGGTGTGTCGTGCTTGGGCCACGGTGTCCACCTCTAAAGCCGACGCTTGGTTGGACCACGTGGTGCGAATATGACTGCCCACAGCGGCCAACTCTGCATTGCTCAGGTGTGCAAACGCAGGCATTTGACTTTTGAAGGGTTTGCCTGCCACGTCGATCGGGCCATTGATGCCAAAAAGCAGGATGTGCGCCAAAACGCGTGCATCGCCCTTGACCCATTCAGAACCTGCCAAGGGCGGAAACACACCCGGCAGCCCTTGACCGTTGGCTTGGTGGCAGGCCATGCAGTGTGTGGCAAACAGCTGTTGGCCGTTTGCCCCCGCGTTCGATGCTGTGGTGGCCACTGGGCCAGACAAATCTGCCAAGGTGCGTCGGTCGCCGAGTTCGGCAGGCCCAAACGATTCGGAAAACAACAAATAGCCCGCGCCAAACAAAACCAGCAGGGTGGTCAGGGCGGCAATCGACAGCGGAATGGGATGCGTGCGTTCGACTGGGTCTGCATTTTCGCGGGCTTGCGCATGGGGTGGTGTTGGGGTCATTGGGAAGCACCTCCCTGAGGCGGTTGAATAGGGGCTTGAATAGGGGCCATGGCGGGGTAGGTGTGGTTCATGGCTTGTAGATACTTCACTAAGTCCAATGCCTCTTGGCTGGCGACGGTGATGCGTCCGGGCGGGTCTTGCCCAGGCGGCAGTTGCACCACCACATCGCCTTCTTCCGCAGCCGCTTTGTGTTTGAACAAAAACGGATAAGCGGGCATGTTCGAGCCGGGCACATAGGCGCGTGGCTGGTACAGATGTCCGAGGTGCCAGTCCGCACTGGGCTGGCGTGCGCCAATGTTGAAAAGATCGGGGCCAGTTCTCATGGTGCCCAGCAGATGGGGTTGGTCGAACACGTAGTCAGCGGGCACCGAGGCACGGCCCCAGCCTCGGGCGGTGTCGGGGCCGTGGCTGCGGTCGCGCGGTTGTTGGCTGTGGCAATACACGCATCCGTTGGCGATGTAGACCGCGCGCCCACGCAGTTGCTGCTCGGTGTAGGGCTTGAGGTCTGCCGGCGGCTGGATGTCTTTGACTTGGATGTAGGGCAAGACCACCAGTGCGGCGGTGGCCACACCGAGCGAGACCGCAGCGCCAGTGGCGAGTTTGATTTCATTGAGCATGCGACACCTGTAACGGAAATTTGAACAAGGCCGCCGTGGTGCGGCGTGGGCCAAAGCGCAAGGCCATCATGAGGACATGGATCACAAACACCCCATGGCCCAAGGTCATCAAAGCGCCGCCGATGCTGCGTGACTTCAAGTAAGGCATGGTGAGGTTGACCGATTCGATGAAGGGGCGTGTGGCATCGAGCATGGCCAGTCCTTGCAACCAGCCGCCGATCGACAAACCCACCACATAGATGCCAATGCCTGTGGCCGAGAGCCAAAAGTGCAGGCTGATCAACCAGGGGTGTGGCCACTCCCAATTCAAGACGCGTGGCATCATGAAATACACCGCCCCGAACAACACCATGGAGACGAAGGCGTACATGCCCAGATGGGCGTGCGCCACGGTGAAGTGTGTGAAATGGGTGACGGCATTGACTGTGCGCAGGGCTTCGAGTGAGCCCTCGATGGAAGAAGCGACATACATCAAGCCACCGAACATCATGAAGCGCAAGGTGGGCGAGTAGCGGGCCAGATGCATCTGGCCTTTCAAGGTGCCTGCCTGGTTGATGCTGAATGCGATCACAGGAATCACCATCATCACGCTTTGCACGATGGACAAAGTGGTGAGCCAACCAGGAACAGGCCCGCCAATCAAATGGTGGCCACCCACTTGGCCATAGAAAAACGCCAAGGTCCAAAAACCCAGCAGCGACAGGTTGTACGAGCGCACCGGACGGCCGATGACTTTGGGCAAGAAATAATAAATCGTGCCCACGCTGACCGGGGTGAACCACAAGCCCAGCGCGTTATGGCCGTACCACCAGTTGGTGGTGGCTTGCTGCACCCCAGTGTGCACACCAGGCAGATTGGCCACCAGAAACAACAGCGTGATCCACAGCAGAGAGGCTACAAAGTACCACACACTGACGTACAGATGGTCGACCCGCTTGTTCATGAGCGTGTACAACACCGGCAGCACGATGAGCGCGAAACCGGCAAAGATCAAGAGGTCGATTTGCCATGGAATTTCTAAAAACTCCATGCCGTCGCTCCAGCCCATGGCGATGGCGCCCAAGCCTGCGCTGATGCCGGCATTGAGCAAGGAGCCCCCCAACATCACCCAGGGCGCACCGACCAAGCGCGTGCGCAGCAAGCGCGGCAACACCCACACGATGACAGCCAAACACGCGTTGGATGACCAGCCGTAAATGACCGCGTTGAGGTGCAGGGTGCGTATGCGCCCAAAACTCAGCCAGGCGTACTGCGTCAGCCAGTCGGGTTCGTGCAGTTTGACCGAAGCCACCCAGCCCGCAGCCGAGCCCAGCACCAACCAAAAGCAGGCAAACATGATGAACATGAACACCGGGAAGGCGCTGGATTGGTCCGAATCGACCCGGTCCTGCATTTCGCGGGCGTCCATGCTGCGCCCGGTGTGTGATGCCGCATGGCCGTCTGTGGGTGCGGCGCTGGCTTGCAACCGGGCTTGATCGCTGGCCGTGAGTGCCGGATCGTCCACTTGGCCGATTTCGCCTTGGGCAAAGATGACCGAGGCCCCCCGGGGGTTCTCCACCAGCAGCCCTTGGCGTAACGACCAAATGAACGCGAACAAACCCAAGATCGACAGGGTAAAAGCCCCCAGCAGGCTGATGACAGCGCTGTCCATCAATGCGCCTCCTGAACGTGTGTTGCGATGACTGGGGGCGTTGTGTTTTTGCGCCCTGCGCCAGAAGCCAGCACCATCTGGCAAATGTGTTCCAGACGTTCAATGTGCTCGTAGGCGCTCCATGGGTCGCGCCCAACGGCCACCACACCATGCCGGTCCAGGCCGATGATGTCGGGCGTTTGCCCGCAGGGGCAAGCTAAAAAGGCGAGCTCGCAGGCTTGCGCCAATTCGGCGCTGGTGGCTGCTAACGCGGGCACCGAACGGCCAACGCAGGTATAGCGCGCAATTTCTGGAAACTCCAGGCAGATCTTGTCCAGCTCCAGGCCCGCATAGAGTGCTGCCACGGTGTAGGTGGGGTGCAAATGAACCACCGCAGTTTGGCGACGCACGCGCTGCGCGTGCAAGGCCCTGTGCAAGGCAAATTCGCCCGATACACCGGTGTCCATAGCGTCTTGGGGCCAAGGGGTGAGGTCGGCCACATGTTTCAAGTCCTGTGGGGTCAGTGCGTATTTCAGGGCCCCGCTGGGGGTGATCCACCAGTCGTTTTTTCCTGCTTCTCGAAACGAGATATTGCCATCGCGTGAGGTGATCCATTGGCGTTGATAGGCTGTGCGCAACACATCGCAGGTGGCTTGTGCGGCCAATGCCGGGGCGGTGGGGACAGGTGTATGAAGCGTGAAGGTCATGGTGTACTTTCCAAAATAAACAGGGGGTGACGGGGCCGGCGCAGGGGCTGCACCGCGGGTCTGTCGCTACAAAGTCAGGGGCAAGGCGTCGGTTTGGCGACTCGATTGGTAGCCGTACCACAGGCTTTGTGCAATGCGCAATGACAGGTCATTGGCGCGATCGCGCAAAGCGGCGTTGTCCAAGTCGTGGGTGGTTTGCCAAAACAGCGCAAGCCAACGTTGAAAGTGCTCTTGGGTGATGCCGTCCAAGCGACTGTGCGTGACCATGGGCATGCCGCGAAAACGCGCAGTGCCCCGCAGCGTGGAGGACCAAAAGTCCACCATCTTGTTCAGATGGGCAGGCCAATCCTGGATGTGTTGGTCAAAAATCGGTCCGATCAATGGGTCTTGTGTCACACGCGCGTAGAAGGTGTTGACCAGCAAAGCGATTTCTTGTTCGGTGCACAGCATGTCTTTGTTCATGACGCATGACTCCTTAAGGTTGCAAAGGGGGTGGGTTGGGTTCAGCGCGGTGGGCAGCGAGGGCCGGGCCTGCTTTGACTGGGCTGTTGCGTGCATCACTGAGCCAGTAAAGCCCGCCCACCATGACAGCGCCCCCCAAAATATTGCCCACGGTGACCCAAGACAGGTTGTACAAAGCCCCCACCCAAGTGGCAGTCTCTGCGTGCCGACCGATAACGGCCAAACTCAGCAGCGTCATATTGGCCACGCTGTGTTCGTAACCGCTGGCGATGAAGGCCAACAAGCACCAAAAGATCACCACGCTTTTGGCCACATCGCTGTCCACACGGCCGCTCATCCACAGTGCCAGGCAGACCAACCAATTGCACAGCAGGCCTTTGGCCAACAAGGCGGGGATGCTGGCGTTCATCTTGATGTCCGCCACGTGGTAGAGCAGCGACTCGGGGTTGGCCAACAGTCCGTTGGCGCCGCCGATGGCAAACAAACTGGCCACCAGCATGGCCCCGAGTAAGTTGCCCAACCAGCAAGCCACCCAGGTCGCTCCTAAGTCGCGCCATGTGCTGCGACCTGCCAGAACACCCAGCATCATGTACAAGGTGTAGCCCGTGAACAACTCGGCACCGGCAATCACGACCAAGATCAGGGCCAACGCAAAGGTCAAACCCATCACCAGTTTTTGTACCGAGGGTGGCAAGCTGTCGCCGATGCTGAAGATCAAGGCAATGCCCAGACCCACATAGGCGCCGCCGGCGATGGAGCCTGCTAAAAATGCCAAAGGGCGGTCGCGCAACAAGGCGGTCTTTTTTTCCGCCAGTGCGATGAAATAGTCAATCGTGTGTGTGTACATCAGGGCATCCTTCAGGGGTGGGTTTCGGCGACGTTCATGGGAATGGGCACCGTCTGACCACGCAGTACCGTCCATGCCAACCACAGTGCATAGACCGCGCCAGCGGCCATCAGGCCGCGCCCCAAACTGTGTTGATCTGCGAGTCCGTAGCGCACGCACAGTCGGCTGGGGCTGTCCAGGTACAACCAGCCCATGCGCCACAAGGTGGCCAAGGCCTCCAGGTGCAGCACGCCTTGTGCGACGGCCGGCAATTGCGGCCAGGCCCACGCCAGTGGAAGACCGGCACACAAGACCAAGCTGAGGGCTTTGATGAGGTCGATCTCGGGCTGTTCCACAGCCAAATCCAACAGCCGGGGGACCATCCACACCATGAGTGTGAACACGGCCATCAGCAACAAGGCCCAGCGGTAGGGGCGTACCGCCTGCACGTGTTCGGGGTGGTGCGCGAGCCAAGCGCGTCCCAAGCCATGACCGGCCACCGCCAACAGGCTCACTTGCACGCCCATGTGGGTGAGCATGCTGTGCTTGAGCGTGCCGCCTACACCGGGCAGCCACAACAGGACGGCCAGCAGCCCCCACGCCCGCAGACCTTGCACTGGCGTCATGTGCAGGTGTTGGGCCAGGTGGTCACAGAAGCGTTTGAACGGTGCGTTGCGCATGGTCCATGTCCTCCATGTCGATCAGCTGCGTGATGCGGCAGTTTTTGTCGACGATGTGCAAGGCAGCGTTGTGTTCGTAGCCTTGCATGCCATCTGGAATCACCACCACACCTGCTGTGGCCAGCAATTGATCGCGCTCTGTGTTGTGCACCGGCCGTGCCAATCGCCACGTGCTGGCTTGTGGTTCCATGTGCTGCTTGAACGCGGCCAAATGGCGCGGGTGGTCATACTGCGCATCAAACGACACCGACATCACCGTCACCGCTTGTCCGGCTTGGGTGAAGCGTTGCGCCAATTGGCTGGAGGTCGCGCCCAGCGTTTTGCACACAGTGGGGCAGCGGGTGTAAATGAAATCCAGCACCATGACCTGGCCGCACAGGCTGCGCAATGGGAAGGTCTGCCCATGTTCATCTTCCAGCAACACGTCAGGCAAGGCCCTGGGTGCGCTGGCGATCTCAGTCCTGCGCCAGGTCTCGCTGGTAAAAATCTGCAGGCCTGCGGTCAGCTGCCACAGCAAGCCCGCGCCCACCACCGCCACGCACAGCGCAGCGGTGAGAGTTTTGCCAAGGTCACGCGGTTGTTCCATGAGGTCTCTCCAAAAGCCGCTTGATCAGCGCAATCACCAAGCCCAGCATGGCGACGATCACCACCAGCGCGGCCAAGCTGCCCGCTTGGTCATACGCCATCCACTCGGGCCAATGCTGTGCCCAGCGACGTGGCACGCTGGCCCAGCCACCGGCCAGAAAGGCCACGCTGAAAGCGCTCGCACCGGCGAAATACAAAAAGAAGAAGGCGCGTTGCAAGGGCTCATTCAATGCCTTGTGAAGGCTGGTGATGTGCAAACCAAAACCGATCACCATGGGCAACACGCCCAACAACAGGTAGAAGTGGAAATGGCCTGGGACCCACATGGTGTTGTGCATCACTTTGTTGACGTGAATCGTGCCGTCCACAATGGCAGGGATGACGCCTGCGGCCCAACCAAACATGGCCAGCATCAACCAAAGCGCAGGCACTTTCCACTGGATGCCCGAGCGGTAGACCAGCAGCAAGGCGCCATAGACCGTCACCAGCAAAACAGGAATTCCGCTCAGGTACGACACGATCTGACCCAACACCAACAACGGTGCAGGCATGACCGAATCAAGTAGCAAATGGTGTGGATACACGGCCATCACAAACACCGTGGCAGCGGCCCAAGCGGCATAAAAAGGACGTGACACTTTCCAGGGGCGACCTGCGTAAACAGGCAGCAGCTCGTACACCGCAATCACCGACATGTAGATGGTGGCGTTGATGAAAACGTGGCCAAAGAAATAGATCAGGTTTTTGGCCAACAGCGGGTTGATCACCAATTCAGGAAAGTACAGATTGGCCAAGGTGACGGCAAGTACCACCGCGCCGCTCAAAATACCCAAGGTGTTGACGATGATCACCATCGAGCTGGCGACCACGGCAGGCGGGTGATTGGCTTGAATCTGCCCAGACCACAGTTGGTCCATGCCAAGTCCGCGCAGCACGCTGCCATATTGCCGAGTGATGGCCAAGCCTGCATCGAGATTGAAAATCAGGAAGCCCACGCCAATCAAAAGCAAACCGACGATGAAACTGGCGGCCGCATGGGCACTCCACAGTCCCATTGATTTGGCAGGCAGCGGCCATAAAAAGGTCCAACCACCGGCATAGCCACCCCAGAAGATGGCGCCCAGAATCAGAACCACCCCGGCCAGGAACAGGCCGTAGTTGATGTAGAGCACCGCTGCACTTAGCTGGACATAGCGGCCCAGAAAGTGCCACATGATGCCGGCACCCGCCAAGCCTGCAATCCCCACCATGCCCGCGCCGTGTGCGGTCATCAATTGGTAAAACACGTCGGCGGGTATGTCCAGCCAACCCGCTTGCGCGGCGCGCATCAGCCCGCCAACGAGCATCATCAGCAACAAAACGGCCATGGATGTGCCAAGGTACAACTTGACGCCGAATGAGGCGTCCTTCGATTCAACAGGGGTCAGAGGGGTCGTCATAGGAAAGCTCCAATGGGATTCAAAAAATAGGGAGGGAGGGCTTAAGGTGCAGGCAGTACTTGGATGTCTGCCACCATGCCGTGGTGAGCCACACCGCAGTACTCCAGGCATAAAACTTTGTAGACCCCTGGGGTGGTGAACTGGTATCGCACTTTGTTGACAAAGCCAGGCATGGCTTGGATTTGCGCCACCATTTGCTGTTTGTCGTCATACAAGGTAAAACCGTGGTTCACGTCTTCGCTGGTGACGCGGAACTCGATCACCTCGCCCACACGCGCGGTTTGATCTGACAACTCCCAGGCCCATTGGCGAGCCTTGGCATCAATGTGACGCGTGACTTGCGTCGCTTGCGCATCGTGTGGCCAGGGCAACAGTGTGAAACCTGCGATCAGTGCGCCACACAGCAGGGCGAGCGCAAACAAACGGTTGCGCAACTTGTAGGCGCCTGGTGCCAAGTTCTCTAAAGGTGTGGGCGTTGCCGTGCGGCGTAAGACCCATACAAAACACAGCGTCAACAAGGCAAGTAAGACGACGGTAATTTGAACGGCGATGGACTGCATGAGATGGTTCTCCAATAGGTTTAAAAAGTAGTCATAAATAATGTACCATCAATACATGTATTAATAAAATACCTTAAAGGAGCCGTGGTTATGTTGTCCAAAAAAAATCTGCTCACCTGGAGTTCGGGTGTGGCTATCGTCTTGGGTTGCGCTGGAACGCAAGCGCAAACCCTTCCTGCAGGATTGATGGATAAATTGCAAAAAAATGGCTGTACCGGATGCCATGCGATTGATAAAAAATTGGTGGGGCCGGCGTTCAAAGATGTGGCGCAGCGCTACAAGAGCGATAAGACTGCCGAGACCAAATTGGTGACCAAAATCAAAATGGGTGGCAGCGGCAGCTGGGGTGCGATACCCATGCCGCCACAGCCGCTGAAAGACGAAGAAGCCAAGGCCTTGGTGACATTGCTGTTGCAATTGCACTGATCGCCAAACCGCAGGGGGTGTGCGAAACTTCTCAGTGACTTGTTTGTATCCACACCACCATGCGACTGACCACCTATACCGACTACACCCTGCGCGTCGCGATGTATCTGACCTTGAAATACGACTCCGGTGATTTGGTGACCATCGATCAAATCGCTTCGGCCTACGGCATTTCGCATAACCATCTGACGAAAATCGTGCATGAGATGCGTGGCCAAGGATTGATCGACACCACGCGTGGTCGCTCGGGCGGCATGCGACTGGCGCGCGCACCGGGCGCCATCACGATTGGCGAAATTGTGCGTTGGGCCGAGGATGATTTCGCCTTGGTCGAGTGCCACACCTCGGGGCAAGACAGCAGCTGCGTGATATTCAAGGCCTGCAATTTGCAGCGTGGTTTTCGCAAAGCGCTCGACGCCTTCATGCGGGAGCTCGATGCCATGACTTTATTGGACGCCGTGAGTTCGCCACGCGCAGCCAAAGGGTTTTTGGGTATCCCGCTTCGCAGCATTTGAGTCTGCAACATTCAAATCGAGCTGACACACATTGGTGGACAGGTCTGGGGCAATATCAGCATAAAAAAAGCCGCTCAATCGAGCGGCTTTTTTGTGGCTGTGTGTGTTGCTTAACGCAAGACCAACACCGGCACGCTGGCGTGGGTCAACACTTGTTGTGTTTCGCTGCCCAGCAGCAAGCGCTTGATACCGCGACGACCGTGTGAGGCCATCACGATCAAATCAGCTTTGTGTTTTTTAGCGGCAGCGATCACAGCGTCAGACACGATGTCAGACTTGACCACCACAGGCTTCACATTGACGCCTTTGGCTTTGCCCGCTTTGGCGACAGCGTCCACCACTTTTTGTGCGGCGTCTGCCCATTGCTTTTCAATCTTAGAAACTTCGGTTTGGCTCAAGGGCAGCGAGCCTTCGAAATAGCTCTGGGGGTAACGGGGGGTGATCTTGACGGCGACCAACTCGGCGCCGCTCAAGGCCGCCAACTCAATGGCGCTGGCCACGGCTTTTTTCGACAAGGTTGAACCGTCTGTGGCGACCAAAATGCGTTTGTACATAAACTGCTCCTTTGCTGTTGATGGGCGAAGCTTAACGCATGATTCAGCATTTGTTTTGATGCATGTCATGTTCGTGCCAGATCCAGCCGTTACGCTCTCACCCTGATGTCTTCAGATACCTCTGCCACCGTTTTGCTCGATGACCGCCAAGAGTGGTTGCGTTTCAGTCAGCCGCGGGATGACCTGTGGGACTCGCATGTGGTCATCGAAGGCATGCACTGCGCAGCGTGCGCCTTCACGGTAGAAGAGACCTTGCTGTCTGTGCCCGGTGTGCGCTCGGCCGAGGTGAATGCCGCCACCCACCGCGCCAAGGTGGTCTGGTCAGAAGCCCAAGTCAAACCGTCGCAATGGATGGCGGCGATTGCCCGCGCCGGCTACGGCGCTTTGCCTGCGGCCGACAACACCTTGCGCCAAGCGCGCCAAGAAGAAACTCGCCGCGCCTTGTGGCGTTGGTTGGTGGCGGGCTTTTGCATGATGCAGGTCATGATGTATGCCTATCCGGCTTATGTGGCGGGCGAGGGCGACATCACGCCTGACATGGTGGCCTTGCTGCGCTGGGCGTCCTGGGTGTTGACCTTGCCGGTGGTATTTTTTTCGTGTGGCCCGTTTTTTCAAAATGCCTTGCGCGATATTCGCTGGCGTCGCATCAGCATGGATTTGCCGGTGGCCTTGGGCATGGCCATCACCTTCATGCTCAGCTCTGCCGCGACGTTTGAGCCGAGCGGCCTATTTGGTGGCGAGGTGTACTACGACTCGCTGACTATGTTTGTGTTCTTTTTGTTGACCGGACGCTGGCTGGAGCTGCGGGTGAGAGACCGCACGGCCGGCGCGCTGGAAGCGCTGATGAATCGCTTGCCCGACAGTGTGGAGCGCCAACACAGCGACGGCAGTTTTGAACGTGTGGCCGTGCGTCGCTTGTTGCCGGGTGATGTGATTCGGGTCTTGCCTGCTGAAAGCTTTCCGGCAGACGGTGTGATTGTGCAAGGCCAAACCTTGGCCGACGAGGCCTTGCTCACGGGCGAATCACGTCCACAGTCACGCGCTGTAGGCGACACGGTAGTGGCGGGCAGTCACAACCTGGTGTCGGCGGTGTTGGTGCGGGTTGAGCAAGTGGGTGAGGGCACCCAGTTTTCGCAGATTGTTGCGTTGATGGAAAACGCGTCCCTGCAAAAACCCCGCTTGGCGCAATTGGCCGACCGCGTGGCCAAACCGTTTTTGGTGGGCGTGTTGGTCATGGCCGCAGGGGCTGCGGCTTGGTGGTGGCCGAGCAACCCCAGCCACGCGCTGATGGTGGCAGTGGCAGTGTTGGTGGTGACGTGCCCGTGTGCCTTGTCCTTGGCCACGCCCGCAGCCATGTTGGCAGCGGCGGGTAACTTGGCGCGTCATGGGGTGCTGGTGCGCAACCTGCAAGCCTTGGAGTCTTTGGCCGAGATCGATACCTTGATCTTTGACAAGACCGGCACACTCACGCGTGATGGGCAACGCATCACGCGGGTTTGGACTGCGCCAGGGGTCACAGCCGAACACGCCTTGTCGCTGGCTGCGGCCTTGGCCTCGCATTCTTTACACCCGCTGTCGCGCGCTTTGGTGGCTGCTCATGACGCGTTGGCAAAGCCCCAAGTGAGCATCGCCGAGGATGTGCACGAATCCATCGGCGAAGGGTTGGAAGGCCGCGTGAATGAAATCCTTCGTTTAGGTTCTGCTGCTTTTTGCGGCGTAAAAA
>Ga0228701_1001392_pt1 | contig 16580 bp, 15 predicted proteins | sample McNCre117_Aug_MG_2_FD_178017 | JGI IMG/M metagenome (GOLD analysis project Ga0228701, IMG submission 178017) | Freshwater microbial communities from McNutts Creek, Athens, Georgia, United States - 11-17_Aug_MG | ecosystem: Environmental > Aquatic > Freshwater > Creek | place: USA: Georgia...
GACGCGGCCGTCAGGGTGCCACAGAGACCATCAAGACCCGCGGCAACCTGACCACCAACGATGGCGGCATTGCCGTGCAATGGGCGCTGGAAGGTCACGGCATCCTGATGCGGGCCGAATGGGACATTCGTGCCTATCTGGACAAAGGGCAACTGGTGCAGGTGCTACCCCAGCACCACACGCCCGATGCCGACATCTATGCGGTCTACCCGGCGCAGCACAAATCGGCGGCACGGGTGCGGGCGTTTGTGGATTTCCTGGGCGAAGCGCTCAAGCCAGCCAGCCCTTGAGCGACGCGGCCATCTTTTCGGCCGAGATGCCGTAGCGGTCGTGCAGCGTGGGCAGTGCGCCCGCGTCCAGGAATTCGTCGGGCAGCGCCAGCATGCGGAACTTGCCGGGCACCACGCCTTCGCGCAGCAGCAGACCGGCGACGGCCTCGCCCAGGCCGCCGACCACCGAATGGTTTTCGGCCACCACCACGAGGCGGCCGGGCTTGCGCACTTCGGCCAGGATGGTGGCGTTGTCCAGCGGTTTGATGGTCGGGCAGTGCAGCACGGCCACGTTGACCTTGTCGGCTTCGAGCTGTTTGGCCACTTCGAGCGAGCGCATGGTCATGAAGCCGCTGGAGATGACCAGCACATCGGCGCCATCTCGCAGCAGCTTGGCCTTGCCCAGTTCAAACTTGTAGTTGTATTCGTCCAGCACCAGCGGCACGTTGCCGCGCAGCAGGCGCATGTAGACAGGGCCCTGGTGAGCAGCAATCTGCGGCACGGCCTGCTCGATGTCGAGCGCGTCACACGGGTCCACCACCGTCAGACCCGGAATGGCGCGCATCATCGCCAGGTCTTCGGTGGCCTGGTGGCTGGGGCCGTAGCCGGTGGTCAGGCCGGGCAAGGCGCAGCAGATCTTGACGTTGAGGTTTTCCTCGGCGATCACCTGGTGGATGAAGTCGTACGCACGGCGCGTACCGAACACGGCATAGGTCGTCGCAAAGGGCACCAGACCGGTCTTGGCCATGCCGCCTGCCGCGCCCATGAGCAGCTGCTCGGCCATGCCCATCTGGAAAAAGCGCTCGGGGTAAGCCTGCGCAAACAGGTGCAGGTCGGTGTACTTGGCGAGGTCCGCCGTCATGCCCACCACTTCGGGGTGCTCGGCGGCGTACTGCACCAGCGCCTTGCCAAAGGGGGCGGCCTGCACGCGCTGGCCTTCGCTGGCAATGGAGGCGATCATGGCCGAGGTGGTCAGCCGGGGTTTCTTGTCGGTCACAGCATTCATCTCTCAGGCCTCAGGGTTTGGTGGAATCCAGAATGTCCAGCGCCTGCTGCCACTCGGGCGGATCAACGCGGATGAAGTGGTTTTTCTCGCGCGCTTCCAAAAAGGGCACGCCCTTGCCCATCAGCGTGTCGCACAGGATCACGCGGGGTTTGGCATCGGGCAATGTGCGCGCAGTGTCGAAAGCACGCAGCACGGCGGGCAGGTGGTTGCCGTCCACACGCTGCACATGCCAGCCAAACGAGGCCCATTTGTCGGCCAGCGGCTCGAAGCCCAAGACCTTGGTGGACGGGCCATCGGCCTGCTGGTTGTTGATGTCCACCATGCAGATCAGGTTGCCCAGGCCGTGGTGCGCGGCGGACATGGCCGCTTCCCACACCGAACCTTCGTCCAGCTCGCCGTCGGACATGGAGTTGTAGACAAAGGCCGGGCTCTTCTGGTGGCGCAGACCCAGCGCCATGCCGACTGCAATTGGCAAGCCCTGGCCGAGCGAGCCGCCCGACATTTCCATGCCCGGCGTGTAGGTGGCCATGCCCGACATGGGCAGGCGGCTGTCGTCGCTGCCGTAGGTTTCGAGTTCGGACTCGGGAATGATCCCGGCCTCGATCAGGGCAGCGTAATGCGCGATGGCGTAGTGCCCGTGCGAGAGCAGGAAGCGGTCGCGCTCGGCCCACTCGGGGTCGCCCGCGCGGAAGTTCATGGCATGGCCGTAGGCCACGGCCAGCACGTCGGCATAGCCCAGGGCCTGGCCGACATAGCCCTGGCCTTGCACTTCGCCCATGCGCACCGCATAGCGGCGGATGCGCCAGGCCACCTGGGTCAATTCTTGAAGATTGCTCATGTCAGTTCAGTGAAGAAGGTTCAGCGGATGATCAGCCACGGCAGGTAGGCAAAGCCCAACAGCAAACCGATGGCGACCACATAGAAGGGGATCAGTTCCTTGACCACATCGCCGATGCGCACCTTGGCGATCGAGCTGGTGATGAACAGCGTGGTGCCGATCGGCGGGTGGTACAGGCCGATCGAGAGGTTCACGATCATCATGATGCCCAGCTGGATGGTGTCCATGCCCACGGCCGAGGCCAGCGGCACGAACATCGGCGTGAGCAGCAGCACGGCAGCGGGCAAGTCGATGAACATGGCCACGGCCAGCATGATCAGGTTCATGGCCAGGATGATCAGCCAGGGTTGCTGCAGCGTTTCTTTGGCATATTGCGTGAAGGCGGCGGGCAACTGTTCGTAGGTCACGATCCAGCCCACCACGCTCGACGCCATGATGATCAGCAGCACCACACCGGTAGACACACCGGCCTCGACGGCCGCAGCCTTGAGCTTGGTGAGGTTCAGGTCGCGGTAAACCACGCCGGAGACCACCAGCGCGTACAGCGTGGACATGACGCTGACCTCGGTCGGCGTGGCAATGCCAAAGCGCAGGAAGATGATGATCAGCACCGGCATGGCCAGCGCAGGGCCAGCATGCAACAGCTGGTGACCGAAAGCGCCCCACTCAAACGGCGTGGTGTCACGCGGGAAGTTGCGACGACGGCCCTGCACGTAGCACACCAGCATGAAGCCACCGCACATCAGCAGGCCCGGCAGGATGCCCGCCACAAACAACGCACCGATCGACGCACCCGAGACCAGGGCGTACACGATCATCGGGATCGAGGGCGGGATCAGGATGTCGATGGTGGCCGCAGCCGCCAGCGTACCGGCAGCGAATGGCGCGGGATAGCCGAGCTTCTTGAGCCAGGGGATCAGCATGGAGCCAATGGCCGAAGCGTCGGCCACGGCCGAACCCGACACGCCACCAAAGATGGTCGACGACAGCACGCCCACCTGGGCGGGGCCGCCGTGCACACGGCCGATCATCATGGTCAGCAGGTTGACCAGGCTCTGACCCAGGCGACCACTGACCATCAACGCGCCGGTCATCATGAAGAAGGGAATGGCGATCAGCGGAAAGCTTTGCGTCTGCGTGAGCATCTGCTCGACCGCCAGGTGCACCGGCACGCGGTCGATGATCAGCAGACCACCGACCGAAGCCAGCACCAGCGCGTGGGCAATCGGCACCGAGGCCAGCGCGGCCACGATGAACAAACCAATGATGAGGGCGGTCATGCGTCAGCTCCTACTTCGTGTTGGTCTTCCCCACGCCAGACCTGCGGCAGGCGCAGCAGCGTCACGATGGCCAGCATCACAAAACCCAGCAGCAGACAGCCCACGCTCACCGAGCCGGGCACCTGCATGATGGGCGTGCGCTCGTCGGCCGCAATTTCAAAGACGGGCCAGGCGGCATAGGCCAGCCCCAGGTACAGGCCCGCCACCACCAGCGAGGCAGCCGTCAGCACCCAGCGGCGCGCAGCGCCCAGCTTCTGAGTGAGAATGACGACCGCGATGTGCGAGCCATGCTGCGCAGCAATGACCACGCCGGACATGATCATCCAGGGGAACATCAGCTCGGGCAGTTCGGACGCCCAGGCCAGGCTGGTGCCCGCGGCATAGCGCAGGCAGACGTTCACGCTCAAGATGGTGAACACCACCGACAGCGTGACATACAGCACGGCATGGCACCACCAGGCGATGACCGTGTCCACCGCTTTGAAAAGAGGATTCATGAGAGCACCTTGCGGACCCGCCCTGCAGACAGGTCCAGGTTAAAGAAAAGAAAGATCAGCGAGCGGCTTGCTGCACGCGCTTGACGAAGTCGCCGATGGGGCCGGCCGTCCACTTGGTGTAGACCGAAGCCGAGGCGTCCATGAAGGCCTTGCGGTCGACAGTGTCCACCTGCACGCCTTTGCCCTTGAGTTCAGCGACCAGCTTGTCGTCCACTTCCTTGTTCAAGCGGCGCTGCAATGTGGTCGCTTCCAGAGCAGCGTCGGTGATCACCTTCTGGTCGGCTGGGGTCATGCGGTCCCAGGTGCGCTTGCTCATCAGGAACGGTGTGGACTCGTACTTGTGGCCCGACAGCGAAATGTATTTCTGCACTTCATAGAGCTTGGCCGAAGCGATGTTGGTCAGGGGGTTTTCCTGGCCGTCCACCACGCCCTGCTGCAGCGCCACATACAGCTCGGAGAACTTGATCTGCTGCGCGTCAGCACCCATGGCCTGCATGATGTCCACCGTCACAGCATCTGGCGGGGTGCGCATCTTCAGGCCCTTCATGTCGGCGGGAGACTTGATGGCGCGCTTGCTGTTGGACATCTGGCGGATGCCGTTGTCCCACAGGCCCAGCAGCACCATGCCCTTGGCGGCGCTCTTCTCGCCGAGTTCCTTGCCGATGGCACCGTCCATCACGCTCCAGGCTTTTTGCACATCGGCAAACAAAAAGGGCATGCCCAAGGCCGCGAACTCGGGCACCACCGAAGAGATGGCACCCTGGCTGTTGGCCGAGAAGTCCAGCGTGCCCGAACGCAGCGCGGTCACCATGGCGGCGTCGTCACCCAGCTGGGCCGAGTGGGCCACCTGGATTTCCACGCGGCCATTGGTCTTGGCCTTGACGGTCTCGGCGAACTTGAGGGCGGCCACATGGCGAGGGTTGTCGGGCGGGTTGCCGTGGGCCATGGTCAGCTTGACGGTCTGGGCGGCGGCAAAGCCGGTGGCGGCCAGCAGGGCCGAAGCCAGCACGGTGCGGCGAATCAGGGAAGTGGTTTTCATGGTCTTGTCTCCGTTGTTGTGTGTGAAAACTGCCGAAATCAGTGGATCAGCATGCCACCGTTCACGTCGAGCGTGACACCAGTGCAGTACTTGGACAGGTCGCTGGCGAGGAACACCACGCAACCGGCCACATCGTTGGGTTCGCCAATGCGGGCGAGCGGGATGCCGTCCAGGATGCCCTGGCGCTTGTCGTCGGGGATCTTGCCCTTGTTGATGTCGGTGGCGATCAGGCCGGGCGTGACGCAGTTGACGCGGATGTTGTTGCCGCCGTATTCACGCGCCATGGCACGGGCCAGACCGAGCACACCAGCCTTGGCGGCCGAATAATGCGGGCCACCCAGAATGCCACCGCCGCGCTGGGCAGAGACCGACGAGATGCACACGATGGCGCCGCTGTTTTGCGCCACCATGGTGGGCAACATGGCTTGCGATGCATACAAAGTACCGCGCAGGCTCACGTCCATGATGCGGTCGTAGTCGCTGCCGGTGATGTCCAGGAACTTGACCGGCTGGGTGATGCCCGCGTTGTTGACGAGGATGTCGATGCGGCCGTACTGGGCCTTGATTTGGGCGGCAGCGGCTTCGCACGACGCCTTGTCGGTCACGTTGGCCACCAAGCCCAAGTGACCTGCGCCCAGCTGGGCAGCGGCGGCCTGCGGGTTGGCCTGTTCCAGGTCGAGGATGACGACCTTGGCACCTTGCGCCGCCATCATGCGGGCGGTGGCAAAACCCAGACCGTTGAGGCCGGCGCCGCCGGTGATGACGGCCACTTTGTCCTTGAGCAGCATGCGTGTCTCCTTTTGCTTGCATTGCGTTGATTGAGTGGCGCGATTGTTGGGCCGGACCCGGGTGAACACAAACGATATAAACTCAACCGTGGTTTAGTTTTATTCATGTTGCACCGCAACGATCCAAATTCATTCAAGCACATGATCCCGCCACTCGCCGCCCTGCAAGCCTTTGAGACCATCGCCCGCCGCAAGAGCTTTTCATTGGCAGCCGAAGAACTGCACCTGACCCCCTCGGCCATGAGCCACCAGGTGGCCAAGCTCGAAGGCCTGCTGAACGTGCGCCTGTTCGAGCGCTCGGCCCGCGGGGTGGAACTGACCCCCGCCGGCCAGCAGTATTTGCAGCGCGTGGCCAGCGCCCTGGGCGCCATCAACGCCGCCACCGAAGACCTGCGCCACGGCGTGCAGGACACCCTGTATGTGCACAGCAGCCCCAGCATCGCCAGCCTCTGGCTCATGCCGCGCATCGCCCGCTTCACCGAACAGCACCCCCACATCTCGCTGGTGCTGTCGGCCTCGCATGTGCATTCGGACTTTCAGCTCGGCCAGATGGACATCGACATCCGCTACGGCCTGCCCAACTGGCCGCACCTGGAGGTCGAGCCCATCTTCACCGAAAAGATCATGCCACTGGCCAGCCCCGAATTCATCCGCCAGCACGCCCTGCACGAACCGGCCGACCTGCTGCGCGTGCCCCTCATCCAGTCGGGCGTGAGCGTGGTGCAGTGGGCCGACTGGTTTGGCCGCTTTGGCGACGGCCTGCGCCCCGAGCGCATGGGCCTGCGCTTTGACCGCGCCATGATGAGCCTGGACGCCGCCGTACAAAAACTCGGCGTGGCGCTGGAGAGTTCCAGCATCGGCCAGGCCCTGATCGCCAGCGGCAAGCTGCAACCGGTGTTCGAGGAGCCCATGAGCGTCGAGGTGCAGGCCCACTTCATGGTCTACCCGGCACGGCACGCCTCGCGGCCAGAGGTCAAAAGCTTTGTGGAATGGGCGCGGGCAGAAGCCGCTGGTTGATCTCTGGCTCAGATGATTGAAGTTCATTCATCTTTCCCTGAATTTTCATCGCTTGCATTCATGCATGAGGGCCGCAAAAATCCCGGCCATGAGCGCACACCCACCCCATCCGCAGCAGGCCCTGGCCCACGCCATCCGTTTTCTCTCCATCGACGCCATCGTCAAAGCACAAGAAGGCCACCAGGGCGTGCCGCTGGGCATGGCCGAGATTGCCACCGCGCTTTACACGCGCCATCTGCGCTTCAACCCGCAGGACGCGGGCTGGTTTGACCGCGACCGGGTGGTGCTGTCCAACGGGCACGGCTCGATGCTGCTGTATGCGCTGCTGCACCTGACCGGCTACCCCGAATTTCCGATTGAAGAAGTGCAGCGCTTTCGGGTGCTGGGCTCGGTCTGCGAAGGCCACCCGGAGCGCCCGCACGGCGCGGCCAACGGCATCGAAGTGACCACCGGCCCGCTGGGCCAGGGCATTGCCAACGCCTTTGGCATGGCCGTGGCCGAGGCCTACCTGAACGCCCGCTTTGGCAGCGCGCTGGTGGACCACCGCACCTGGGCCTTTGTGGGCGACGGTTGCCTGCAGGAAGGCGTGGGGCAAGAGATGATTTCGCTGGCCGGGCATCTGCGCCTGGGCAAGCTGACCTTGCTCTGGGACGACAACCAGATCACCGACGACGGCAGCACCGAACTGTCGATCAGCGAGAACGTGGCCGAGCGCTTTCGCGTGGCGGGCTGGCATGTGGTCGAGCTGGACGGGCACGACATCGAGGCCGTGTCTGCCGCGCTCGATGCAGTACGCGCCGACCCGCGCCCGTCCCTGCTGGCGTGCCGCACCGTGATCGCCAAAGGCATCGCCCGCCTGCAGGGCCAGCGCGGCGGCCACAGCGGCCGCCTATTTGAAGAAGACGCCCAGGCCGCCCGCGATCTGCTGGGTTGGAAGCATGGGCCCTTTGAAGTGCCCGCCGAAGTGCAGCAGGCCTGGCGCACCGCCGGGCAACGCAGCGCGGCTGACCACGCTGCCTGGCAAACCCGCGTGGCCGCACTGCCCGCGCCAGAGCGCGCCGAGTTCGAGCGCGTGATGAAGGGTGAGCTGCCCGCAAACTGGCAACAGGTGCTGCTGGACTACAAACAAAACGCCTTGAAGGCGGCCCCGGCACCCAGCGGCATCTTTCTTTCGGCCGAGATCAACGACCTGCTCAAGCCCGTGTTGCCCGAACGCATGGTGGGCTGCGCCGACCTCGAAGCCCCCACCAGCCACAAGCGCAGCCTCACCGCCTTCACCGCCAAAGACCGCGCCGGGGCCTATGTGCACTGCGGCGTGCGCGAGCATGTCATGGGGTCGATGGCCAACGGCATGGCCGCGCACGGTGGCGTCGTTCCGCTGTCGGTCACCTACCTGGCGTTTGCCGACTACGAGCGCCCGGCCATGCGCATGGCCGCCCTCATGGGCCTGCCGGTCAAGTTCGTGTTCAGCCACGACAGCATTGGCATTGGCCGCAACGGCCCGACGCACCAACCGGTGGAAATCATCGCCTCGCTGCGCGCCATGCCCAATATGTGGGTCATGCGCCCGGCCGACGCGGTGGAAGCCGCCGAATGCTGGGAGCTGGCGCTGCAGCACCCCAGCGGCCCGGTCAGCATGGTGTTCGCACGCCAGAGCCTGCCGCTGGTGCGCCAAAAACACACGCCTGACAACCTGACGCGCCGCGGCGCCTATGTGCTGCACGAAGCGGCCTGCGGCCCACGCCAGGTCACGCTGCTGGCCACCGGCTCCGAGGTGTTGCTGGCGGTGCAGGCGCGCGAACAGCTGGAGGCGCAAGGCATCGGCACCGCTGTCGTGTCCATGCCTTGCTGGGAACTCTTCAACGCGCAGGACGCTACTTACCGCCGCAGCGTGCTCGGCCAGGGTGTGCGCATCGGCATCGAAGCCGCCGTGCGCCAGGGCTGGGACGCGTATCTGGGCATCGATGGCGGCTTTGTCGGCATGACCGGCTTCGGCGCCAGCGGCCCGGCCGACGAACTCTACAAACTGTTCAACATCACCTCCGAAGTCGTGGTGGCCGAGGCGCACCGATTGCTCAAAGTCTGAAGCCATGAAGATCGTTTTCCTCGACCGCGACACCATCTCGCCAGGCACCACGCTGCGCGCACCCGCCTTCGCGCACACCTGGACGCAGCACGAGCGCACCACGCCCGAGCAGGCGGCGGCGCGCATCGCGAATGCCGACATCGTCATCGTCAACAAGGTCAGGCTGAGTGCCGAGACCCTGGCGCAGGCGCCCCGACTCAAGCTGATCGCCGTGGCCGCCACCGGCACCGACAACATCGACCTGGCCGCCTGCCAGCAGCGCGGCATCGTGGTCAGCAATGTGCGCAACTACGCGGTGCACACCGTGCCCGAACACACCTTTGCGCTGATCTTCGCCCTGCGCCGCAGCATCTGCGCGTACCGCGACGCGGTCAAAGCCGGGCGCTGGCAGGAGGCCGCGCAGTTCTGCTTTTTTGACCACCCGATCCGCGATCTGGCCGGCTCCACGCTGGGCGTGATCGGCGACGGCGTGCTGGGCCAGGCGGTGGCCGGTATTGGCCGCGCCCTGGGCATGCGTGTGCTGTTTTCGGCACACAAGGGCCGCAGTGGTCAGGGGCGGCTGTACACACCGTTTGAAAACGTGCTGCGCCAGGCCGACGTGCTCACGCTGCACTGCCCCCTGAACACCAACACCCGCCACATGATTGGTGCTGCCGAGTTTGCGCAAATGGCACGCAAGCCCCTGCTCATCAACACCGGCCGCGGCGGTCTGGTCGATGAAGCAGCTGTCGGCCCGGCGCTGCAGGCCGGCCACATTTCAGGCGCCGCGTTTGACGTGACCAGCGTGGAACCGCCCCCGATGGATCACCCCTTCATGGCGCTGCTGGAGCGCCCGGACTTCATCCTCACACCGCATGTGGCCTGGGCCAGCGCCGAAGCGATTCAGGCCCTGGCCGACCAGCTGATCGACAACATCGAGGCCTTTGTAGGCGGCACGCCGGTCAACGCGGTGGCGCCCAAGCTGTGAGCAAAACGACGCACGTCAGACTCCCCAAAAGGTCAACCTTGTCAGCACTCAACGCAAGTTGACGGGATTTCTCAGAATCCCGATCACGTCATGCACCACTTGCGAGGCTTCGTGGGCATGAAAAAGAGCGCCCAATGGCGGCAGTGCAATGGGTTGGCGCAATCGCAGCTCTTTCAGCTTCCCGCCAGACAACCAAGGCTGCAGTATGGAACGCGGTGCGGCCACCAATGTCTGATCGTCCGCAATCACGGAAAGCAACAGCGCCGACGACATGCTTTGCATGTCAGCGCGGATCGGCACAAAGCCTGCGTCCTGGCAGGCACGCTGAAAAATTTGTGCCGACAAGGTGACGCCCATGGGCATGGACCAGGGTTGCGATGCCAGCTCCTGCAGATCGACCGTCTTTCTGCGGCTCACGGCATGCCGTGGCGATGCGGCCACCAACAGTGCATCGTCCTGCAGCGCTAGAAACGTCAGCCGCGGGTCGAGTGCCTCCTGCGGCTGGCGAATGAGGGCCAGTTGTGTGGTGCCGGCCTGGAGCCAGGACTGTGCCTCCACGGGCGTGCATTCGTTGAACGAGACTTTCACCCCCGCCAGTCGCTTGCGCAGCTGCGGCATCGCTGGTCGCACCAGACTGGACAATGCCGCCGGAATGGCACTGACCTGCAAAGGGCGCTGGAACCCCAAGGAAGATGCCGCCAGCGCTTCGGCCGCGTAATGAACGCTGGTGAGCATGCGCTCGGACTGTTCGGTCATGAGGCGTCCGGCATCTGTCGCACGCAGTCCCCGGGCATGCCGTTCAAACAAAGGCATTTCCAGCAGGTTTTCGATTTCACGCAAGACCTGGCTGGCTGCGGGTTGCGTGACGCCCACCTCCTGCGCTGCTTCGGCCAGGGTGTTGCAGCGCGACAAAGCCGCCAGCAGGCGCAGGTGCCGCAAGCGAAGCTTGGCCGTCATGCGTTCACGCAACACCTGGGTTTTGAGCTCCAGTGCATCAGACATAAGCAAATCTTATTGATGAATGAATTTTCAATTGGTCGATTATGTCCTTGCTCTCTAGACTGGTTGACACAAGCACATTTCAAAAATTCCCAGGAGACCTCCCTCATGCATCGCCGATCACTGCTCATGTCTTTCGCCCTGTTTGCAGCCAGCACCGCCTTGCATGCGCAAACGGGCACCGATGCCGCGACCCTCTACGTGCCCTTCCCGGCCGGTGGCAGCTCCGATGTGTTTGCCCGCACCCTTGCGCCCACGTTGTCCAAGCAAATGCAGCGCACCTTGATCGTGGAAAACCTGGCCGGGGCCAGTGGCAGCATTGCGGCCAACAAGGTGCTGTCCCGGGGTGGCAGCGGGGACGCGCTGTTTCTGGCCTCGCCCACTGAAACCATCCTGGCACCGGCCACGATGAAGATGGCCAAATACAAGCCCGCCGACTTCCGCATGGTCGGCCTGATCAGCCGGGTGCCGCTGGGCGTGTATGTGCGCGCCGACCTGCCGGTGCAGACCATCGACGAACTGGTGGCTTATGCCAAGAGCCACAAGGAGACCCCGCTGAACTACGGCAGCGTGGGCATTGGCTCGGTTTATCACCTGGCAGGCACCGCCTTCATGCAGGCGGTGGGCGTGCCCATGACGCACGTTCCCTACAAGGGCGGCGCCCCCTTGCTGCAAGACCTGATGGGCGGCCAACTCGACATGGCGCTGTTCCCTGCCGATGGCCATCTGGCCAAGATGACGGCCAACGGCAAAATGCGCGTCATCGGCATCACCAGCCCGGCGCGCTCACCGCTGTTCCCGAATGCTGGAACCTTTGCGGAAAGCAAAACCCTGCCCAAGTTCAATACGGTGGACGTCTGGGGCGGGGTCTTTGTCTCCAAAGCCACGCCAGAGGCCACCGTGCAGGCACTGCACCGCGCCTTCCAGGCCACGATCGAAGACCCCGAAACCAAAAAAGCCATGGACACCGCCACAGGCGGCATGCTGGCCGCCCCCATGACACTGGATCAACTGGCCCGCTTCTACAGCACCGAAGCCCAGCGCTTCGAGGCTGCGGTCAAGCAAGCCAACATCGAACTGAACTGAACGCCGCACCACTTTGCACAGGTCCGAACACATGAACGACACCACTTTGCTCCCGCCTGCCCTCGATGCCATCCGCTCGCAAGAAGCCGAGATGGTGGACATCCGGCACCAGATCCACGGCAACCCCGAACTGGGGTTTCAGGAGCACGACACGAGTGAACTCGTGGCCAGTCGACTCGAGCGCTGGGGCTGGGAAGTGCACCGCGGCCTGGGCGGCACCGGCGTGGTCGGCACCTTGCGTGCGGGCACCAGCCAGCGTCGCATGGGCCTGCGCGCCGACATGGACGCATTGCCGATCGCCGAGACCTCGGGCAAGCCCTGGGCCAGCAAGGTGTTCGGCAAGATGCACGCCTGCGGCCACGATGGCCACACCGCCATGCTGCTGTCTGCCGCCCGCCACCTGGCGGCCACACGCCACTTCGACGGCATCGTGCATGCCGTGTTCCAGCCGGCTGAAGAAGGCCTGGGTGGTGCGCGCCAAATGATCGAAGACGGTTTCCTGGATCTCTTTCCTTGCGATGCCATGTTCGGCATGCACAACGCACCCGGCATTCCCGAAGGCCAGTTCATGGCCGTGCCCGGTTGTGCCATGGCCAGTGCAGACACCTGCATCATCACCATCAAGGGAGTGGGTGGCCACGCGGCCTTTCCACACACAGCGGTGGACCCCATCCTCGTGGGCTCGGCCATCGTGATGGCGCTGCAGAGCATCGTGGCGCGCAATGTGCCGCCCCTGCAGACCGGCATCATTTCGCTGGGCGCGTTTCTGGCTGGCGACGCCCCCAACGTCATCCCCGGCACGGCCGAACTGCGCCTGAGCGTGCGCGCCATGCGCCCCGATGTGCGCGACCTGCTGGAGCGGCGCATCACCGAGATCGCCACCGTACAGGCGCAAACCTACGGCGCTACGGCCGAAGTGAACTACATGCGCCGTTACCCGGTGCTGCAAAACGATCCAGCGCAGACCGCGTTCTGCCTGAACCTGGTGCGCGACTGGCTGGGCGATGCAGGCCTGGTGGCTGCCCCCGAACCCGTCACCGCCAGCGAAGACTTCGCGTTCTTCCTGGAGAAGGTGCCCGGCTGCTTCATCAACATCGGCAACGGTGTGGGCAGCGTGGGCGGCTGCATGGTGCACAACGCGGGCTATGACTTCAATGACCGCATCCTGTCAACGGGTGCCAGCTACTGGGTCAAACTGGTGGAGCGCTGGCTTTCTGCGGCGTAAATCGCCCACGCAGCCTGCTTAGAATCAGAGCCCTGCACAGCCCGGGACGCACGGCTGTTGCGGCGCTCGCTTTCGTGACAGAAAGATTCGGCCGCAACTTGAACCCCCACCAGGAGTTGCCATGCCCACACTGCTCATCCACCGCGCCCGCTGCATCGCCACACAAGACGATGCCCACACCGAACTGCAGGGCGCCTCGCTCTTGATCCGCGATGGCCGCATCGAGCACATCATCCCCATCAGCGAAAACACGGACGAACTGCTCACACAAGTCGATGAAGTGATCGATGCCCGCCACCATGTGGTGGTGCCGGGCCTGATCAACACGCACCACCACATGTACCAGTCGCTCACGCGGGCGATCCCGTCGGTGCAAAACGTCGAGCTGTTTTCATGGCTCAAAGGCCTCTACCCGATCTGGGTCGGCCTCACGCCCGAGATGGTGCGCGTGTCAGGCCAAGTGGCCATGGCCGAGCTGCTGCTGAGTGGCTGCACCACCAGCAGTGACCACCTCTATATCTACCCCAACGGTGTGCGGCTGGACGACAGCATCGAGGCGGCGCACACCATCGGCATGCGCTTCACGGCCACACGCGGCAGCATGAGCGTGGGCGAGAGCCAAGGCGGCCTGCCGCCCGACAGCGTGGTGGAAAAAGAACCCGCCATCCTGAAAGAAACCCAGCGCCTGATCGAGACTTGGCACAACGCGAGCTTCGGCTCGATGACGCATGTGGCCGTGGCCCCCTGCTCACCCTTCAGCGTGAGCCAGGACCTGATGCGCGAATCGGCCAAATTGGCCCGTGCCCACAAGGCTCGGCTGCACACCCACCTGGCTGAAAACGACCACGACATCGCCTACACCCGCGAGAAGTTCAACTGCACCCCCGCGCAATACGCCGAGGACCTGGGCTGGGTGGGCGACGATGTGTGGCACGCGCACGGCGTCAAGCTCGACGATGAAGGCACTTATTTGTTTGCCCGCACGCGCACCGGCATTGCCCACTGCCCCTGCAGCAACATGCGCCTGGCCAGCGGCATCCTGCCACTGCGTAAAATGCTCGACGTGGGCGTGCCGATTGGCCTGGGCGTGGACGGCAGCGCCAGCAACGACGCGGCGCATCTGCTCAATGAAGCACGCCAGGCCATGCTGCTGGCGCGTGTGGGTAAAGCATTGGAACCCTTCGGCTGTGACCACGGCCCCGCCGACATGACACCCCGCGACGCCCTGCGCCTGGCCACACGCGGCGGCGCACAGGTGCTGGGCCGCGCCCACGAACTGGGGCAAATCAAGGAAGGCTTTTGCGCCGACATCGCGATGTTCCGCACCGACACGCTGAGCATGGCGGGCGGCGCGGTGCACGACCCCGTGGGGGCACTTCTGCTGTGCGCCAGCGACAACGCTGACTACACCATCGTCAACGGGCGGGTGGTGGTGCGCCAGGGCGAGATCACGACCGTGGACATGGGGCCGCTGATTGAGCGACACAACCAGCTGGCGGTGCAGTTGGCACTGGCGGCACATGGCCGCTAAGGTGCTCCTGCGTACCGACCACGCGATGGCCAGCACCTAAGCTGAACCTCAGGTGCTGGCAAGGGTTGGCATCGGCCTGCACGGGGGCTTCCCGGCGCGCCTCCTGAGAAACCATCGCCATGTACCTGCTCACCGAATCAGCGGCCACGCGCTGCATGACCGCCTTGCCCCGAACCCTCTTCATTGCACTGGCAGCACGTGCACGGGGAGCTCAATCCTTTCCTTCGCTGGATCCGCACGATGACCATGCCGAGCGCCTGCTGCAGGATTCGGGAGCGCAGGTGCACACCAGTGCTGCAGACCACCCGACCGTCATGAATGTGCTGTGGCGGACCCAGCTGATCAAGCAGTTGGGTCTGGAATTTTTCGAGAAACACCCTCACAGCACAGGCGTCAACCTGGGCTCCGGGCTGGCGCATTACTTTCAGTGGCTGGACAACACCCACAACCGCTGGATCGATGTGGACCTGCCCGAAGTGATCGCATTGCGCAACACCTTGTTGCCCCTGCAATCCGAACGCTGTCAGCACAAGGCACTGGACATCACCGCACCCGGCTGGTGGCGGCGTCTCGGGCTGCACCGCCACCAGGAGCCTGTCTTCATCGTGTGTGAAGGCGTGCTGATGTACCTGCAACCCCAGCAGGTCAGGGATTTTCTGCGCGAAGTTGGAGAAAACGCCCCCGAAGGTTCGGAGCTGGTGTGCGACTTCATCTCGCCTGTGGGCGTGGGACAAAGTGCCCTGGTTGATGCATCCGAGCATCCCAACGCACGTTTCACCTGGGGTGCCCACAATGGCTTGGAACTGGCCAATTTCCATCCACGGCTGGAATTGCTGTCACAGCACAGTGTGTCCGAAGCCCTGGGCTGGGGTGGTTCATTCACCGAGATGCTGTGGACTCCGCTGACAGGCGGCCCGCTTTACGGGCTGGCCCAGCTGCAAGTGTCGGACGAATGAATCACTTCACCTGCAGTCGGTTGATGTACTCCAGCAGGGACAACACGCGGGCACGGACATAGGACTCGCTGTTGTAGGGCATGTCGTAGTAATAACTGGCGGCATCGGCCCGGTACACCTGCCCCCACACAGGCATGTCACGGCTGCCATGGGCCAGCGTGGTGTCCCCGGTGATGCTGTCGTACAGCCTGTCCATGGGCAGGATGCCGCCATTGCTTCTGGCCAGCAGCGTCAGGTCGGGCGGACTGCGGCGCAACAGATCGGCCAACGGCCCTTGCCCTTTGCCGTTGACACCATGGCAACTGGCGCACCGCGCTTCGTACTCGCGTTTGCCCAAATCCACTTTGGCAGGCTGGGCCTGCGCTGCACCCCATGCCAGTGCCAGCCCCACTGAACCCCAGACGAGGAGTTGTTCGATCGGTGTTTTCATGATGGCTCCTTGAAAAATCAGTGCGGTGGTGGCGGGGTGTGCGACAGCATCTCCGCATCCAGCTGGCCCGGCCCCAGCGGGTGCCCGGACATGCGCATCACATGGCGTTTGAGCGTGCCAATGCCATGCTGCGGCACCACCCAGCGGGTTTCAACATCGCCCAGGCTGTCCGACCAGATGAGTTTGTAGGCCTTGAAGGTGCCTGCGGGCACCGTCACATCGCCATAGGACTCCACCGCCCAGTTCATGAACAAAGGCACAGACCGCCCCGTGCTGTGGAACGTCATGGTGTGTTGCGATTGCCAGCGCTTGCCCACTTCCAGCGGCCACTCGAATGCCACTGGCGGCTCAAACGAATAGACCAGATCGCCACTGCGGTCCAGCGTGGCGATCAGGCCACCCGACTCGGGCTCCAAAATCTGCCCGCCCATCTGGGGTGACATCAGGGCTTCGACCTTTTTGCCATTCCAGCGGGCCTCATGCAACTGCCAGACCACATTGCCGTCGTAATCCCCCAGACTGCCGCTGCTTTGCCTGTGGAACACCGTCACCGTCCCCTCGGTAGC
>Ga0228701_1001395_pt1 | contig 16540 bp, 14 predicted proteins | sample McNCre117_Aug_MG_2_FD_178017 | JGI IMG/M metagenome (GOLD analysis project Ga0228701, IMG submission 178017) | Freshwater microbial communities from McNutts Creek, Athens, Georgia, United States - 11-17_Aug_MG | ecosystem: Environmental > Aquatic > Freshwater > Creek | place: USA: Georgia...
TACAGCGACCAGCACAAGATCTAAGGAGACCGACCATGCAAATTATTCTGCTCGACAAGGTCGTGAACCTCGGCAACCTGGGCGAAATCGTCAAGGTCAAAGACGGCTATGCACGCAACTTTTTGATCCCTTCAGGCCGTGCCCGTCGCGCCACTGAAACCGCCATCAAAGAATTCGAAGTGCGCCGCGCCGAACTCGAAAAAGCCGCTGCTGAGAAATTGGCTGCTGCACAAGCACAAGGCGAAAAGTTGGCTGGTACAGCCATCAAGCTGAGCCAAAAAGCAGGTGTGGACGGTCGTTTGTTCGGCTCTGTCACCAACTATGACATCGCTGAAGAGTTGACCAAAAACGGCTATGCCGTGGCCAAAGCCCAAGTGCGTATGCCCACAGGCCCCATCAAGGTCGTTGGCGACAGCACCGTGAGCGTGGCTTTGCACACCGACGTGGTGGTTGACATCACCGTGTCTGTGTACGGCGAAACCGCTTAAGTTTCCCCGCTCCGCAAAAAGCCGCTCTTTGGAGCGGCTTTTTCTTTGTTTATCCCGTCATTTCCCCAGCCAACGCACCGCTTATCCACAGGGTTATCCCATGCGAAAGTGTCCCTCAGGGCTTAGGATGTGCGTTTTACAGGATTCCTATGTCAGCCGTGTTGTCCAGCCTTGAAGAAGGTTTTTCTGCCGATCAGCAAATTGCGCAATTGCGTATTCCGCCGCATTCGATTGAGGCGGAGTCCAGCGTGCTGGGCGGCTTGTTGTTGGACAACGGGGCCTGGGACCGTGTGGGTGATTTGTTGGTGGAGGGTGATTTCTACCGCTACGAACACAAACAGGTCTATGCCGCCATCGGTGCCTTGGTCAACGCCAGCCGTCCTGCCGATGTGATCACGGTGTACGAGCATTTGCAATCTTTGGGCAAAGCCGAAGAAATCGGGGGCTTGGGCTATTTGAACGCCTTGGCGCAGTACGTGCCCAGCGCCAGCAACATCCGCCGCTATGCCGAGATCGTGCGCGAGCGCTCGATTCTGCGCAAGCTGGTGAGTGCGAGCGACGAAATCGCCACCAACGCCTTCAACACACAGGGTAGGGCAGTGGCGCAAATCTTGGACGAAGCCGAACAAAAAATCTTCAACATCGGTGAAGAAGGCTCGCGCATGAAGCAGGGCTTTCAAGCCATGCCGCAGCTGGTGGTCGATTTGCTCGATCGTGTGCAAGAGATGGCGGACAGTCAAAGCGACATCACCGGCGTGCCCACGGGGTTCATCGACTTTGACCGCATGACTTCAGGCTTGCAGCCGGGCGATTTGATCGTGTTGGCGGCGCGTCCTTCCATGGGTAAAACCGCGCTGGCGATCAACATTGCCGAGCACGTGGCTTTGAATGAAGGTTTGCCGGTGGCCGTGTTCTCGATGGAAATGGGTGCTTCGCAGTTGGCGGTGCGTATCGTGGGTTCGATCGGCCGTGTGGACCAAGGCCATTTGCGCACCGGTAAGTTGAGCGATGACGAATGGCCGCGTTTGACCGAGGCGATTGAGAAGCTGCGTAATGTCTCCTTGCACATCGATGAAACACCGGGTTTGACCCCCAGTGAGTTGCGCGCCAACGCACGCCGTCTGGCCCGTCAATGTGGCAAGTTGGGTCTGATCGTGGTGGACTATTTGCAGCTGATGAGCGGCTCGAGCAGCAGCGGTGGCGACAACCGCGCCACTGAGATTGGCGAAATTTCACGCGGTTTGAAGATGTTGGCCAAAGAGTTGCAGTGCCCGGTGATTGCCTTGTCGCAGCTCAACCGAAGTGTGGAACAGCGCACCGACAAACGTCCCATGATGAGCGACTTGCGCGAATCAGGCGCCATTGAGCAAGACGCGGACGTGATCATGTTCATCTACCGCGACGATTACTACAACAAAGAATCCAAAGAACCCGGCGTGGCCGAGGTCATCATCGGCAAGCAGCGTAACGGCCCGACGGGCACCGTCAAGCTGGCCTTCTTGAAGCCGCTCACCAAGTTTGAAAGCTTGGCCAGCGGCTACAACAACGGCGACTATTAAGCCTTACAGCACATCGCTGGCGAAGTCGGCCAGTCGTGAACGTTCGCCACGCGCCAGCGTGATGTGACCGCCGTGTGGCCAGCCTTTGAAACGGTCCACCGCGTAGGTCAACCCTGAAGAACCTTCGGTGAGGTAGGGCGTATCGATTTGCGCCAAGTTACCCATGCACACAATCTTGGTGCCAGGGCCTGCACGTGTGATCAAGGTCTTCATTTGTTTGGGCGTTAAGTTTTGCGCCTCGTCAATGATCAGGTACTTGTTGAGGAAGGTGCGACCACGCATGAAGTTCAAGCTCTTGATCTTGATGCGGCTGCGAATCAGCTCGTTGGTCGCCGCGCGTCCCCATTCGCCTGCGCTGGTCTCAGTTTTAGCCAGCACTTCAAGGTTGTCGTCCAAGGCGCCCATCCAGGGGCCCATTTTTTCTTCTTCGGTACCGGGTAAGAAGCCAATGTCCTCGCCCACGCTGACGGTGGCACGGGTCATGATGATTTCGGTGTAACGACGGTCATCTAATACTTGGGTCAGGCCGGCAGCCAACGCCATCAAGGTTTTTCCTGTGCCTGCTGTGCCGGTGAGGGTGACGAAGTCAATCTCGGGGTCGGTGAGCAAGTTCATGGCGAAGTTTTGTTCGCGGTTGCGTGTGGTCACGCCCCACACCGCGTTCTTGAGGTGGTTGAAATCCTTGAGGGTTTTGAGCACCACGGTTTTGCCGCGAATCTCGGTCACCCGGGCGTACAGGCTGGGCTCGCCTGGTGCTTCGAAATACACAAATTGGTTGATGTGCAGCTCGGGCACGAGAGGGCCTGTCAACCGGTAAAAGGTTTGACTGCCGCTTTGCCAGCTTTCCACCGATTTGGCATGCTTGAGCCAAAAATCTTCGGGCAAGGCCAAAGCCCCGGAGTACAGCAAGTCGCCATCTTCCAGCGTTTTGTCGTTTTGGTAGTCTTCGGCGGCCAAACCCAGCGCGCGGGCTTTGACGCGCATGTTGATGTCTTTGGAAACCAACACCACCTCGCGTGGTGCATGTTTGACCCGCAGGGCTTCGACCACACCCAGAATTTGGTTATCGGCTTTGCCTTGGGGCAAACTCGCGGGCAGGGTGAAGTCCAGTGGCTCAGTTTGAAAAAACAAGCGCCCACCCACCTCTTTGTGGCCGGTACCGTCGAGCTTGATGCCGGTGATGATGTCGGCATTGTGCGAGGCCACCAGCGCGTCCAAGGAGCGGCTGGTTTGCCGCGCATTGCGTGCCACTTCGGTCATGCCTTTTTTGTGGCCATCGAGCTCTTCGAGCACGATCATGGGCAAAAACACATCATGTTCTTCAAAGCGGAACAAGCACATGGGGTCATGCATCAACACATTGGTGTCGAGCACGAACAGCTTGGCCGGACCTGTGTGTTTGGCTTTTTTGGGTGCTGCTGAGCGTGTCGGGGAGGTCTTGCGTGCAGACCCGCTGGAAGATCGCGTATTCGAAGTGGTCGAGGCCACTTCAGGCGTGCGTTCCTTTTCGGACACGCGGGATTTGTTGCGGTCTAGGGTCTCGACTTGGATGGCGACCGGCTGGCGCTCTGTCTGGGCCTGTCGTTCTGCAGTTTGCCGTGCTGGTCGCGATTTGGCGGAGGTATCGAGAGATTCTGTGTTCAACAAGGCGGCGCGTTTGGTGGGGGCGGGTGGCAGTGGCATGTGAAGATGAACTAGGTTGTTGAAACAGGATGCATGCATTTAAAAAGCGAAAAAGCCGCCTGGAGGCCAAGGCGGCTTGTGGTGTGAAACGCGTTCGCTTCTGTCAAGGTCATGAACTCACTATACCTGAGCTCTGTGACAGTTGATCGGTGGTTTAACCGCCCGCTTTTTTGAGTGATTTGACCGCTTTGAGGACGTCGTCCACATGGCCGGGCACTTTCAAGCCACGCCATTCTTCTTTCAACAGGCCATCTGCGCCCACCAAGAAGGTGCTGCGCTCAATACCTTTGACTTTCTTGCCGTACATGATTTTGTTTTTCACCACACCGAACATGTGGCACATTTTTTCTTCGGTGTCGGCAATCAACTCAAACGGCAATTCGAGCTTGGTTTTGAAATCATCATGCGATTTCATGTTGTCGCGTGACACGCCAAACACGATGGCACCCGCTTTGACGAAATCTTTGTACTTGTCGCGAAACTGCATGGCTTCAGTGGTGCAGCCTGGTGTGTTGTCTTTCGGATAGAAATACAACACCATCATCTGGCCTGTGTGCGAGGTGTTGGACACCTTAATGCCACCTGTTGCATTGGCTTCAAATTCAGGGAGGGGTTTGTTGACAACAATTGCCATAGCGCTCAATCAGATGTGACAGTGGAGATGGCCGAGTGGGGCGGGGCGACTGTCTAGACAGCCCCTACGGCAACCCATTATTTTAACTTGAAAACACCCGAATCACGCCTGGGTGTGAATGGGGCGCGGTTTTGTGCGCTTTAGGGTGCGTCAGGGGGCTCAATCAGCAAGGCTGCAGCGACTTTGCGGCCTTCTCCCGCCAAGATGTTGTAGGTGCGGCAAGCCGCTTGTGTGTCCATGGTTTCGACACCTGTTTGCTTTTGTATCAAGCTCGCCATCCAGGTGGGAGAGGCAAAGCGCAACCGGTTGCCGCTGCCAAACACAATCAATTCGACTTGGAGTTGTGCGAGTTCCTCAAAATGTGCGGCACTCAGATTTTCAAAGTTGGCGCAATCCCAATCGAAGCGTTGACCATCCGAGGTGATGACTACGCTGTGTGTCACTTTTTCACCTTGAATCGCGACCCATCCAGGGCCATAGCCAGTGACGGACAGGGTATCGATGCGATCGGGTTGTAATTTCATAAATGCCTTGAGAACTGTGGTCAAATTATAGGTTTCACCCTGTAAAAGAGCCCTCGGAGGGACTTTGAAGAAGATCCAAAAATCCAACAAGCTGTCCAACGTCTGTTATGACATTCGCGGTCCCATCATGGACCGCGCGCGTCAAATGGAGGAGGAAGGCCACAAGATCATCAAACTCAACATTGGCAACTTGGCCGTGTTTGGTTTTGATGCGCCTGAAGAAATTCAACAAGACATGATCCGCAACTTGCCCAACTCGGCGGGTTACTCGGACAGCAAAGGCATTTTTGGCGCCCGCAAAGCGGTGATGCACGAGACCCAAAAACAGGGCATCAAGGGCGTCACGCTGGACGATATTTACTTGGGCAATGGCGCCAGCGAGTTGATCGTGATGGCCACGAATGCCTTGCTCAACAACGGCGATGAGCTGCTGCTGCCAGCCCCCGACTATCCCTTGTGGACGGCGGCGGTGAGTCTGTCGGGCGGCACGCCTGTGCACTATGTGTGCGATGAGGCCAATGGCTGGATGCCCAATGTGGCCGATATTCGCGCCAAGATCACGCCCAACACCAAGGGCATTGTGGTGATCAACCCCAACAACCCCACCGGTGCTTTGTACTCGGATGACTTGCTCAAAGAGATCGTGGCCTTGGCACGCGAGCATGGCTTGATTATTTTTGCCGACGAGGTGTACGACAAAGTCTTGTACGACGATGTCAAACACACGCCGATCGCGAGCTTGAGCGATGACGTGTTGACCTTGACCTTCAACTCCTTGTCCAAGAGCTACCGCTCATGCGGTTATCGCGCGGGCTGGATGGTGGTCTCTGGCGATAAAAAACCAGCCTTGGATTACATCGAGGGCTTGAACATGCTCTCCAACATGCGCTTGTGCGCCAACGTGCCTGGCCAATGGGCCATTCAAACCGCATTGGGCGGCTATCAGAGCATCAACGATTTGGTTGGAGATGGTGGTCGTCTGCGCAAGCAACGTGACTTGGCCTATGAACTCATCACCGCCATTCCCGGTGTGAGCTGTGTCAAGCCGCAAGCCGCCCTGTACATGTTCCCGCGCTTGGACCCCAAGGTCTACCCGATCAAAGACGACCAACAGTTCTTCCTCGAGATGCTGGAAGAAACCAAGGTCATGTTGGTGCAGGGCACGGGCTTTAACTGGGCCAACACCGACCATTTCCGCATTGTGTTTTTGCCGCATGTGGATGACCTGCGTGAGGCCATCTCACGCATCGCAAAATTCCTTGAAAACTACAGAAATAAAAACGCAGCATGAAACCGATTCAAGTAGGCCTGTTAGGTATTGGCACTGTGGGCAGCGGCACCTTTGAAGTGCTCAAACGCAACCAAGAAGAAATCCAACGCCGCGCCGGTCGCGGCATTGAAGTCACCATGGTGGCCGACCTTGATGTGGCACGTGCCAAAAGCATTGTGGGTGCGAATGTGCAGGTGGTGGGCGATGCGCGCCAAGTCATTGCCAACCCAGACATTGACATCGTGATCGAGTTGATTGGTGGCTACGGCATTGCCAAGCAACTCGTGCTTGAAGCCATTGAAGCGGGCAAGCACGTGGTCACGGCCAACAAGGCCTTGCTGGCCGTTCACGGTACAGAAATTTTTGCAGCCGCCCACAAAAAGGGCGTGATGGTGGCGTTTGAAGCGGCCGTGGCCGGTGGCATCCCCATCATCAAAGCCCTGCGCGAAGGCCTCACAGCCAACCGCATTCAGTGGTTGGCCGGCATCATCAATGGCACGACCAACTTCATCTTGTCTGAGATGCGTGACAAGGGCTTGGCCTTTGGCGATGTGCTCAAGCAAGCACAGGCCTTGGGCTATGCCGAAGCAGACCCCACCTTTGACATCGAAGGTGTGGATGCCGCGCACAAGGCCACCATCATGTCGGCCATCGCGTTTGGTGTGCCAGTGCAGTTTGACAAGGCGTACGTCGAAGGCATCACCCAACTCGAATCACAAGACATCAAGTACGCCGAACAACTCGGCTACCGCATCAAGCTCTTGGGCATTTCCAAGCGCACCGCCGCAGGCATCGAGTTGCGCGTGCACCCTTGCTTGGTGCCAGCCAAGCGTTTGATCGCCAACGTCGAAGGCGCAATGAACGCGGTGATGGTGCAAGCCGACGCTGTGGGCACCACGCTGTATTACGGCAAAGGTGCGGGCAGTGAACCCACCGCCAGCGCGGTGATTGCCGACTTGGTCGACATCACCCGTTTGCACACGGCAGACCCGCTCAACCGCGTGCCGCATTTGGCCTTCCAACCCGACGCGATGAGCAACTTGCCTATTCTGCCGATGGCCCAAGTGGTCACCAGCTACTACCTGCGTTTGCGCGTGGCCGACCAAGCGGGCGTGCTCGCCAAAGTCACCGGTATTTTGGCCAACGCCGACATCAGCATTGATGCCGTGTTGCAGCGCGAAGCCGGCGAGGGTGAGAGCCACACCGACCTCATCATCTTGACCCACGACTGCGTGGAAGCCCAGATGAACCAAGCCATCGCTGAGATGCAACAACTCAGCACCGTGTTGGCCCCGATCACCCGCATCCGCAAAGAAGAGTTGAACTGATGCTGTATTTGTCCACGCGCGGCCATGCCGAGCGCAAGCGTTTTTGTGAAATCCTTCTTGAGGGCTTGGCCCCGGATGGCGGTTTGTATTTGCCCGAGCACTACCCCCAGGTGGATGATGCAGCGCTCATGCGTTTGCGCCACACGTTCAACACGCAGGGCTATGCAGCCTTGGCGTTTGAAGTGCTGTCGCTCTACATTGACGACATTCCTGCTGCCGACCTGAAAGCCTTGTGTGCCAAGACCTACACGCAAGACGTGTTTGGCACGGCGGCCATCGTGCCTGTGCGCGCTTTGGAGGATGGCTTGTTCATCGAGGCCTTGTCCAACGGCCCCACGCTCGCGTTCAAAGACATGGCCATGCAATTGCTGGGCAACTTGTTTGAGTACGAGTTAGCCCGCCGTGGCGAAGAGCTGAATATTTTTGGCGCCACCAGTGGCGACACGGGAAGTGCTGCTGAATATGCCATGCGTGGCAAACAAGGTGTGCGCGTGTTCATGACCAGCCCGCACGGGCGTATGAGCCCCTTCCAGCAAGCGCAAATGTTCAGCTTGATGGACGAGAACATCCACAACATCGCCATCGAAGGCGTGTTTGACGATTGCCAAGATTTGGTCAAAGCCGTGTCGAATGATTTGGCCTTCAAAACCCAATACAAAATTGGCACGGTCAATTCCATCAATTGGGCGCGTTTGTTGGCGCAGGTGGTGTACTACTTCGCAGGCTATTTCCAAGCGACAACAGTCAACAGCCAAAAGGTGAGCTTCACCGTGCCGAGTGGCAACTTTGGCAATGTGTGTGCAGGCCATGTGGCCCGCATGATGGGCTTACCTGTGGACACCTTGGTCGCCGCGACCAATGAGAACGACGTGCTCGACGAGTTCTTCCGCACCGGCGTGTACCGTGTGCGAGGCAGCGCCGACACCCATGAAACATCCAGTCCGTCGATGGATATTTCCAAGGCCAGCAACTTCGAACGCTTTGTGTTCGATTTGCTGGGTCGCGATGCCGCGCTGACCAAAGACCTGTTTGGTGCCCAAATTTCCAGGAACGGTCAGTTCGATTTGAGTGGCAACCCGCACTTCGCAGAAGCTGCCACACGCTACGGCTTTGCCAGCGGCAAGAGCACACACGCCAACCGCTTGGCCACCATCCAAGACGTGTACAAACGTTTCGGGCAGATGATTGACACCCACACTGCGGATGGCGTCAAAGTGGCGCGTGAACACGTCAAGGCCGGTGTGCCCATGATTGTTTTGGAAACTGCGTTGCCCATCAAATTTGCCGCCACCATCGTGGAAGCCTTGGGCCAAGAGCCCAATCGCCCAGCCAAGTTTGAAGGCATCGAAGCCTTGCCCAAACGTGTGCAAGTGATGAAGGCCGATGTGGCGCAAATCAAGGCCTACATCGCCCAGCACTGCGACCACGCATGAAGGTCGTCGCCTTTGCCGGCTACTCCGGCTCAGGAAAAACCACCTTGGTGGAGCAACTGATTGGCTGTTTGCGCATGCGGGGTTTGCGTGTGTCCGTGGTCAAGCATGCGCACCACAACTTGGACATCGACAAGCCCGGCAAAGACAGCTGGCGCCACCGCGAAGCGGGGGCGTTTGAGGTGCTGGTGGCCTCCAACCAACGCTTGGTGTTGCAACGCCAGTTTGAGCAACCCGCGCAGCTCTCGGTACATCATCTGTTGGCCGAGTTGTACGACGGTGTGGATTGGGTCTTGGTGGAAGGTTTTAAAAAAAGCGACTTGCTCAAGGTCGAAGTCTGGCGCCAAGCCTCCAACCAACCCGTGCGCTACCCCGATGATGACTTTGTGGTGGCCATTGCCACCGACTCGCCGCAAGACCTGCCTAAAGCCACACAACGTCCTGTGCTCGACTTGAACGATCCTTATGCCATCGCGGACTGGTTGATTGCCAATGAGGACCGTTTTGAATACAACCCCCTGCTGATATGACCCGTCCTGCCTTGCTTTCGCTCGATGATGCTTTGCCGCAATTGCTGGCCCACGCCCGGACATTGACTGCGACACAACAGGTGTCGACCTTTGAGGCCGATGGTCGCGTGTTGGCCCAAGACGTGACGTCCGCCTTGCAGGTACCACCCCAGGACAACAGTTCCATGGACGGCTACGCTGTGCGGGCGGCAGATTGCGCACAAGCCAACGCGCTGCTGCGTGTGACCCAGCGTATCCCTGCGGGTACCCATGGCACCCAGCTCAACGCAGGCGAGGCCGCCCGCATCTTCACCGGGGCACCCATTCCACCTGGGGCCGATGCAGTGGTGATGCAGGAGGACTGTGAAGCCTTAGACGGCGATCAAGTCAAAGTCACCAAGGCCGTACCCCTCGGTCAGTGGATTCGCCGCTCGGGCGAAGACGTCACGCGTGGTGCCACGGTGCTCACCCGGGGCACGCGTTTGACGCCCGCTGAATTGGGCTTGGCTGCCAGCATTGGTTTGGCACAGCTGCATGTGTCTGCGCGTCCGCGTGTGGCGTTGTTTTCTACCGGTGATGAGTTGGTCATGCCCGGTGATGTGGCGCCAGAGGCCATGCCGCCTGGGGCGATTTACAACTCCAACCGATTCTTTTTGCGCGCCATGCTGCAACGCTTGGGTTGTGAGGTGACCGATTTGGGCATCGTGCCCGATAAGCGCGACGCAACGGTTGCTGCTTTGCGCGATGCGGCCCAGCACCACGATTTGATTCTGACCAGCGGCGGTGTGTCGGTGGGCGAGGAAGATCACATCAAGCCCGCTGTCGAAAGTCTGGGTGAATTGAACCTGTGGCAGCTGGCCATCAAACCTGGCAAACCCTTTGCGTATGGCAAGGTGAACCGCGTTGGTCAGGGTGAAGTCAAGGCTGGTGCCATCGGTGATGCCTGTCATTTCATGGGCTTGCCGGGTAACCCAGTGTCGAGCTTTGTCACCTTCTTGTTGTTGGTGCGTTCGTTTGTGTTGGCTTTGCAAGGTGTGACGAAGACCGAGATCACCCGCACCGAGATGACGGCGCATTTCGATTGGCCGCGCGCTGACAAGCGCCGCGAGTTTTTGCGCGTCAAGCGCAACGCACAGGGCGGCCTTGATTTGTTCCCAAACCAAAGCTCAGGTGTGCTCACCTCTGCGGTGTGGGGCGATGGTGTGGTGGATAACCCTGCTGGGCAAACGATTTCAAAAGGCGATACCGTTCGCTTTATTTCCTTTGCGGAGTGGTTGGCATGAACGTGACGCTGAAGTACTTTGCCTCGGTTCGCGAAGCGATTGGCCAAGGGGGTGAAAGCATGGACACGCCAGCAACCACCGTTCAAGCCCTGCGCGACGAGCTGATTGCGCGCGGTGGCGCCTATGCCGAGGTGCTGGCCCATGGTCGTGCCGTGCGCATGGCTTTGGACCAAGTGGTGTGCGATGGGTCTGCTGTCTTGCGCGAAGGCTGCGAAGTGGCTTTCTTTCCGCCTGTCACGGGCGGCTAAACCAAAAGGCAAGCCATGTCCTTCACCGTCAGCATCCAAACCCAAGACTTTGATGTGCGCCAAGAGCTGGCGGCCTTGCGGGTGGGCGATGCGCGAGTGGGCGCCGTGTGCTCGTTTTTAGGCACGGTGCGCGAGCGCAATGACGGCAGCGCAGTGGCCAGCATGGAGCTTGAGCACTACCCGGGCATGACCGAAAAATCCATCGCTGCCATGATGGACGAAGCCCAAAAGCGCTTTGACATTTACGCAGCCCGCGTGATTCACCGTGTGGGTTTGCTGCACCCGGAAGATCAAATCGTTTTTGTAGCGGTCACCTCGGCCCACCGAGGTGAGAGCTTCCAGGCGTGCGAGTTTTTGATGGACTACCTCAAAACCCAAGCGCCGTTCTGGAAAAAAGAAGTCACCCCTGAAGGCGCACGTTGGGTCGATGCGCGGGTGAGCGACGACCAAGCCCTGGCCCGTTGGGGCATTCAAGCGCGTAACTCCACCGCGCCTTGACGGTGTACGCCACCGTACGGACCCCTGAGCTGGCAGGTGGTCGAATGTGCGACGTTTTGCCTCAAGTCTTTTGACCCAAGTCAAATGTGCCCCTCGCGTTGGCACTTGAAATAGCACCCTCTAGCCTCAACTAGTGGTTAATTCAATCATTTCTCGGAGTTTCCATGCGTATTGAAAAACTCACCACCAAGTTTCAAGAAGCCTTGGGTGACGCACAGTCGCTCGCGCTGGGCGGCGACCATGCCTACATCGAGCCTTCCCATGTGCTGGTGGCCATGCTGCGCCAAGACGATGGGCCCAAGGCGTTGTTGCAACGCGCGGGCGCCAATGTCTCAGGCTTGTTGTCGTCGGCAGAAGACGCGATGAACCGCTTGCCCAAGGTCGAAGGTCAAGAGCAGGTGCAAGTCGGGCGCGATACCGTGTCACTCATCCAAGCCGCTGAAAAAGAAGCCATTAAACGCGGCGATCAGTTTGTGGCCAGTGAATTGTTTTTGCTCGCCATGTGCGACAACAAAGGCAACTGGGGCAAGCTGGCCACGCAAAACGGCTTGAGCCGAAAGTCTTTAGAGGCTGCAGTCACCGCCGTGCGCGGCGGTCAAAAAGTGGACAACGCCGAGAGCGAAGGCCAGCGCGAGTCGCTCAAAAAATACTGCATGGACCTGACCGAGCGTGCACGCCTGGGCAAGCTCGATCCTGTGATTGGCCGTGACGACGAAATCCGTCGCGCCATTCAAGTGCTGCAACGCCGCAGCAAAAACAACCCCGTGCTCATCGGCGAGCCTGGTGTGGGTAAGACCGCGATTGTGGAAGGCTTAGCTCAGCGCATCGTGGCTGGTGAGGTGCCTGACTCGCTCAAAGGCAAACGCGTGTTGTCGCTCGACATGGCCGCTTTGTTGGCCGGTGCCAAATACCGTGGTGAGTTTGAAGAGCGTCTGAAAAGCGTGCTCAAAGAGTTGGCGCAAGACGAAGGCCAAACCATTGTCTTCATCGACGAGTTGCACACCATGGTGGGCGCTGGCAAGGCCGATGGCGCCATGGATGCGGGCAATATGCTCAAACCCGCTTTGGCGCGTGGCGAGCTGCACTGCGTGGGCGCGACCACGTTGGACGAGTACCGCAAGTACATTGAGAAAGACGCTGCGCTGGAGCGCCGTTTCCAGAAAATCATCGTGGGCGAGCCCACGGTCGAGGCGACCATCGCGATTTTGCGCGGCTTACAAGAGAAGTACGAAGTGCACCATGGTGTGGAGATCACCGACCCTGCCATCGTCGCGGCGGCCGAGCTGAGCCACCGTTACATCACAGACCGGTTCTTGCCCGACAAAGCGATTGATTTGATTGACGAGGCCGCCGCCAAAATCAAGATTGAAATCGACTCCAAGCCCGAGGTGATGGACAAACTCGACCGTCGCCTGATTCAGCTCAAGATCGAACGCGAAGCCGTGCGCAAGGAAAAAGACGAAGCCTCGCAAAAGCGCATGGAGCTACTTGAAGAAGAGATCAGCAAGATCGGCAAAGAGTACGCCGACCTCGATGAAATTTGGAAAGCCGAAAAGTCATCGGCCCATGGCGGTGCACAAATCAAAGAAGAGATTGACCGCTTGCGCCACCAGATTGAAGAGCTCACCCGCAAGGGCGATTTCAACAAAGTGGCTGAGTTGCAATACGGCAAATTGCCAGAGCTTGAAAAGCGCATGAAAGAAGCCAATGCGCGTGAAAGCGACAAGGGCAGTGAAGGTGTGCATCGCTTGTTGCGCACCCAAGTGGGCGCCGAAGAAATTGCCGAAGTCGTGGCGCGTGCCACGGGTATTCCTGTGTCCAAGCTGATGCAAGGCGAACGCGACAAGCTCTTGCAAATGGAAGACAAGTTGCACGACCGCGTGGTGGGCCAAGACGAGGCCATCACTGCGGTGGCTAACGCCATTCGTCGCTCGCGTGCGGGCTTGGGCGACCCCAATCGTCCGACCGGTTCGTTCTTGTTCTTAGGACCAACGGGCGTGGGCAAGACCGAGCTGTGCAAGGCCTTGGCGGGTTTCTTGTTCGACAGCGAAGACCACATGATTCGCATCGACATGAGCGAGTTCATGGAGAAGCATTCGGTCAGTCGCTTGGTGGGCGCACCTCCCGGCTACGTGGGTTACGACGAAGGCGGCTACTTGACCGAGGCCGTGCGCCGCAACCCCTACAGTGTGTTGTTGCTCGACGAGGTGGAGAAGGCGCATCCCGATGTGTTCAACATCTTGCTGCAAGTGCTCGACGATGGCCGCTTGACCGATGGTCAGGGTCGCACCGTGGACTTTAAAAACACTGTCATTGTGATGACGTCCAACATCGGCTCGCCCATCATCCAAAGCATGGTGGGGCAAGACGCACAAGACATCAAGGATGCAGTGTGGGATGAGCTCAAGTCGCACTTCCGTCCCGAGTTCTTGAACCGCATTGACGAGACGGTGGTGTTCCATGGCTTGAGTGCCGAACACATTGCCAGCATCGCGGGCATTCAGCTCAAGATCTTGGCCAGTCGCTTGAACAAGATGGACTTGACGCTGGACGTGTCGCCTGCGGCCTTGGCCGAATTGGCCAAGGTAGGTTTTGACCCCGTGTTTGGTGCGCGTCCTTTGAAGCGTGCGATTCAGCAGCGCATCGAAAACCCGCTGTCCAAGTTGCTGTTGGAAGGCAAGTTCTTGCCCAAAGACACGATTGCCGTCAGTGTGGACCCTGTGCGTGCGCCCGGTCAGTTTGGTTTCACCAAAAAAGTCGAAAGCTAAAGCACTCGGTCTGCAACGTGGGGGCTTGTCCCCCACTAGACGATGCCCAAAAGGCGCAACAGGTAGGATTCAACGTCCTGACCTCTTGCGCCTTTTTGACGCCGCTTTATGACCACACGCACTCAAACAGACACCCCTTGGCGCGATGACGTGGCCGTCATTGGTTTGGTGGGCTTGGCGCATGCCAGTTCGCACTTTTCGCATCTGCTGCTGCCCTTGATGTTTCCGGTGTTCATGAAGACCTTTGGCCTGAGTTACTCCGAGCTCGGCTTTTTGATGACCGTGTTCTTTGTGGTGTCTGGCATCGGTCAGGCCTCGGCGGGTTTTGTGGTCGATCGCTTTGGCGCACGGCCTGTGATGTACGGCTCCTTGTTGGTGTTGTCGCTGGCCTGTGTGGTGGCTTCGCTCGCGCAAAGTTATGCCGGCTTGATGCTGGCGGCTGCCATGCTGGGGGCGGGCAACTGCTCGTTCCATCCGGTGGACTTCACCATCCTCAACCAGCGTGTGTCGCCGCCCCGCTTGGGCTACGCCTTCAGCGCGCACGGCTTGACAGGTAATTTGGGTTGGGCTGTGGCACCTGTGTTCATGGTCAGCCTGAGCGCTATGTTTGATTGGCGTGTGGCTTATCTAGGCGCAGGCCTAGCCTTTTTATCGATTCTGCTGTTGCTGGTGTGGCAGCGCGATGCCTTGCTGACCCATGTGGTGGACCACAAAGAAGCCGCCGATGGTGCGCACACCCTGGCCTTCATGAAGATCCCCGTGGTGTGGTGGTGTTTTGGGTTTTTCTTTCTCTCCACCATGACCTTGGCGGTGGTGCAGAGCTTTTCGGTCTCGATTTTGCAGGCCATGCACAGCGTGACGTTTGAAGCTGCCACCATGACCCTGACTGCCTACATGCTGTGCGCGGCAGCAGGCATGTTTGTCGGTGGCTTTGTGGCCGCGCGTTGGCCGCGGCAAAGCGACAAGGTGGTGGCGATTTGTATGACCGTTGCCGCTGTCTTCATGGCCTTGTGCGGCAGCGGTTTGTTTGACGCCACCGCTACGATGGTGATCTTGGCCGCTACTGGCTTGGCGATTGGCGTGGGCGGTCCATCGCGCGACATGATGATCAAAAAGGCCACCCCCAAAGGCGCCACCGGCCGTGTGTACGGCATGGTGTATTCAGGCCTGGATGTGGGCTTTGCGGTGTCGCCCGTAATTTTTGGCGTGTTCATGGACCATGGCTGGTACGGTGCAACCCTGCTGGGCGCGGCATTCGTCTTGCTTTTGAGCGTGTTGGTGGCTTTGGGCGTGGGCCGTCGCACGGTTCAGTCGGTATAAAAAGAACTACAGAGAAGAAGGACAGAGGATGACTCAACAAATCGCGGGCCACTTGCTGGTCGAATGTTTGATTGAACAAGGTGTGACCCACGCCTTTGGCGTGCCGGGTGAAAGTTATTTGGCGGTGTTGGATGGTTTTCATGCTTACCGTGACCGCATTCAGTTCATCATCAACCGCCAAGAGGGTGGGGCGGCCTACATGGCCGATGCGCAAGGCCGTTTAACGGGCCGTCCAGGCGTTTGTTTTGTGACCCGGGGGCCTGGGGCCACCAATGCCTCGATCGGGGTTCATACGGCTTTTCAGGACAGCACGCCGATGGTCTTGTTTGTGGGCGATGTCGGCAGCGACTTCCGCGACCGCGAGGCATTTCAAGAAGTGGACTACAACAACTTCTTCGGTCCCAGCACGCGCGGCATGGCCAAACGGGTGGAGCGCATTGACGACCCCACCCGCATCCCCGAATACGTCACGCGTGCATTTGCCACCGCCATGAACGGACGCCCAGGCCCCGTGGTGTTGGTGTTGCCTGAAGACATGCTGGTGCGCGAGGTCAATGCGCGTCCGCTGGCGCGTGTGGAGCCGGTGGAGGCGTGGAGCGATCCGGGCAGCTTGCGCCAGCTGCGTGAAATGCTGCTGGCCGCCAAGCGCCCCTTTGTGATTGCCGGTGGCAGTGGGTGGACCCCGCAATCGGCCCAGGCCTTGCAGCGTTTTGCTGAAAACTGGAAATTGCCTGTCGGCAATGCCTTTCGCTTCCAAGACACGTTTGACAACCACCATCCGCAGTACGCGGGCGATGTGGGCATTGGCATCAACCCCAAGCTCGCCCAACGTGTGCGTGAGAGTGATTTGATCTTGGCCATTGGTCCGCGCTTGGGTGAGATGACCACCAGTGGTTACACCTTGCTCCAGGCGCCGAAGCCGTTGCAAAAGTTGGTACACATCCACAGCAGTGCCGAAGAGTTGAATCGGGTCTATCAAGCTGATTTGGCCATGCTCT
>Ga0228701_1001396_pt1 | contig 16535 bp, 24 predicted proteins | sample McNCre117_Aug_MG_2_FD_178017 | JGI IMG/M metagenome (GOLD analysis project Ga0228701, IMG submission 178017) | Freshwater microbial communities from McNutts Creek, Athens, Georgia, United States - 11-17_Aug_MG | ecosystem: Environmental > Aquatic > Freshwater > Creek | place: USA: Georgia...
CCACGGCTTGCGTTTTGAGCGGGTAGAGCCCCGGATATTGCTGCTGGTGAATGAATTGCTCAACCCGCAAAATTGGCGCGTGTAAGCCTGCTGCTTCAGGCGTCCACATCCACATGCTGCGCGTTGAGCGTGCTGTGCCCTGGCTGCAGGTGCTGCAGCTGCTGCGACTTGGCAAGCTGCGCAGCCTCCAGGGTGTGCAGCTCGGCCTGATGGACAGAGGCCTGATGCACCGTCCAACTTTGCGCGACCAGTTGCCGCCTGCGGATTTCATCCACGGCCCAAGGCTCTATCGCATCCGTCATCTTGTTCTCCGGTTGATGGGTTCAGTTTGGGCCTTTGGTGAAGAAATTCTTTGTTCTGGCGCAAGGATTGTGCTGGAGGGGCATTTGAGCAGTTTTTCACTGGGTCAATACATCTCCACGATCCTCCAATCGTGGACACGATGCCCGCTTCAGACCGTAGCTTCAAGATGGGATCACCGGACGGATACGCTGCTCAAACTGTTCTTTCTGGCGCTGCGCTACATCAGCCTGAAGTGGTCAATACCCATTCATGACTGGAAGGCTGCGCTGACCCGGTTTACCATCGAGTTCGGAGATCGCCTCTCCGATATTTGATGTCCGCCCCGTTTACACAAAATTCAGGACACTCCCCCTCCGAACTGAGGATTTTCACAAGGAAGAGCAGCAGCAAAGGAATGCGGTGACCATACTCACTGGGCCTATGAGACTAGTGATTTCTAGACTCTCAATTGAGAGTTAGGTCCGTTAATTATTCATCGGGGAACAAATAATTCAATGCTCGAACTTGCTCGCGAAGAGACTGGCCAGCAAGTTCTTCGATTGAATTAACTGTTTTTGCTTCTGACTTGAACTCCATCAACCTTGCTCGCAATTCGGTTTCTGTCATCCTGGCAACTTGAGCTAGGTCCTTAAAAGGCATCCTTGCCATTGCGATTACCGGAGGTGCCCATCCTGGCCCCTTCTTATTCTCAGTTTCACCAGGGGAGACAAAGCTCAAACCGAGTATTACGATTGAACAGCCAACCAAGATTTTTCCAATACGACCTGATAGGTGTCTCTTGAAAGCGGGGAAATTTGAATAGATATGCGCACCAGCACCAAATAACAATGCCCACCCTAGCCATTCGTGTGCATCATGGTTCAAACCACGATCTAGGTGAAAGAACATCAACACGCCTGTCACGGCAAGAACAATGAATGCGCCAGCCGTTAGAGGCGTCGCCCAACTGCGAGTTTGAAACATAGCAAAGAAATTTTTAACGGCTGGAGTAATGTGACCGGTGTGAGCTGTGTGACCGGTGTGAGCTGTGTGAGCGATGCCAAGCCATTAGAAGCCCTGTTTGCTCTGAATTTTTCAAGACAAAATTTAGTTCATCGCCCTGGTCGTTAACAAGCTTAACGATCCCATCATTAGCTGTCACATGTGCAATATTGTTTTGCGAAATTTGTTGGGGCTGCTCATGAGTATCGGCCACCTTGGCGCTCGCGGCGGGCACAACAAAGGCCGCAGCCAGCCCACTGAACAGGTTTAGAAACTTGTGACTCATCCTTGTCTCCTTTGAGGTTTCACAAAAACGGGGTGATCGATTGGCTGTATCCGTTGCGAATCCCAGATGAAAAGAACCCTCCGCATTCATGCTTTCTACGGCAAGGTTCGCACTCCTTGGCAAATTCGTTTTTCCAATCGGATATTGACTTGACGTAGGCGTTCTGGACATCGGCATTGACCAAACACAGGGGGTGGTTGTAGACTGCCGCGTGAATGCCGTAACTGGTAAGAATTCTGACTGCCTCGCTCAACTGGTCCTTATATTCAATCGGATCAACCCAGAGAGTGTCGATGTTTGCCCGAGCAAACCCAATGTGCTCGAGTCCCATCAATGCGACCTGGTCGACAAAGAGTAGATTTCTAGCAATGAAGTTGGCCAGTTCAGGTAGCCCGTCACAGGTCTGCTTGTGGATAACCACTCGAATCTCAACTCGCTGGCGATGACGTTTGAGGTTAAGCACTCCACGCACGGTTTCATCAAAAGCGCCCTTGGCCTGAACTACATAGTCATGGATGCTTGGGTCAGCTGAATAAATCGGAATTCCGACCATCAAATCATGGTGTTCGACGTCGGCATATGCCTTTGCATAAGACTCTTCTGCGAAGGACCGACCGTTGGACAGCACATGCAAACTCGTGTGGGGGAGCCAGCTTTTGGAGTGGTGCAGTAACTTGATGAAGTCAGCTCCATAGACGGTGGGCTCACCTCCAGTAAAACCCAGCTCCTTGGTCTCTCGTGGGATTAGCTTGATGGCCTCAAAAGCCTCTTTGAGCAGCCAGCTATCGTCGATGCGCTTTGGCGGTTGCGAGCACATCAAACAGAAGTTATTGCACTGCTCAGTCAGCAAAATGCTGTTGTGATTAGAGTCCGCCCGAAAGATAGATCGTATTCGACCATCAGGCGATAGGCTTACCACATCTCCGTCGCCAAAATATGAAAACTCAGCGCCAAGATACGTGCTATTTTCTTGGACAAGCTCCGTCGGGTTTGTGCCAGGAAGAACGAAATAATGGAGATACCCAAGTGGGACGGGGCCGCTTTGTTTAATCAGAAAGGCCCGTTTCTCGCGTAGCGGATTGGGTAAGTTGGCGTTGGTCGACAGGCTGTACAGCTTGGCCTCGTTGCCACCAGAGAGCGTAGCTGATTTGGATATGACTCGACCGGAGAGTGTCAGCATCGGTTAGCCCATACCATGAAGATTTCTTTGGCTTTCGGGTCATTTTTCATGCGCTCAAGCAAAAGCCTGACAACACCCATGATCCGCTTGCAGAACTCGGACTCCGGCTTCCTGCCCAATACATCGCCATGCATGGCATGGTGAAACACAGGATCAGTACCGCACCAGTTCTCGAACGCACAATCACTGCACATGGGCGCAGACAAAGTGAACGAATCTTCGAGCGCATTCAAAAGAGCTTCATTCGTGAAGATGTCCTCATACGTGCTTGTCGCTAGATTTCCGAGCTTGAAGGTCGTGTCTCCCATCTCTCTAAGCATGCGGCTTTCGTCAGAAGCATAGACATCGCCGTCGTAATTGAAGACAACAGCCGCAATACCTGCGCCTGATGGGTTCATCAGATCAACAAACCCCGGATCATTGGAGGTCAGCATTTTAGTCAGCAGCAACGCTGCAAACTGCTCCGTGAAGCGCACGCCTTGCTTGTTGAGCTCGATTACGTAGTCGAGTCCTTCGCGGTAAAAATCCAACCATCGGTCGACGTTGTATGCGGCGTAACTTTTGGTTTTTATAGCGAAGCCGTAAGGCGAGAGATGCCGCAAGAAGATGCCATCGAAGCCGTGCTTGAGGTACTCGTCAATGATTTCTTTAACCCGCGTCAGGCTTGCGGGGGATGTTGTCATCAACGCTGACACTGCGTCGTATCCAAGTACATCTCGGGTGCGCCGAAGGCCATCTACGAATCGACCGTAGCTGTCGCGACCCGGTCGAGGCCGATTCTTGTTATGCAAGTCCTCGGGGCCATCGAGCGAAGAGGATAGGTAAATCTTGTGCTCTTTACAGAATGAAAGGATCTCATCAGTGACCATCGACAGCGTAGTTGTGATCACGAATTGAAGATCGCGACTTTGAGTCGCGTTGATTTTCTTGGCCTGGAGGACGATGTGCTTGATCAAGTCAAAGTTAAGCAACGGCTCCCCTCCCTGAAACTCGATCTTGATCGCCGGATTGGGCGATCTGAAGACAATCTCCAGCCCCTTGTCTGCCATATCGGCCGCCATGTCGAATGCGGCCTTGTTCTCTGACTGCCTTGAAACTTGGCAATATTGGCAGCTGTGATCGCATCTGAGTGTGACCACAAAGATATGTAGGTTTGTGAAGTTACGCAGTTTGCTGTACTTGGTGCGGGTCTTCAGGCCAAGAAGCTCGATGCTGGCCGCATCGCCTTGTTCTCTTATGAAATGACGTGAACGCAGCAGCCCATAGGTGCTGCTGCCGGGCTTGAGTTTTTTACTAACCGTATCCTGAAGCTCTCCTCGCGTCACAAAGGCGAATTCGCCAACAAAGTTGGTCAGCACGACATCGCCATCACCCAGTGGCTCGAACTTGAAAGGCAGCAATTCATACTGACCGGCTTGAGGTTCGTATTCTGCAAGGGGGCTGAATTTACTCATCCTTGCAGCCCTGTCCGCGAAAATGCATAGGCCAGAATTAGGTTACGCACCGGTTCAGTCTCTTCTTTAATCTGCTTTCGCAGTTGCTGATCAAGTATTTCACGCTTGAAGTCGGCAATGTGTTCTTCGAACTGTGCCTCATGGCCAACAACGGGATCGATGTTGCATGCCAGCTCATCACCGTCGTTCTCAATCAACACAGTTAGCCGATCGATAAACCGATAAGCAGCTTTCTGCACCGCCTCAAGGCAGTAAATTTCTTTGCTCAAATTCAGCTTCATCATCGTGACCTGCACAGAAAAAAAGTCCGCACGTAGCGGACTGTTGGGGCACTATGAAACAACTATTTTCGGCTGGAGTAGTGCGAACTGTGTGATGCGTGTGAGGCATGCGAAGAGTGTGACGAGTGCCAAGCCATCAGCAGACCTGTGTCCTCGGATTTTTTCAAGACGAAGTTAAATTGATCGCCCTTTGCATTCGTGGTGGCAATGCTCTCACCCAGCACCGTAGCTTGGGGTGCAGCCATGTTTTGAGCGTCTTGAACCGAAACGTTGTTGGTCGTAGATTGGCTCATGGTTGCGGCATCAGAGGCAAATGCAGCAGCAATACCAGCGAAAGTAGTGAGGAATTTTTTCATGAATCGCTCCTTTAGGTTTTCATTTTATTCGAATTTTCAAAACAGTCAACAAAGAAAAAAGAAATTAAAACTACTAAACAACACTAATTTAACATTATTATAGTTTTTTTGAATTAAAAATTGCATTCGCCATAAATCGCTAACCTCTTGCACTCTGACTACAAACAAAGTGACGACTAAGGGCACCACAATCGTCCGCACCACCACAACCATGCGCTGTGCCACGGCCTCGCCCAGCTCAATCATCGCCATCGCGATTAGCTGTTCCAGTTGAAGCGACCTGGGTTGTCGTGTCAACACGACTTTCGCCCATCGTCCCGTTACTGGACATTCAATCGTTGCACTACGCCAACACGGTTGATTTCGTCGGCTGATCGTTCATATCCACCCAAGGCAATGCACCAGATATTGCTTCCTCCATTTCCAGCGACAAAACTATCAAGTCTCCAACATTCAAAAGATTGCCAAGGATAGGCTGGTCTTGGTGATCAATGCTGATCGTGAGACCGCGCCAATGCACGGGATCAGAATCCTTCTTTGCTTTTTTATGAACTTCGAAATGGACGCGACCATTGTGCGAAAGCCCATTCCTAACGGCCTATGCCATTTGCCATGCATCTGGAAGTTTTGTGCGGTTGCCATGATGCCTCTTGAGCATTTCAATACGGTGCCTTTCATACTGATTGGTTAGATACGGCTGCACCAGCGTATCGAATAAAGACTTGAAGCCAGGCGTCATGAAGTCGTCTGGATTCTGGGCTGTCGCGCGACCAGGCAACACACCAATCCCAACTCCATCGGGTTGATGGTTTGCAAGGGCATCTTCAATCGGCCCATGCAAGGGAAGAACGACACGGGAATCCAAGTGCTTGCATCCAATAACGAAGCCGTCATTGAGATTGAAACTGAACTGCTTCTTCAGTCGTACTTGTATTGCTGCATATATCCCCGCACATGATGCCAGCAGTGGCAAAAGGTCTTGGTAGCAGCTCCGCACTTTTGAAATTTGGTAGCACTTACCCATTTCTGTCCTATCGATTACCAATTCGAGTAGGAAATTTTGGCTCAACCTGTCGCAAGTATCCATATGTATTGTCAGTCGCGGGCCTGCGCCAGCAAGGCGCAGAACTGTCGTGCAACACGACACCTGCACGCAAGGTGTAGCCAATACCTCTACACCCCACACCGCCCTGCCCCAGCGCCCCCGACATTCCCATGCACACGGTCCCTGCTCGGTAAGGAGCAATTTGGCACGCGAACTGCCCATCTGAGCTTGCGCGAAAGCCCCACTCGCGGGTTTGCTACAATCTCGGGCTCTATCTCGGGGTGTAGCTTAGCCTTGAAGTAATATTTTTAGCATGTTTATAAATACCTTATTATTGCTTTATTGAATTATTTCTGTCACTTAGACCATACAACTTTTCCTGCTGTAGTAAGGTCCTGAGTGAACTACAAATCCCAGCTTTTTGTCTCTAAAAATCAACATCTGTCGTCAATTTTCTGTTTCGGTAGTTTGTCATTTCAAAGGACATGCTCTACGAAGAACAAGCGTCCAGTAACGGTACGGTGAGACCCTGCGTTTTCGCTGCCAGATCGTGCTCGGCTTGCGCTATCAGGTGTACTACACAAAAATCAGCAGATGCTAGATTTTTGGGCTCAAAGCTCAGCGAATGAAGCTGAGTTCATGACAGATAGACACAGAACACTACCGATACCTACCTCAATCTCGCCAGTTCCAGGCTATCCCAGCAAATTACGCATCTTCAAGAACCACGCTTCGCAGTACTGGCAGGTGCAGTCGTTTTTCAAGGGCAAGACATACAGGCGTAGCACTCGCACGACCAACAAAGCCGTTGCGCTCCGTGCCGCCAAAGAGTTCTTCCATCTCAAAGTTGCCGAGTTATTCGGCAGTCATGTACCCAAGTCAGAAGATAGCGGAATTTTTTTCCGCAATTTGGTCGATCCCGCGCTGAGCATTGAACAAGCCAGAACCGAGCGTGGCGAGTTCTCAAGTGAGGGGCTTCGCATTCTTCAAAACCGCTTGTACAAGAAGGTCGTGCCGTTCTTCGGTGACATGGTCATCACTGATGTGGGCTACACGCAGGTCAGTGATTTCGTGAACCTGCTCAGTCGGGAGGGCAGTTCAACGACCACGATTCAGCAGTACATGATTGCCATTCGCAAGGTCTTGAACCATGCCTATGCCAACAACCTGATTCCCAATGTGCCCAAGTTCCCCAGCGTCAAGATCAATGTGACACCGCGCGGGAGCTTCACATTGACTGAGTACATGGCACTGGTCAGAACGGCAAGACGCAATGTGGGCATGAAAATCCCTGTGCTCACATCAGTCAGAAAGAAACAGAACGGTGATGGCTTCGCTGATCGCAATGCCTATGTGGGCTTTGATCTAGCGTACTTGATCGTGTTCATGGTCAATTCGTTCATGCGCCCGAGTGACATCAAGAACCTTCAGCACCAGCATGTCACGGTCATTCGGGGCGAGTACACCTATCTCCGTCTGAACCTGCCAGAAAGCAAGAAGCACGACAAGCCCATCGTGACGATGATTCCCGCAGTCAGGGCATACGAGCGACTGAGCACGATCAACAGTCTACGGGGCTATACGAAGCCCACAGACTATGTTTTTCATCCCGAACAGACTGACAGACGCAAGTTGCTTGAGTATCTGGGCTATCAGTTCAAGTTCATTCAAGAAGTCGCGGGCATCGGTGGCAACACGGCGAACGGCAAAGACAGAACCTTGTACAGCTTGCGTCACACCGCCATCACTTTCCGACTCTTGTACGGTGGCAATATTGACCTGCTCACACTGGCTCGCAATGCCCGCACCAGTGTTGAGATGGTGGAAAAGTTCTATGCGTCCAATCTCACGGCTGAGATGAATATTGGCCTGTTACAGGGGAAGCGGCGTCTGTTATAAATTCAGTGCAATTGGAGAGCCATATGCGTGATGTAGTTCGCAACTTCATAACCGTCCTGGGTACAGATGCCGTGAAGGCTACACATCGTGAAGTAATCCGACGCTTGCGTGAGCACAACGGCACTGACCCTTTCACGCACATTGGGGAGGTCCTTTACGGACTTCCTCCAGATAAGGCAAGACTTGGAAAAAAGGAAACACATGCAGACTGGGTTGCATTTTCATTTGACTATGGAGATGAAGATCAACTAGGAATTGATAGTGGGAGAAGTACGCCAAATCAATTACTAAACCACATCGTGTGGTTCTATTCAAAGGTAGATCCGAAATGCGTCCTCTGCAACACCTACGATCATGAGAGCGAGGAATTCCTGGGTGGATCATTCCGTCTGGTGAACAAACAGAGCATCCGAAATTTTGAGAGATTTAGGCACATTTCAGAGACACCTTGTTCGGATGAAGAAATGTCTGAGTTTGACGACTCAGATGCGATCAATCGGATCAGTTGGACTGACTACTGGAATATTCAAGACGAGCTGATTGCAGAGGCAAAAGAAATGATGCTTGCTGAGCATCCCGACAGAGAATTCTTGTTTTGATTAATGTCCTTCGATAGGACAACGCTAGGCGCATGGTGTTTCTTCTTGAATGGCAACAGCGACAGAAGCTCTTTCGTGTCTGTCCGCAATGCCCGCACATCAGTGGAGATGGCACAAAAGTTCTATGCGTCTAATCTCACTGCTGAGATGAATATTGGTCTGTTGCAAGGGAAGCGCCGCTGACGCCATCAATATTTTTATAGTAGTTCAGAGTAAGTTCACGCTGGCATGGAGCACAGCAGGATTCTTGGCAATGTATCGCTCCGTAACGCTGATGGACTTGTGACCTGCGAGTTCTTTCAGGACATGGATCGCGACACCCTTATTTGCCAGATTCGTGATGAATGAACGGCGACCACTGTGGCTGCTGCCGTGCTCAATCTGGCAATCCTTGAACCAGTAATGAAACATCTGGCAGCCAGTGGATGGCGAGAACCCGCGATTGGCGTTTTTCTGATTTGAGAACAATGCGCGGCTTGTGTCCGTCATCGTGACCGCAAGCAAGTCACGCAATCCGAAACGCTCACATAGATACCCATGAACAAGTTCACGCATTTTTTCTGACAAATAGACCGTGCGCCCTTCACGCCCCTTCGTCTGATCCCTCTTTAAATACACCTCAGTGCGAATGCCGCCTGACCTGTCCAGAACATCTGCGATTTGAATGCTGACCAATTCCTTGATACGAACGCCGCAGCCCATGCTGAGCAGAAACATTGCCTTGTTGCGTGATGCGTGTTGCTTCGTATCCAGATAGCGCAATACACGCTCCACATCTTGATCGTTCAATACCTTTGCTTGTGCCATTTTTGAATTTCCTCAGAACTGAAATATTTATGTGATTTCAGTTTGCTGCCTTCCAATTCACTTGACAAGCCTTTGTCAGAACCAAAGAATTTTTACGAAAGTATTGCCTTTTTTACGGACCAAATGAAAGAGTTATTTCCTTTAGTCCTTGAATTGATAACTCCAGCTTAGAGCGATTTATTTTTGTCGCGCATACATCGCATAGCTCAGGCGAGAAAAATCGCTTGTGCGTGATTCTGATAGGTCCTAACGCATTTCACGAGATTGAGCGCGTGCCTGTGCGCTAGCAAATATTTTTCATGCGCTTTTTTTAGCTAGCGCAGCCCCGAGAATTGTGTCTACCTCACGCAACGGTCATTGAAATGTCGGGGTGTAGCCTTGAGCCTGTTGCTCAAGTTCTGCCATGCGATCTTTGTGCTCTTGTTCTTCTTTCAAGACCTCAGCCGAGACGCCCTTGAACCCTGAAATTTGCTCTTCGTCCAGATACCAATACTTGATGCCCGTCACATCTCTGATCCGATGTTCAATCATGTCACGGTCATACCTGCTGACCTTCGTCCTGACAAAGATCGCATCATGTACATTAGCAATAAATTCTTTACCTCGCTGACCAAGTTCATCACGAACCATGTCCATGACAATCGTTTCGGCGTGCTGATACAGATACGCCATGACCTTGCTCTTACTGACTCTGCCCGATTTCGTCTGTAGCTCTGGATCAGTTAGCAATGAAGCATCTGATTCGGTGAAGATTTTGAATATGAATTCATCTAGAATTTTTTGTTCAATTTGGAACTGCTGAATCACATCACATGCGATAAATCGGCGTCTGGCATCTTGATTCGTGATGATGCTGACGATGGCGGGATTGAACTTATTGCCACTCTGATCAATCCAACCATGCTGATAAATCCGTGCGCCAAAGCTCAGTGCGGTCAGTGCCTGCTTGATGATGCCCATCTGAGCATCACTGGTGATATCGCTGTCACCTCCGAATGTCTCGTCACATACATATTCCCTGAACGCCTTCTTGTCTTCCAAATATGCCAGCGTAGCTCCGAAGATTTCATCAGATGGATTTTGAGATTTCATTGACTGATAGCAATGCTCAGCGAATCCCATCTTCCATGAAATCACGCTGGATCGCATGTCGTATTCGTAGCAATCACCCAAGATCGCATGACGCAATGTGCGGTGAACACTCTGAATATTGATGCCGTGATAGTAGTTGCGCCCGAAGTGGCTCGGGTTCTTCTTCATGGGCAGCAAATTGTTGCCCGCTTTTGCGATACGCAAGATGACCAGCGCCTGCCTGAGCATCATCTGCCGTTCAACCTGCGTGATGTGATTTGCTCTATGCGTCAGCCACACCATGTACTGCTTCAATGAGCGTGTTTTCACAGGACACAGGTCGTAGGCGCTTTCAAGCTGTGCTTCAGTCATCGTGCCGAAATCTGGGAACACCCGATAGAACAGGTCCACATCCGTCAACGATGGATCATTGATCAATTGATCCAGTTCATTGATTTTCTTCTTGCGCAATGTGTTGATGTCCATTGCGTCTGTCATCGTGACCAGCTTGGTCAGTTTGATCGTTGATGGGTCTGAGCCTTTGAGTCCTGGCGTGATGACCTCTATCAGTGCGCACCCGTTTTTCTCAAGCCAACTATGTAAATATAGTTTCTTGCCCCCGAATCTGAACTGCCCCACTTCCAGTGACAGCGCATGAGTGCTGACCAAAAAGTGCTTGAAGAACTTGAACATGTTCGTGTCCATGTTCATCAATGAATCTTCCAGCTTGCGAGTCAGGACCGTGATGTACTTTTCCATTGCCCGTTCAGCTTTATCAGTCATGGGCATGGCTGACTTCAGCTTGGCAAGCACAGCAGGATCAACGGTCAAGGTGAGCATGGCTTTCAGTGGCTATTGGGGTGATTGAACGGCTGAAAATGTCTTACACATATAGTAATTCTTTTCAGAAATAGATTCATCACATATCCATCACATGAAATGAATTGAATTTTTTTCTAGACATGTGAACGCATGAAGCGTAGCGTAATGCGTTCACTGATGTGCTGGAAGCACATCGCCACATATTAGTGTGAAATGCGTTCACTCCTGTGACTTGATTGATCTTCATTGCTCACTCCTTTTCTTTTTTTTCATTTTTCTTTTTTTCTGTCCAGCAAGATATTTATTTGAAACCAAAGAGTTGGCAATAAAACCAAATACATCGGTCTAGGAATCAAATGGACATGGCAATAGGCTCAACAGCACTCATCAACACACAAGGAGATTTACATGAGTGCGATTCTGAACAATCTGAAATTCGTTGCCGCAAAGCGCCCCACACAGATTCCCGCTGTGCAGGTGCGCCGCAACAAGCTCAGCAACAAACTGTTTGAACAGATCAAACTGGCAACGGCGTTGCGTGATGGCACTACATATGCGCCCACACACCTTCGCTCTGTGCGTGATCGTCATACAGGCGAAGTCAAGCGCATGGAATTGCCCAAGCGCATTCGTCAGTGGTGGTTCACGGCTGAGAATGGCAAGGTCTGCGTACAGATCAAGTACGGCAGCAAGGCACTTGAAATGGGCGGCAAGGGCAAGACTGCTGTGGAAGTCAGCAGTGGCGATGAACTCATCAAGGTCCTTGAGACGATCAAGTCCGCAGTGGAGGCTGGCGAACTAGATGGTCAGCTGGAATTGGCAGGCTTGAAGCTCAGGGATGGCTTTGCCAAGTGATTGCCAGTGAGTGAGCGTCCAGAGACGGGACGCTTATCTCAATATAATTATTATTTCGGATTCTATTTATATGGAGTCAGCTCAATTGAAGTGGAATATACAGTCAATGAATAAGAATTCTTATTTATCACCATTCCATAAAGTCCATCGTCCGCCGCCGTGATTCCAGAGAAAGTCAAGATGTCATTTGGATATACTTTCCCTATCTTATCAGCAAATTCTTTAGTGTACATGAGTCGAATCGTGTATATTTCTAACGATTTGGATCTACTCATTATGGACGCAGCCACCGAAGAATGGAATTTCTTATAGTCCACTCCAGATTGGCAATCTAAATATTGATATGCCAAACCATTTCTATTGATTGAATAAAAGGGATCTTTAAATCTTTTTGCTATATCTACAGGAATTGAGGAATCGATAAAACATTTCCAACCACGAACCTCTCTGTTCATGTAGAAAGATTTCAATTCCTTTTTTTTCTTTTCAATCTCCTTAAGTCTTTCCTCCCCTTCTCTTGTATTTGAAATTCCATACGCATTTTCAAAATCAAGAGACAATTGCTTTACCTTCGAAGCCAACGTTGACTGTTCGTCCGATTGTTTGCCGCAACCAGCCATTGCCAACGAAGCTATGGTCGCAAAAATCATCAAATAAATTCTGATCTCATCATTCATGGAATTTTCTGATTACGATTATCAATCATTGACCGCACTAGCTTTATAAAACCATTTGTGGGTCACTATATTTCCTCATTTTATCTAATGTCAGAAGTACATTTAGGACATTTTTTTGCTGATTTAGGAATGAAACTCTGGCACTGAGGGCATTTTTTCTTCTCCAATTTCGTGTATACATTGTATGCACCAACAATTAGAAAAACAAAAACCACAAATGGGTGATCCGCCAAATTATCGATGATGTCATTCATGCTATTCCTTTGGTAACTTTCGATTGAATTGAATTCAAAATTTTTCTTGTCTGACGATCAGCTAGAAAGTGCTGGCCTGAAGCTCAGGGATAGATTTGGGAATCGAATTGAATTTCGAGCCATTTTATTTTCAATCAATTCAATTCTTACATACTCCATCATAAAATATTGCTTCCATTGTCTCGTCTGATTTTATTTGTGTCCATGAACCTTTCTTTTCGCCAGAATCAATATCCATATGTCTAACTAATTTTTTCGAACAATTTGCATCAACAATGAGTCTGCCAACAGTGCCTTTTTGCCTTCCTATGCCAACGACCCATACGAGCCCAGTAAATGTGCCATCATTATTATCTCGTACATAAATTCCTTTTTGATTAGATGATCGATCTAGAAGATAAAATTTAAAGGATGGAAGTTCTTCAAATAGCTTCGCATTTGGCGGAAGATTTTGAGCGACCACCTGACCCGATATAATTACTCCCGCTGCCAGCAGAAGCTTTGGTAATGTTGACATAAAAGTTTCTCTTATTTTTTGAAATTTATTGAATTTGACGTTTTTTCTTTAATAAAACGAAGGCAGAGTTATTTTTATTTCCATCTTTCGGACAATCTTTTTGCATCACGAGCAGTCATTTCTGGATATATGCCAATATCCTCCTCCACCGCCCTTCTCATTTCAACTTGAATTGTGACAATGGCGCGTTTATTACCTTCTAATTCGCAAATCTTTTCTTTATACTTCTCTTCCATCTTGTAATAAGCCTCCACTTGATTTGCCAACTTTTCAATATCGCCTTTCATTTTCATAAACTCACCTGCTTTCTTTGCAGAAAAATAAGTGGCCGATCCTGTAATCAGAGCACCTAAAACTGTAAAAAGTCCGTGCTGAATATAAATTTCCATTGTTGACTTTCAGAAAATGGACGCATAATTTGCGATTCGTACAAATCTACCGACAACAGTTTTAGCAGGCTTTATAATTTTTAGGCCAATTTGAAATTGTTGATATCTGAATATTGCCAACTACAAATTGGCAAATGCACTTTTGAAATGCACAAAATGAACTTGTGCAATTTAGACGTGCAAAGTTCAGAACCCAATGGCATCAGATCGCAATGAAACGGAAGCTACAACGCGCGATGTCCTACGGCTGAACTTCAGCAATGCGCTACGGACCGCTCTGGTCAATCGCATGGGCAAGATGCCCAGCTCTACTCACTTAGCCAACCAGTTCAACTTCAGAGCGCACGGCACAAAAGCGATCACACGGGAAACGGCACGCAAGTGGGTGACGGGTCAAGCCATCCCCGAAATTGAGCGGCTGAACATACTGATTGAGTGGCTGGAACTAGACCCGAACAAGTTCCTGGCAAGCGGGGCTCATCAAGCCGCGCACGAGACGGAAGACGACCTGACCATAGAGACCATCGTTGAGCTATTGCGAAAGATGGACCCCAAGATGCGTTCTGTCGTATTGATTACGGCGTGGGCACTGCGCGAGACGAACAGCACCCCGCTTGAACAATTGAACCTTCAAGCCCTCAAGCGCACATTGATCTCAACCTTGACCAGCAAGTGATTGACCGTCCAGCAAAACGACGGTTGTTCTACGTAGAACATGTCCTTTGTAAGTTAATCAGCACCACGATCAAGATACACTTGGCTGCCGTCAAACATCGACTAGTTTGACCTTGCCAATCCCCCCCATGCACACCATCCTGCTCGTTGAAGATGAAGTCTTGCTCCGCGAAGGGGTTCAAGAAATGCTGGAAGCACATGACTACAAAGTCATCGGTGCTGGCGACGGCATTGAAGCACTGGACTGGCTTGAGCAAGTACCAGTGTCCTTGATCATCACCGACCTCATCATGCCTAATATGGATGGCATTGAGTTTGTGGAAAAGGTGCGAGTCAAGTACCCTGACCTTCCCATCGTTGTGATTTCGGGCAGTCCTGGCTCTGTGATGCACCGACTTGGCATTAGCGATATTCAAGTGCCAGGTGCCACCGCCAGCATCATGAAGCCGTTCAAAAGCAAAGACCTACTGATAGTTGTCCAGAAATTGCTGGCGTAAGTGCGTCCCGTAACTGGATGCTCAACTTGTCCGTTAAAAGGACATCCTGACTAGCTGAGCACCGAACTTCATGCACCGATAAATACATGCATGAAGATCAACGAAGTCACCTCCTCACTCAAGACCTACATCGCGTCAGTGCGTGTCGTGCTCAAGCATGGCAGCGTCACAGCACGCACATCGATTGAAGCCGACTCAAGCGCACATGCTTTTGCGATGCTCAGTCGCATGTATGGGCAGGGCAATGTCTTGACGATCAGTGAAGTCATGCGTGAATCACTCAGAACCGAGCAGGACCAGCTACAAGACGACTTACTTAGCTCGACGAGCACGACACACAACTACCAGCAAAAAATCGATTCTGAGCAGGCCTTGCAAGTCCTAGAGACATGGCCGAGAAGCAGGCAGCGACGACGAATATCAAATCGCCCCGTCCCCGCGCAGATCAAGCACGAACTGGTGCAGGACCGACTGACACAGCAGTTCATGCGTCAGAGCAATATCGTCAAACCCACTGCCGATGATGTGCGTATTGCTCGTGGTCGTGCTGAGACCAGATTGAAACGGGCTGATTTGAAGTATCAACGAAGATTGGACGCGGCTGGCTAAGGCTCATGACGCACAGTCCAGTTGCAGGACGATGCATCCCGCAAACAATGAACGCATCGCTGGTTAGCCCAACCTCGAAATACTCTTTTTGTACCAAAGCAGAGCGATTAAAGCGCCTGCGTAGATAAAATCATAGCCTCGTAGGATTGTTGCTTTTCTTTGAGAAATTTTTCCAGCACTTGCGTAGATGCGTCTATGGCATCGCGTGCACCCGTGTTGCGTTCAGCCGCCAGCATCTCACGGTAAAGCCCTGCCACCACAGGAATAGCCCGAGGGTTTGGTTTTCTGCGGACCGAATAGTAACCAAGCACATTGCCAGATGCATCAACAGATGGCGTCACATTAGCAAGTACCCAGTAATAACTTCCATCACTGGAAATATTCTTCACATAGGCAAAGATCTCGTCTCCGCGCTGTAGGGTGTCCCATAAGAGTTTGAAGACCCCTCTGGGCATGTCGGGGTGGCGAATGATGTTGTGCTGGGTGCCAATCAATTCCGATTCAGCAAAACCCGCGTACTTCAGAAATGTGGTGTTTCCATAGGTAATACGTCCCTTGAGATCGGTTTTCGACACGATCATTTCAGCGGCATCCATTACCATTTCACGATCAATGGGAACTATGTTTCTTTTGCTCATGAGAGCACCTATAGAAGTTTCTACGGGTGCAAATTCTCTCTTCCACAAAGCCCTCAAAAATACTATTGTTTATATTCATTGATATTCATCAATACAAGAATACCCTAACTTTTTCGAGCACCATCGTCCCGTTGCTGGACTATCAGCAGGTCGTTGGAGAACGCTAGCACGGTGATGTTCCGAGTTGAAGCAACTCCGAAGCGCCCCGTCATTCTGCTGAACAGTGCCGCACGGCGCCCACACACACGGTCCCTGCACGGTGCAAAGCAATTTGGCACGCGAACTGCCCATCTGAGCTTGCGCGAAAGCCCCACTCGCGGGTTTGCTACAATCTCGGGCT
>Ga0228701_1001399_pt1 | contig 16531 bp, 16 predicted proteins | sample McNCre117_Aug_MG_2_FD_178017 | JGI IMG/M metagenome (GOLD analysis project Ga0228701, IMG submission 178017) | Freshwater microbial communities from McNutts Creek, Athens, Georgia, United States - 11-17_Aug_MG | ecosystem: Environmental > Aquatic > Freshwater > Creek | place: USA: Georgia...
GTTAATTAAATATAAACGCTCAGCTTCTTTTGCATCTTTCTCGTTTAATGAGTCAATTGGATTCACTACTGATTTAGATAAAGTATAGTTGGTAGTATCACCAGCTGCATCTTTAGCATAAGGGAAAGGCATTGCTTCACCACGAGCAATCGTACCTGCTACAGGACGGTTGTCATAGTTGATACCTTTCTCTGTAAGATTACTATGATCAGCATAGGTTTCATACGCACGGCTATAAGCCATATCTGGCATATAGATAGCACCTGGCTCACGCTTCACATTGCTACAACTAGTCATAAAAACTATCGCAGCTAAAAATGTTATAGATAAAATTTTATTCATTAGTGTTTGCTTAATCTAGTTTACAATTAGTGTGCTACTTGGTTATAAAGGTTATCGTTCTCAGTATCATAAGTACCAAACCACCATCCGTCTTCTGCTACTTGTACATCTGTTTCAACAGCACCATTCGCATTTAACAACGCTTTTAAATCATCAGCATTGGTTTTTTCAGTACACTCAATTACCATTACAAATAAATCGTCTGTAGCTCTTTTATGGAAATGATGTTTTTTAACGCCTGGAGCTAATTGACATAAATAGCAAAAAGTTAATACCATTCCCACTGCTGCAAATAATACAGTCAATTCAAAAATGATAGGTATCCATGCTGGTAATGCAAAATGCGGTTTACCACCAATATTCAAAGGCCAGTCTTTTGTAAAGATCCAGCTGATTGCACTGATTGCTGTAGTAGTACCAGTGATACCATAAATAAATCCTGCAGTATGTAAGCTTGTTTCGCGCATACCCAAAGCGTGGTCTAAACCATGCACAGGGAATGGCGTATACACGTCTTGGATTTTATAACCAGCCGAACGCACTTGCTTCACCGCTGGAAATAAAGTTGCTTCATCATCAAAACAACCAACTACAAATTTCTTTTGTGCCATATATTTCTATTTCAATATTCTAAATTAATGAGCGTGATTATGAGCAAATTCTTCTGCAGTTTCTGCTTCAAATTTATCCATGCTTGGTTTATAAGATTCACCACTTCTTTTTAATACATACTTAATCTCTGCCACAGCAATTACTGGGAAGTATTTAGCGAATAAGAAGAAGCAAGTAAAGAATAAACCGAATGTTCCAACGTAGAAGCCAATTTCCCAGATAGATGGGCTGTAGTAAACAGACCAGCTAGAAGGTAAGTAGTCACGATACAATGAAGTAACGATGATTACAAAACGCTCAAACCACATACCAATATTCACAATGATACTCATGAAGAAAGTAACGAATACGTTTCTTCTCATTTTCTTAGACCAGAAAATTTGAGGAGAGATTACGTTACAAGCCATCATACCCCAATAGCTCCAACCATATGGGCTAAATAAGTAAGCACGAGAATACCAGAAAGTATATCCTTCGTATTTATTTTGAGAATACCAACCCATGAACAATTCAGTTAAGTAAGCGATACCAACGATAGAACCCGTTAATACAATTACTTTATTCATTAAGTCGATATGACCAATCGTGATATAATCTTCTAAGCCAAATACTTTTCTTACAATCACCAACAAACTTTGTACCATCGCAAATCCAGAGAAGATCGCACCAGCAACGAAGTAAGGAGGGAAGATAGTAGTATGCCATCCAGGAATTACTGAAGTAGCAAAGTCAAAAGATACGATCGTGTGTACAGATAATACTAGAGGTGTAGACAAACCTGCTAATACCAATGACAAACTCTCGTGACGTTGCCAATGTTTGGTTGAACCAGTCCAACCAAAAGAAGCAATACCATATAATTTTTTACGCAATTTTGTGAAAGCTCTATCACGTACTGTTGCAAAGTCAGGTAATAAACCAGAGTACCAGAATAATAATGATACAGTGAAATAAGTAGAGATCGCAAATACGTCCCACAATAATGGAGAGTTAAAGTTTACCCATAATGGACCACGAGAGTTAGGATAAGGCATTACGAAGAAAGCCATCCAAACACGACCCATGTGGAAGATAGGGAACTGACCCGCACACATTACGGCGAAGATAGTCATCGCTTCTGCAGCACGGTTAACACCTGTTCTCCAACCTTGACGGAATAATAATAATACCGCAGAGATCAAAGTACCAGCGTGACCGATACCTACCCACCATACGAAGTTGGTGATATCCCAACCCCATCCAATGGTTTTGTTCAAGTTCCACTGACCAATACCGTAAGTCACCTCACGATAAACGCTATAAGCACCAAACATAAGTAAGGTAACAGCGATGAAAAAACCAATATACCACAAACGAGTTGGCTTGGCTTCAATAGGTCGCACGATGTCTTCAGTTACTTGCTTGTAGGTTTTCTCACCATACACCAAGGGTTCGCGCAGTTGTGATTCGTACTTAATATGCATTGTCTACTATTTCTTAATGATTTAAATTCTCTTTCTTTAATATTATCCGTGAGCTTTTTCAGTGTGGGCTTCAGCTTTTTCACCATGCGCTTTTTCGCCATGGCCCTCAGCCTCACCTGCGTTTCTTACTTTCGCTAAGTAAGTCACATTTGGTAACACGTGTAATTGCTCTAATACAGTAAAGTTTCTGTTTGGATTGTCTTGACGCACCATTGTGATTGCGCTGTGTTTGTCATTAGCATTACCAAAGCTAATCGCGTTAGTAGGACAAGATTGTTGACAAGCCACTTTAATATCGCTATCCACCATTGGACGAGAAGCTTTCTTCGCATCCAATTTAGCTGCTTGTAAACGTTGTACACAGAAAGAACATTTTTCAATCACACCACGAGAACGTACAGTCACATCTGGGTTCAATACCATTCTAGTTAAGTCATCGTTCATGTTCAATACCACATCATTTACTTCACCTTCTTGGTTATCAGGGAAGCTATCAGCACCAGTGTAATCAGCCCAGTTAAAACGACGCACTTTGAAAGGACAGTTGTTCGCGCAATAACGAGTACCAATACATCTGTTATAAGTCATTTGGTTTAAACCTTCAGAGCTATGGTTAGTAGCAGCTACTGGACAAACGTTTTCACAAGGAGCGTTATCACAATGCTGACACATTAATGGTTGGAATACCACATTTGGATTCTCCATATCCCCACTAAAATATTTATCGATACGTAACCAATGCATTTCATGGCCACGTAATACTTCTGGCTTACCTACCACAGGAACGTTGTTCTCTGCGTTACAAGCTACCACACAAGCACCACAACCATTACAAGCATTTAAGTCAACGTTCATGCCCCACTTGATACCTGGACGATCATAAACAGGATAGATAGTAGCATCTTTTTCGAAGTTCGCTAAAACTTCTTCGTTGCTCATTTTATCACCACCCTTCATTTGACCTCTGTATTCATTAGCACGCTCTTCACGAATTTCAGCAGGATGTGCAATGAAAGATGCTAAAGACAATTCTTTCATTACCTCTGTACGATTACCTTGTGTAGTATCGTAACGGAAATGTGTTTGCGTTAAAGCTACTGGATAGGTTTCGCCAGTTAATTCTAATTTCACATCAGCATTATCTAACACCACAGTTTGACCATTGAAGCTAGATAATGGGAAAGCGTTTTTACCAGTACCAATTACTGCTTTACCTAAAGCTTCTGCACGACCATAACCCAAAGCAATACCAACCGTATTAGGATGGGTACCAGGGATGATCAAAACAGGTAATTCAATAGTGATATTACCAGCAGTTAATTTTACCACTTTCTTAGGTGGTTGTACTTCGTAAGCATCTGCTTGACCGCCATTGTTCAAATCAATATTCAACAATGTTTTTGCCATAGCAGGTGATACTATAATATAGTTATCCCAAGTAGCACGTGTTACTGGATCAGGCATTTCTTGTAACCATGGGTTACTTGCACCTTGACCAGCACCGATTGCCACTTTTTGATATAATGCTAATTCAATTTTTGAACTTGCTTTCTTAGCGCTCACTGCACTCACTGCACCAGCAACAGCAGCACCATTGATGCTAGCACCCGCAATTACAGGTGTTGATGGATTGATCACACCAGTTTGTAAAGCTTGGTTCCAAGCAGCTTCACCGCCTAATTTAGCAGACCAGAAATTTTTAACGTAGTTCGTATAAACAGTTGCATCACCAGACCATTTTAATAATGAATCTTGGAAAGCACGAGTTTTAAATAAAGGAGAGATAGTAGGTTGGATGAAAGAAATATGACCTGTAGCTGGTTCAGCATCACCCCAACTTTCTAAGAAATGATGATCAGGAATTACATATTTACAAGCAGCACTTGTTTCATCTAATTTGCTGTTAAAAGAAATCGTAGTTTTTACTTTTGCTAAACCAGATTTTACTTTCTCAGCAGCAGGCCAAGTGTAAACAGGGTTCGCACCGTGGAATAATACCGCGTTAACTTTACCTGCATTCATATCGTCCACTAAAGCAGCAAATTCGCTATCAATACCTTGACGATAATTTAATGGTGTACCAAAATTAATAGTAGTACCATTTGCGCCAATCGCATCGTTGATAGCGTTTACTAAAATTTGAATGTTTACATCGTTGCTACCAGCAACAACAACAGCCGAACCTTTATTTTCAGTTAATGCTTTAGCAGCAGCTTCGATACCTGCTTTTAACTTAGCGTCAACGCCAGTTACTTCAGCACCTTTCACTGCATTCAATAAACCTAAAGCAATCGCACCTATTTCAGAAGGACGACATAAATATTTTTCATCTGCATTAGAACCAGTCATGCTAGCCACTGTTTCAAAGTGGATATGCTTGCTCATTGCAGGAGCTTTCTCATTAATTTTTTTACCAACAGCATATTGTTTTGCAAATTCAACAGGACTTAACCAAGTACCTAAGAAATCAGCGCTTAAAGAAACAATTGCTTTTGCTTTATCAAAATGATAAGAAGGAATTACTTTCTTACCATAACTAGCTTCGTTCGCTAATAACATACCAGAGAAAGAAACAGCATCATAAGTAACATGCTTGCTCCCTGGATACTTCGCTAAAAACTGAGCAATCACTGCTTTAGTAGAAGGAGAAGTAATAGAACTAGTAACAATTACTACATTACCAGATAATTCACCAGCAATAGCGCTATCGATTGATTCGAAAGTAGCTTCTTTACCAGCGATTAAAGGGAAACGTAAACGAGCCGTATCATATAAATCCAAAACAGAAGCTTGCACTCTTGCAGAAGTACCGCCACCAGTTAAAGGACTTAAGTCATTACCTTCTAATTTAATAGGACGACCATCACGTACTTTAGCTAACACACTTACCACATCACCATCTTGTACATAAGTAGTAGCATAGTAATCTGCGATACCAGGTACAATGTCTTCAGGTTTGTTAGCGAAAGGAATGGCTTTTTTAATAGGCATTTCACAACTTGCCGCTACAGCTGCAGCAGCCGTGCTAAATCCTAAATATTTAAGGAAATCACGACGAGGTGCTTTTGAGTGTAACAAACCGCTATGATCTTCCACCATTGGAAGTTCAGTTGCAAATTCATCTTTTACCTCTTTGTTGAAAGATTCAGATTGATTTAACTCTCCAAAACTTTGCCAGTGCTTTTTTTGCTCCATAATAATGTATATAAAATATTACGCGTCTATATTTTTAATGCTATGATATTAGTAGTGACATTTTTGACATTCTGTACCACCAATTTTCTCTACAGTAATTCCTTTAGTGCTATCAATCTTTCCAGATTTTAAATCAGCGTGGAATTTCTCGTAGATACTATAGAAACCATTGTCTTTAAACTGAACTTGTGTTTGTCTGTGACAGTTCACACACCAGCCCATGCTTAAATCGTTTTGTTGTTTTACTTCACCCATTTTTTGAATCTCACCATGACATTGTTGACAAGCCACTTGACCAGCATTTACGTGCTGAGCGTGGTTAAAGTAAACGTGATCAGGTAAGTTATGGATACGCACCCACTCAATTGGTTTTGCTTTGCTAGCATCCCAAGGTTGACCTTCTGTAAAACCTGCGTATTTGTATAATTTTTTAATTTCTGCTGTACCATCTACTACATCACCATTCTCTCTTTTTAATGGCTCCCCTTTATATTCGTTGATTGCCATGTGACAGTTCATACACACATTCACACTTGGTAAAGTAGCTTGCTTGCCTTGGTAAGTACCAGTATGACAATATTGACAGTTAATTTGGTTAACGCCAGCGTGTACTTTATGAGAATAATAAATAGGTTGTTCTGGTTGATAATCTTTAGAGCGTCCCAAGTTCATTGCACCCACTGTAGTCATATATCCACCTACAATAAATAAGATGATAGAAACAAAAGCAATTGTAGTTCTGTTTCTGTAAAAAGGAACGGGAGCAGTAAGTGCTACGCCTAATTTATCATCAGATAATCTTTTTAAGTTGCTATTAACTTGTAATAATATTAAAGAAACAACTGCTAAAATCAAAGTCAATAAACCAAACACTAAAGTATTGTCAGACTCTTCTACAGGAGCCGCTGCTGCTGCACCGCCTGCTGGCGCTGCACCTGGAGCAGGTACCGATTTGATATACGCTAAAATAGCATCGATATCTTTATCAGTTAAGGCAGGGAACAAGTTCATTGCAGTCTTGTTGTAATCATTATACAACTTGTTTGCATAAGCGTCACCAGTCTTTAAGAACGCAGCAGAGTTTTTAATCCATGCATACAAATTCTTTTTCTCAGACCAACGATCTTCTACACCAGCAAGTGCAGGACCTGTTAACTTTTTATTAACGGCGTGACAAGAGGCACAGTTCTGAGAGAACAATGCTTTACCATCTTGCGCATTAACTTGATTACCGATAGATGAACTAAGGGCGATAAATAGGAAGATCGAAACGATCTTTGCTAAGCTTCTTAAAATTGTCATATACACAACAGTGTCTAGTGTGGAAAAATATCCTTGAACGGGGGCAAATTTAGGATAGAAACGCTTTAAAAGGACAGATTATTGTAAGTTTTTTTTAATTCTAGGTATTGAGTTTCAACGAGGTCGGAAAGATTTACCTGATAAATGTCATAAAACTGTCATCTTGAAAGAATTGGAATAAATACTTAGTCAAAAGCGGGAAGATCTTAAAAAAAGGAGCACCTTTGACTACAATTATGAGCGACATTAAAAAACTACAAGAAAAATGGGGCTTACAGCCTCTCGCCTTTTGGCTAGTGATACTCACTTTTGCACTTGGAGGAAGCCTAAGTGGGCGCTTATGTAGTAAAATCCTAGAAATTGCATTTTTGGAGAAAAATTGGGCATTTTGGCTCATTTATCCACTAGTTTTGACCATTTTATGGCCATTTTCGGTACTTTTTGTAAGTTTATTCACTGGACAATACGCTTTTTTTAAGGGTTATTTAGGCCGAGTAGGTGCCAAATTGGTGGGTGGTTTCAGTTCGACCGTTGAACCGACAAGAACAGCGCCAATACATGTAGCCATCTTTGCTTCTGGAGCAGGTTCTAATGCTAGAAAAATTATAGAGTATTTTGAAAATCAATCAGTTAGTGAATTTTCGGTAGCTCAACCCATAGGAAAAAACCCAAAAAGGGACATTAAGATATCTTTAATAGTATCTAATGTGCCTACTGCCGGAGTATTGGACATAGCCAATGAAAAAGGCATCCCCACCTTACTTATTAATAAGACCACTTTCACAAGCACTGGTTATTTAGATGCTTTGAAAAATGCAGATATTGATTTTATAGTACTTGCTGGTTTTTTATGGAAGGTACCCGAAGTGCTAGTCAATGCTTATCCCAAGGGCATTATCAATATACATCCTGCTTTATTGCCCAATTATGGAGGCAAGGGCATGTATGGTTCCAAAGTACACGAAGCAGTAATCGCAGCAGGTGAAACTGCTTCAGGCATCACCATTCATTGGGTAGACGCCCATTATGATGAGGGCGATATCATTTTTCAGGCAACATGTGTCATTGAATCAGGAGACACCCCCGAAATATTAGCACAAAAAATTCATGCACTCGAGCATCAACATTTCGCACCAACTATCGAAAAGCTATTATTAAAATAGCTTTCTAATTTCTACTATTTATATATGCAGTTATTCTTCTTGATCTAAAATATTGGAAGATAGCAACAACAAGTAGAAAAATCACAACACCACTAAAATGGTTGTTTATTTTTCGAAATACTAAAAAGTATAAAAGCAAGTTTATTAATATGTACCAAGAATTTAAATAAAGCCATACTTTATTTTTTGCAACTTTTTTATTCAACAAATAGTTAGCTATAAAATAATCAAGTAACATATAGGTGTAATTCTTAAATATTGAATGTATTAACTAAAAATATAAGTCCAATATATAAAAACAATATTACAAATATTAGTAATAATAGCTTTACGCTAACTTTTAACCTTAGTTTAAATTTCTCTTCATTTACAATGAAGGAAATTAAATTAAACAGAAGAGTGGTTGATGTTAGTATTAAAAATAACAATACTACTTCTTGTTGACCGATTGATAGCATAATAAAAATTTAATTTTGTTCACTAATAGTAACAGTATTTTTTTCAAATTCATCCATATTGATTTTTACATTAAATGTTTGGCTTGATGTCCAACCAATTGTTAATCCGCCTGAAAATTGAATTCCAAAAACTGTTGTGCCAGTAATCGTAAACGTTGAAGTGTATGTTGAAGGATTAAATGAAATTTGTGAAATTTGTTGCGGTTGCCATGTAAACAAATTAATTCCTGTAAAATAAATTGACGGTGTTCCATTTATACTTCCGTCTTTATTAGTAGTAAAGGAGATATTTAAATTCGCAAACAAACTAGAATTGCCATTTTGAAATGGCAGATATTCAAATCTATATAAACCAGCTGTTCTTGGACCGTCCTCTTCGTCATTTGATTTCACGCTGAAGGATTTTACAGTCTGACTTTCAAATTGTAGAGAATCCATAACCTGTGTAAGTTGATATATTACTGTATCTCTCTCAATTTCAATAAATGTTTTTTTAAATTCATCAAATGTCATAGTCCTTATTGAATCAGGAAGGCTATTTGATTTTATTTTTTCTCGTGAATTTGAGTCTTTCAAATTAAATACAAATACTTGACCTTTTTCTCCAACCAAATCTTTTATCTTATGCAAGGCGATCTGCTCATTTTCATCCTCACTGTTAGTATATAGTGACTTATTGCAACTAGAAAAAGAGACGACAGAAAATATAAAAAATAGTAAAAAATAAAAATTGAGTTTCATAAAATCGAATTTTATTAATTATTTATAATAAAATTACCCTTCATTTATTTTTCACCATTGAAAAGATATACGTTCGGAGATTTTCTAATGTGCAAAAAAAAGAGCCTCTACAAAAGAGGCTCTAAAAATAATATTCAGTCAGTACTAAACTAACCTGGCATACGAGAAATGTATTTCTCGATTTCTTTAATCTGATCCACTACTTGTTTAGTAGTTGGCTTGCAAGCTTTTGCTTTGCGGAAATAATCTTTAGCAGCACGGAACTCTCGTTTGTTCATAAAAATTTGACACATACTTAAATAAGCAACGGCTTCAGATTCTTTATCTGGAATACCTGCACGAATCGCAGCACGGATATAAGCTTCTCCTTGCTTCACATCCCCTTTTTGCATAGCCATCATACCCAATTGTAATTTATTAGCGCCTTCAGCTTCAGGCATGGCAGATCCTAAATCACTACTTTTCTTTAAATGCTTTTCGGCTGTATCAAAATCTTGCTTCACCATGGCAAGATTGCCCTTGATGGTATAATAAGTACTTCTAACAGGCTTATATAATAATTGAGGGAACCAAATAGTAGCAAGTATACGCTCCACTTCTTCCATATCCCCCGCTTCCATGGGAGCTTGTACCAAACGCAAAGGACCAATGAAAAAATGGCTCAATAAACCAATTAATCCAATAAAATACAAGGGGAAAACAGGCCAAAAACCAGCCAATCCACTCAATTCAAGACCTAATCCAGCAGCAATAGCTACTAAACTTAACCAAAAGCGATACTTAATCAATATGTTATAAAAACCCATAATTATTGTTTTAGGAGGCGTAAAGATACCAAAATATAGTGTCACTTAAAAAGAAGTGGCTATTTTTGCCGTCCTTGGATCGAGCAGCGGTCAAATCAGGGCGGTCCCGTAGTTTAATGGATAAAACGAGCGTTTCCTAAACGCTTGATATGAGTTCGATTCTCGTCGGGACCACAAAGCCTCAACACGAAGTGTTGGGGCTTCTTCATTTCGAGGCAACGGCGAAAGCTTGCTTTCGTAGGTTGATGAGAGATGAAGAAGGCAAACGGTCCCGCAAAGCGGGATTGTTTGAAAGGCTTTGAGCTAGTTCAATGCGCGAAGAAGACAGCCAAACGAAGTGAGGCTGTCAATCTCCCAATAAAATATACATTGATAAAAGATTTGTGAAAGATTATTAAGCCAAACGAAGTGAGGCTGTCAATCTCATAAAAAGCAGATTTTAAAATCACCCCTCATACAATTCCAAAGGCAATCCATCAGGATCAGAAAAGAAAGTAAATTTCTTATTGGTTAAACTATCTATTCGTATAGGTTCACATGCTACATTTTGTTTCGCTAAATGAGCAATAGCTTCTTCAATATTATCCACTGCAAAAGCAAGATGCCTTAGCCCAGATGCTTCGGGTTGTGAAGGGCGAGCAGGTGGATTAGGAAATGAAAATAATTCAATGATATAATCACCCTGCAATGCGAGATCTAATTTATATGAATCTCGATCGGCTCTATAGGTTTCTTTCACAATTGTAAAGCCTAATATATTTACATAAAAGTTTTTTGAACTTTCATAATTAGAGCAGATGATTGCGATATGATGAATAGATTTTAAATTGAGAAAAGACATAAATAGAATTTACATAAACATACGAAAAATAAAAACCACCCTTAAGAATAGTTCCCCCAAACTAACTTAAAAGGTGGCTTTAATGTTGCTTTTAGTTTAGCACTAAAGGCATAACAATAATAAGTTAGATTTTTGAATTTGTATTCCGTAGAATTACGGAATGAGCTAAGAATTTTTTCTAATTTACACGAGCGGTAAAATTAGAAATAAATTTAATATAGAAATTTTACTATAATATTATTTTAGAAACTAACAATCTGATGTGAAAATGCATATGCTACTAAACCTGCAGTTGTTCGCACATCCATGCGCTCCATAATTCTTTCTCTATGCGATTCAACTGTGCGAGTACTAATTTCTAATTTTTCTGCAATGTCTTTACTTTTATTTTCTAAACAAATCAATTTGATAATTTCAATTTCTCTTTCGGAGAAACTAATATTTTTATTAGGATAAGGTTTGTACGAGGATTCCGTCAACAACTTATACATATGTTGACGAGTTGCTTCAGGAAAAAACACTTTATCATGTATCACTACCGACTCAATCGCTTGATACAATTCATCCTTAGAAGTGTTTTTATCTAAATAACCCATTGCACCTGCATCTAACATTTGTAGAATAATTTCGTCTTCCGAATGCATGGTTAAAGCAATCGCTTTGGTGGGCAATTTTAAACTGATTATTTTTTTCACCGCTTCAATACCCGTCTTGTTAGGCATACTGATATCAGTGATGATTACATCAGGTTGTAATGCTTTTACTAATTGTACTAATTCTAATCCATCGGAAGCTTCCCCTACTACTTTAAAACTAGGATTCAATGAAATGATATTTTTTAATCCATCTCTATAAAAAGGATGATCGTCTGCAATCACAATTGAAATTTGTTGCATTACTCCACTCATGAATTCAAATTAATTTTTTAGAAAATTAGAGGCAATAGGTATACGAATATTATAGCGCGTGCCTTTTGTGAAATCCTCAGCACTTACCATACTTCCATTTAAATAATCCAATCTACTTTGAATACCTAATAATCCTAAACCTAGTTTGTTTTGTTCTTTTAATTTTTCCATGTCATAGCCCTTGCCATCATCAGCAGTACGAATTAATAATTTATCATCTTCTCTAGATAGTTCAATGCGCAAGGTAGTAGCCTTAGCATGTTTGATGGTGTTCAAAATAATTTCTTGCACCATACGATATAATTGACTACTCTGCTCTTCGGTCAATGGCACTTCCTCCAAACTAGTCAAGCTAATGGCTAAATTGTCATCTAGCTTAATTTTATTAATATAATTTTGCAGGGCTTCTTTTAAACTAAGTTTATACAATTTCAAAGGCGCCAATGTCTTTGCCATATTGCGCATTTGGTTCACGCAAAAATCCAATGCGTCTTGGCAAGCTTTAATCTTTTCTTTATCTGCGGTATCAATTAAATCTAATCGCATTTTAATACTCGCTAAATAAGGACCTAGTTCATTATGCAATTCAGTGGCAATTAAATTCCTTTCCGATTCGGAAGCATTAATTTCTGCATTCAATTTATCTTGTTGCAATTTTTTAACTCTACGTTGTTGCTTGAAAAGATGATAAAAAAAGTAAATCAGTACCGAGGTAATAAAACCTATCACATATAAAAAAGCTATAAGAATTGTTCTCTCTTGGGCGCCCATATTATTGCAAATGAATACGATATGTAAGATAAGAAATTAATAATAGTAATAATACTATATAAGTCAATAAATAAAGCTTGTGTAGATTTGTTAAACAAGAAATACATTAAAATATTTAATACTATATAATACACGGAGAAAACAATAAAGGGGATAATGATTAATTTTTGTGACCTAGCATGTTCCGAATTTTTTTGCGTCAAAATAGGTGTTGCAAAAATCACTAAAATCGCTGTTTGTATTTTATGTGACCATTCGATAGAAATTCCTGTTGAATTTAATTTCAACAGGAATCCTACCAAAGAAATAAAGAAAAATAAAATTTGATAATTAATAATCGTAGAGCGATCAAAGCTTCTCCATCTTAAAAATAGTACTAGGAAACATTGTGCATCAATAAAGGCATAAATCATTGAAAATAGTCCTCTATAATAGTTTGATACAAGAGTACTTTGAATTGTCTCATTAATAAATCCAAAGAATAGTAATACTAGAAATAAATAATATTCTTTAGAAATTGATTTATATCTAAATACCCCTATTAAAAAAGGAATAATAATTAATTTATTAATCTCAAATATAGAAGGCATGCCTGCTTGTTTATTAAAGCATATTGTCATTACAGAATGGCGGGCAAACTTGACCAAACTCCACAATCACATCTTCTCCACCATTATTAGTAGAATTAATAATATCATTTCCCTTTTCGTCTACACCTATAAAAATAGAACAAATAGAAAGGTCTTCTTTCATACCATAATAAGTTCTAAACTCAACACAACCTGGTTGGTCTAAGATAGCGCGTACTGCAGCGGCATCAAAAGTCTCACTATTCTTTAAAGAGTTGGCATACTCGGGAGTTGCAATTGCTTTTAAATTGTCTCTGTATCTTTTGGTCAATTCTTTTGCTTGTGGCAAACTGATAAAATTCTTACTCATGTTTTTTAAATTTAGCCAAAAGTATAAGAAATACAAATACTGCCGTTCCGTAGAAATACCTAACGAAAGCGCTGCTTAATAATTAAAGGTATAAACTGCGGGGCTTCTATAAAATAACGCCTAAATAAACGTTTGGGCTCTTGTACAAAACGGTAAAACCATTCTAAACCAGCACGTTGCATCCATTTGGGCGATCTTTTTGCTATCCCCGCCATCACTTCAAAAGCCCCTCCAATACCCACTAAAAGCGTAGCATTTAATGCGGCTTTATTTTGGGCAATCCATAGATCCTGTTTAGGAGCTGTTAAGCTCACCAATAGTACATCAGGGGATACAGCATTGACAGCTTCTAGCATTTTATCGTTTTCTTCTGTTGTAAACACGGGCATAAAAGGAGGTACATAGGTACCCAATACATTACAATTTGGATAGGTATCTAGAATCACCTTGCTTAATTGATCCCCCACACCAGGAGAAGCTCCTAGTAAAAAAACGCTGAAATCCTTTTGTGCACAGAGTTGGATTAAATCGGGCAATACATCCAAGCCAGTAATACGTTCCTTAATAGGCGTACCTAAAAAAACAGAAGCCCATTGCATAGGAACGCTATCACACAATACAATCTCCGAATTATTGTACACCTGCATCACTTGCTCATTTTTCAAAGCCGCCAATACAGAGTTCACAGGCGTAATCGCTACCTGTGTTTTTTGTTTGGTTTCAATACATTGGGTAAAAATATCCAGCATTTCCTGATTGGAAAAGGAACTTACTTGAACGCCAAGGATATTTACTTTGGGATGCATAATTGTAAAAATATCCAATTTTATAATAATAATCGGGCAGGAATTAAGCAATTAATTGATAATCAATTATTTTTACAAAAATTAACGAAAACTGAGGGATTAGTCTATTAGCAGCTAATTTGTTCATAAGTAATTAATTATCTTCGAGATGCATTCCCCCGGCATTATTGAAAATGGACAACCCATTACTATTATTATAGCATGAAGAAGCCGAATACCAATTATAGTTATATCAGATACCTCAATGACGCATTGGTCATCTTATTGGCATATTTGGGCACTTTGGCCACTTTGTTTCAACCTGCATTTCAGTTTTTTAGTGTCTATTTTCTGGTGCTTACCTATTTCTTATGGTATTTGATGTCCAATTTTTCAAAATTGTATGCAGACAGAAGGTCCAACAAGTTTTCAGAAGAGATTATTTTTATTATCTACCATATCATCCTATTTGCAATTGTATTGAGTTCAAGTTTGTTTTTTTTACAACCAGGAGCACATTATAATTTTAAGTTCTTTATTTACTTCTTGACTTATAGTTTTTTACTAGCAACTATATCTAAGTATATTTTAAGAAAAAATAGACATGCTGCTTTTTATCAAGGTAAATTCTATGATAGCATCTTATTGGTGGGAGATACACCTGCAGCTCATAATTTTGCAGATACCGTAAAAAAATATTTTTATTATGGCTACCAATGTGTAGGTATTTTAAGCGAAGAACAAATTGATGAATTAGCACAAAAATTGTTGAGCACTCCTATTGACGAGGTAGTAATTGCATTGCCAAACGACAAATATAGTTTGATACAACAATGTATCGATGTGTGTGATGCACAAAGAATCAAAGTAAGAATCTTGCCCGATTTTAGACAGTACGCCACAAGTAGTGTATATATCAATAATATTGGAAGAGTGCCAGTAATGAATGTGGGAGGTTTGCCACTAGACAGATGGGAGAACAAATTATTAAAACGCAGTTTTGATATTGTCTTTTCCTTGACTTTCTTTTTAACCATTGGTATTATTTTATTTCCTGTAGTTGCATTATTAATTAAATTAAGTTCCAAAGGCCCTGTGTTTTTCAAACAAGAAAGATGGGGACTCAATAATAAATTAATTGTTTGCTACAAATTTAGAACCATGGTAGAGGAGAGCAAGGATGTGGACGAAGATGGCAAATACCAACAGGCTTATAAAAACGATCCTAGAATTACTAGCATTGGACGCATTTTAAGAAAAACTAATTTAGACGAGATACCACAGTTTTGGAATGTATTAATAGGCAATATGTCTGTAGTAGGCCCAAGACCGCACCCTACTCCTTTAAACAATGAGAGTATGCATACGGTAGATAATTATATGTTAAGACATATTGTATTACCAGGTATCACGGGATGGGCTCAAGTAAATGGATGTAGAGGAGAAACCAAAACGGTAGAAGAAATGCAAGAACGTGTTGACTTTGATTTAAGTTATATACACCGTTGGACATTTTGGTTGGATTGCCAGATTATTTTGCAAACCATCATCAATTTAATAAGAGGAGATCAGAATGCGTATTAAGCAAATTATTGTATTAGCTAGCATCTTGTTTACTTGCAATTTCATGTCGATGCAAGTAAATGGTCAAACTGTATTTGAAAATACAGAAGCGCCTGTTATAAGTTATTTACAAAGAATGGCACAAAAAGGAAGGATTCATTTAAATGATCTTATGTTGCCCATTAGTAGAACAGAAATACAAAAAGCATTAGATAGCTTGTCCAAGCAAAAAAATGGATTAACAACGGTCGAACAAAAAGAGCTAGCTTTTTATGAGGAAGAATATCCTCAGCCACAAAAAAGATGGACAAGTTTGCGTGTTAAGGAAAAAGACTTTGAACTACATATTGATCCTTTATTAAGTATGCAACGTATACAAGGGAACAATATTAGTGTGAATCAAGTAAGTAATGGAGTGCAATTATGGGGACAAACAGGGCATTGGGGTTTTCAATTGTATTATCGTGATTATACAGAAACAGGGAAAGGATTACAAAGCTTAGATAGTATCACTAGTTTTAGTAATCAAACAGAAAAAATATTAGTGGGATTGCCTACTGCTAGCTCACATAATTATAGTGAAATGCGCGCTAATATTTCATACAGTTGGCAAAAAGGAAATATTAGTTTTGGGAAATTACC
>Ga0228701_1001401_pt1 | contig 16513 bp, 14 predicted proteins | sample McNCre117_Aug_MG_2_FD_178017 | JGI IMG/M metagenome (GOLD analysis project Ga0228701, IMG submission 178017) | Freshwater microbial communities from McNutts Creek, Athens, Georgia, United States - 11-17_Aug_MG | ecosystem: Environmental > Aquatic > Freshwater > Creek | place: USA: Georgia...
CAAGATCTGTAATTCATCCAGGAACGCCCATGCAAGCCACCATGACCGTGAACGAAACCCACAACCCCGCGCTGCGCAGCTGGGTCAGCACAGCCAATATCGCGGGCTGTGATTTCCCGATTCAAAACCTGCCCTTTGCCGTGTTCCGACGTCAAGGCAGCCATGAAGCCTTTCGCGGCGGCGTGGCCATTGGCGATCAGATCTTAGACTTGGCAGCCGCTTCCAACACAGGGGTGTTCACAGGCGAAGCAGGTGCAGCTGTGCAAGCCGGTGCGCAAGACAAGCTCAATGCCTTGATGGCCTTGGGCCCGCAGGCGTGGCACGCGCTGCGTGTGGCGCTCTCACGCGCTCTGCGCGAAGGCGCCACTGAACAAGCCGCCTTGCAAGCCTGCTTGGTGCCACAAGCACAGGCTGAATACGATGTGCCCGCACGCATTGGTGACTACACCGACTTCTACACCTCGGTCTACCACGCCACCAACATTGGCAAACAGTTCCGTCCTGACAATCCTTTGCTGCCCAACTACAAATGGGTGCCCATTGGCTACCACGGCCGTGCGTCCAGCATTGGTGTGTCGGGTCAGGCCTTTCACCGTCCTGTGGGGCAAACCATGGCCCCCGGTGCCAGCGAGCCATCTTTCGGTCCCTGCAAACGCATGGACATCGAGTTGGAGTTGGGCATCTTCATCGGCGGTGGCAATGCCTTGGGCGATGCCCTCCGCATGACAGAGGCCGAAGACCATGTGTTTGGCATTTGCTTGCTCAACGACTGGTCGGCGCGTGACATCCAAGCTTGGGAATACCAGCCCTTGGGCCCCTTCTTGGCCAAAAATTTCGCCACCACCATTTCACCGTGGATCGTGACCTTGGAGGCCTTGGCCCCTTACCGTGTGCCGTTCACACGGCCCTCAGAAGACCCACAGCCCATGGCTTATCTGGATTCAGACGCCAACCGCCAACAAGGCGCGTTTGACATTCAACTGGAGGTCGGCATCCACACGCCCAAAATGCGCGAAGCCTCCCAAGCCGCCGCCACGGTGTGCCGCACCAGCTACCGCCATGCCTATTGGACCGTGGCGCAAATGGTGACCCACCACACCGCCAACGGTTGCAATTTGCAAGCCGGTGATTTGTTGGGCAGTGGCACTTTGTCAGGGCCCACGCTGGACCAAGCGGGTGCTTTGATTGAATTGACCCAAGGCGGCAAAAAACCCTTGCAGTTCGCCAACGGCGAGCAACGCGTGTACCTGGAAGACGGTGACGCCGTGGTGCTGCGCGGCTGGTGCGAAAAACCCGGCGCCCCACGCATTGGCTTTGGCGAATGCGTGGGTACCGTGTTGCCTGCTAAGGCGCGCTAAGCCAAGCGCTTAAGACTTCTTGGGCTCTTGATGGCCGCCAAATTGTTTGCGCATCGCCGACAGCATCTTGTCGGCGAAGGTGCTGACTTGGCGAGATCTGAAACGTGCAAACAAGGCCGCTGACAACACGGGCACAGGCACGGCTTCTTCAATCGCGGCGTTGATGGTCCAACGGCCCTCGCCCGAGTCTTGCACATGGCCTGAATACGCATCGAGCTCGGGGTCTTCAGCCAGGGAAATTGCCGTCAAATCAAGCAACCACGACGACACCACGCTGCCGCGGCGCCAGAGTTCGGTGATGTCGGCCAAGTCCAGCTGGTAGCGGCGATCGGCAGGAATGCTGTCTTGCCCCACGCCTTTGAGCACGTCCATGCCTTCGGCAAAAGCTTGCATCAAGCCGTATTCAATGCCGTTGTGAATCATCTTCACAAAGTGGCCCGAACCGGCAGGGCCGGTGTAGAGGTAGCCTTCTTCGGCGGTGGATTGTTTGCCTTCACGCCCAGGCGTTTTGGGAATGGTGCCCACGCCGGGTGCCAGGGCTTTGAAAATCGGGTCCAGGTGCGTGGCGGCTGTGGCGTCGCCGCCAATCATCATGCAGTAGCCACGGTCCAAGCCCCAGACGCCACCGCTGGTGCCAATGTCGAGGTAACGAATGCCCTTGGTTTGCAGCATCTGGGCGTGCTTCACATCGTCTTGGAAATTGGAGTTGCCGCCGTCAATCAAGATGTCGCCGGGCTGCAGCAAGTCGCTCAGAGCCTGGATGGTGGAGGCTGTGATCTCACCCGCTGGCAGCATGACCCACACGGCACGCGGCGCTTGGAGCTGGCTGACCAAATGGGCCAAGCTGTCGCTGGGCGTGGCGCCTTCTTGGGCCAATTGCTGGACGCTGTCGGGGTTGGCGTCGTACACCACCGAGGTGTGACCATGACGCATCAAACGTCGCACAATATTGCCGCCCATGCGGCCCAAACCAATCATTCCAAGTTGCACGGTATCTCCAGGCTGTCTGATTTAAAAACAAGCACTGTAAATGCAAATGACCGGTCAGCCTGACGCCAAGGCTTCAACCGCTGCGGGTGCGCCCCACAAATGCGCCACCGCATGCTGGGTTTGTGCCACATCACCGGTGGTGAAAAACTGGGTGGTGCCTGGCGCGCCTGCCGAACGGCGTTGATCTCCCAAGCGTCGCACCAACTCACGGGCCACGGCTTCGGCCGGGTCGATCAGTTGCACGCCCGGTCCCGCCACGCGGGCAATGGCTTCGCGCAAAAACGGGTAATGCGTGCACCCCAGCACCAAGGTGTCAGCGCCCTGGGCCAACACAGGCGCTACGAATTCACGCACCAAGGCTTCGGTGCGTGCGCTGTGCACATCGGCTTGCTCGACCAGCTCGACCCACCCGGGGCAGGCTTGCAACACGATGCGCTTGCCCGCACCATGTGTTTCGCACAAACGCGCCACACTCTCGCTTTGCACGGTTTGGCGGGTGGCCAACACACCGACCACACCGCTGCGCGTCAAGGCCACGGCGGGTTTGATGGCAGGCTCGATCGCCACCACAGGCAAATGGGTTTGCTCGCGCAGGGTGCGCGCCGCCACCACGGTGGCGGTGTTGCAGGCGATGGTGATGGCTTTGACGCCCTGCTCTACCAGCCAATTTCCGACTGTGAGCGTGCGTTGGGTGATGTGTGCTTCGGTCTGGTCCCCGTATGGCGCATGGCCCGAATCGGCCACATACACCAAGTCTTCTTCGGGCAAGGCCGCACGGATGGCGCGCAAGACCGAGAGACCACCCACGCCAGAGTCAAACACGCCAATCGCACCGGCAAAGCGCGTCGAGGGAGTGGACATGGCGTGAGACATAGCGCCAATTCTCGCTCAAGCGAAGCACTGGCTGATTGAAGTCCTTGGGGGTTAAGACGCGTGAGCGCTCAGCTCATGCGCTGTGGGAGGCTGACACCCTGCGCGGCTGCAATTGATCGCCGCGGCCTCTAAGGCGCGTTGCAAAGTGATCGCAACCCGTTGCTCGGCCACTCGGGGTGCACGCAAGGTATCGTGCAACACCCAATCGGCCAAGCAATTGCCCCAAAACGTGTCGCCAGCACCCACGGTGTCAATCACCTCGACGCGCGGGGCTGCGCCTTGTGCATGTGCGCCTCCCACCTGCAAATAAGCGCCTTGCGCACCAAAGGTCAAGGCCACGCGTGAACAACCTTGTTGCAACCACGGTGCGGCTAAGCTGGCGGCGTTGGCCAAGGTCACGTCATGCCAGCCCAGCAGTTCTAAATCTTCATCGCTGGCTTTGAGCCAATCGGCATGCGCAGCCACCTCACGCACGGCCTGGAGATACGCCGGAACATCAGTGGCCACACGGGGACGCAAGTTGACGTCCACGCTGATGACCCAACCCAAGCGTTTCGCAGCAGCAAGCACTTGCAGCACTTTGTGATGCTCGGGTGGCATGGCCATGAGTGAACCTGTGTGCAACACACCGGGCGGTGAGGCTTCTAGTAACGCCACCACATCGGCCACTTGGTAATCGCGGTCGGCAATGCCTTCGCGGTAAAAGCCATAGCTGGGTTGACCTTGGTGGACCTGCACCACGGCCAACGATGTGGGCAAGTGCGAACGCGGCAATAGGCTGCGTGCCTTACTGGCCATCAAGTGATCGAGCAGCGACTGGCCAAACACATCGGTTGAAAACGGATTGAGGAACCCGACCTCGGCGCCTTGCAAAGCGGTGGCACATGCCAGGTTGTAAGGGCTACCACCCAGCAAGGGCTTCAGCATGCCATCGGTTTGCGCCATGCAATCCATCAAAGCTTCGCCCAGCACCCACACCGGCGTGTGAACAGAAGCGATCAAGCCAAGCACTCCGCAGGAATGTCTTCAGGCTTCATGGCACCCGTCATCACAGCCACCGTGTCACTCATGCTGATTTTTTTAGGATTCAACACAGCGGCACGCTTGCCCAAACGGGCCACATGAATACGGTCTGCAATTTCAAACACATGGGGCATGTTGTGCGAAATCAGCACCACGGGCAGGCCTTTGTCGCGCACGCGGCGAATCAGCTCCAACACCATATTGCCCTCTTTCACGCCCAAGGCCGCCGTGGGTTCATCCATGATGACCACATGCTGTGCAAAGGCGGCCGCACGCGACACCGCCACGCATTGGCGTTGACCGCCGGAGAGCGTTTCCACCGCTTGCGTCATGGAACGAATGCCGACCTTGAGGTCGTTCATGCGTTCAATGCTTTCTTGCAGCATTTTCTTTTTATCGAGCATACGCAGCACATTGCCAGCAAAGCCCGGGCGGCGAATTTCGCGCCCCAAAAATAAGTTTTCAGCAATGCTCATCGCGGGTGCGACAGCCAAATCTTGGTACACGGTTTCAATGCCGGCGCGACGTGCATCGATGGGGCTTTTGAATTGAATGGTTTGGCCATCCAGCAAAATTTGCCCCTCATCAGGCACGGTAGCGCCTGACAAGCATTTGATGAGGGACGATTTGCCCGCACCGTTGTCACCAATGACAGCCAGAATTTCGCCCGCACGCAGCTCAAAGTCTGCGCCATCCAAAGCGGTGACTTGGCCATAACGTTTGACCAAGCCCTTGGCTTGCATGACGATGTTGTGTGTGTCGTTCATGATTAACGTGCTCCCTTGCGTGAGAGTTGATCCGTGGCCACAGCCAAGATCACCAAAATACCGGTGACCAAAATTTGGTACACCGACGACACGCCCATCAGCGTGAGGCCGTTGCGGAACACGCCCACAATCAACGCGCCGACCAAGGTGCCTAACACCACGCCGCGACCACCAAACAAGCTGGTGCCGCCGAGCACCACGGCGGTGATGGCGTCTAAGTTTTCGGTCTGTCCAGCATTGGGGTCACCCGCACCGGTGCGTGCCACGCCCAGCATGGCGGCAATGCCGTAACAAAGTCCTGCCAGCACATAGACACCCAGCAATACTTTTTCGGTGGGGATGCCCGTCAAGCGGGTGGCTTCGGGGCTGTTGCCCACAGCGTACACATGGCGGCCAGCGGCAGTTTCTCGCAGCGCAAACCAGGTGAAAAAATACAACCCCAACATCAGCATCACGCCGTAACTCACCGTGGCGCTGCCCAGTTGGAAGGTGTTGCCCAGCCAGGTCATGCCAGCAGGAATGTCGGTCACGGTTTGTGAACCTGAATACAGCTGCGTGATCGCAAAGGCAATGTTCAAGGTGCCCAACGTCACAATGAACGGGGGCAGTTTGATGCGCGTCACCAGCAAGCCGTTGAGGTAACCAAACAAGGTGGTCACCAACAAGCCGCAGCTCATCGCCACAGGCGTCGACAAGCCGAAATCGGCTGCAAATTTGGTCATCACAATGCCGCCCAAGGCCATGACCATGCCACACGACAAGTCAATTCCGGCGGTCAAGATGATGAGGGTTTGACCAATCGCAATCACTCCCACCACCATGACTTGCGCCAAGATGAGCGAGAAATTTTGGGTGCTCAAAAAGCGATCGCTTTGGCTGGCGAAAAACACACAGGCCAACACCAGGGCGATCAGGGGCCCCAACGTGCCCATGGGCGGGAGCTTGTCTTTGAAAGAGTTCATACGATTGGCCTTAATGACGAAAACCCAAGGGGGCACTCAGGCCCCCTTGTTCACCTTTTACTTGTTGCCCCAGCACAAATCGGTGCCGGTGGCTACATCTTTGCTGTCCACGCCAGGCAAGGCTTTGGCAGCAATCAGGGTCACGCCGGTGTCGGTGTAGCCGCTGACTTTTTTGCCACTCTTGGCGTATTCCACACCTGCGGCCACGCCCATCGAGGCCATGCGCAAGGGGTACTGTTGTGAGGTGGCAGCGATCACGCCAGCGCCCACGTCTTTGATGCCTGCGCAGCCACCGTCGACCGACACAATCAACACACCTTTTTCTTTGCCAGCGGCTTTGAGTGCGTTGTAGGCACCGGCAGCAGCGGGTTCGTTGATGGTGTAGACCACATTGATGTCAGGATTCTTTTGCAGGCAGTTTTCCATGCCGGTTTGGCCTTTGGCGCGGTCACCAAAGCTGTCGGCCATACACACCACTTCGGCGGGCTTGGCCAATTCGTTGCTCTTGGCGTCGAGTGACTTTAAGCCATAGCCCTGCAAGAAACCGTTGTGACGCTGTGCACCCACGGGGTGGCCAGGGAACAAATCGAGTGTGGCGATGACAGGCTTTTTGCCACCCAAAGCTGCTTTGGCGTATTGGCCAATCAACACACCGGCTTTGTAGTTGTCAGTGGCGAACAAGGCGTCGGTGGCGTTGGCAGGATCGGTGGGGCTGTCCAAGGCGATGACCATCACACCTTGTGCTTGGGCCTTCTTGATGGCGGGCACGATAGCTTTGGAATCACTGGGCGTGATCAAAATGGTTTTGGCACCCGCAGCAATCATGTTTTCCATGGCGGTCACTTGACCTGCGTTGTCGCCGTCGGTTTTACCGGCAGCCGACAACACCTTGGCACCCAGCTTTTTCGCTTCGGCTTGTGCGCCTTCTTTCATCTTGACGAAGAACGGATTGGTTTCTGTTTTGGTGATCAAGCCAATGACAGGTTCAGCGGCATACGCGCTGGTCGCGGCCAGCACCACAGCGGACAGCATCAGTTTGGGGGCAATCGATTTCATAGAGTCTCCAGAGGATTTGATGGGTATCGCCAGCGCACTGTTGCGCCGCGGTGTAACTGTAAAACAACTCGACTAACTAAATCAACTTGGTTTACTTAGTACATTCCCTGATAAGTTCAGACACAAAACACAGGCATGCTCTAGCTACTTACAAAACATATCAAGAAGGACTCCACGTGCTCAAAGGCTTAGACCCCATCCTCACCCCCGAACTGCTGATGCACCTGTGTGCCATGGGGCATGGCGAATGGGTGGCCGTGGTGGACGCCAACTTCACCGCCGACTTTCTGGCCCACGGCAAACCTGTGGTGCGCCTGCCCGGCTTGTCGCTGGCACGTGTGAGCCAAGCCGTGCTGTCGGTCTTTCCCTTGGCCGCCGATGTAGCCAAGCCCGCTGCCTATATGCACGTGTGCCACAGCGCCCCCACCCACCGCACGGCAGCCCAACAAGCGGTGGTGAGTTTGGTAGAACAAGAAGGCTTGAGCGCCAACCAGGTCGAAGCGGTTGAACGCTACGCGTTTTACGAAAAAATCAAAGGCGCCAGTCTGATCGTGCAAACCGGCGAAGGCACAGCCTATGGCAACGCCCTCTTTTGCAAAGGTGTGATCTTGCTATGACCACCATGCGCGGCTCCAACCACACGGGCATGCGCCAATTCAATGAGCGCACGGTGTTGCGCGCCATTCGTCATGCGGGTGCCATCCCCAAGGCTGACTTGGCGCGGCTCACCCAGTTGTCCACGCAAACAGTGTCGATCATCGTCAACCGCTTGCTCGACGATGGCTTGCTGGTCAAGCAAGACCGCATCCGCGGCAAGATGGGCCAACCCTCGGTGCCATTGGCCATTCACCCCGATGGCGCCTACAGCATTGGCTTGCAGGTGGGACGACGCAGCCTGGAGGTGGTGGTGACCGACTTTGTGGGCCACATGCGTCACCAGTGGCAACAGACCTACCCCTACCCCTCACCTGCGGAGGTGCTGCCCAAAATCAAAGAAGGCTTGAAGCTCATGCAGCGTCGCATGGGCCCCCAAGCTTGGTCACGCACAGTAGGCATCGGTTTGAGTGCCCCCCTGGCCATGCACCAATGGGGCGACCTGATGGGTCCAGAGGCAGGCAAAGCCATGGTGGACTGGGAGCACATTGATTTGGTGGAGAAAGTGCAAGCCATGTCGCCCCTGCCGGTGGAATTTGCCAAAGACACCACCGCCGCCTGTGTGGCCGAGCTGGTGCAAGGCTTGGGCCGCGATGTACCCAACTTTCTATACGTGTACGTCGGTACCTTTGTGGGCGGCGGCTTGGTGATGGACGGCCACATCGTCAACGGACCCCGTGGCAATGCAGGTGCGATTGGCTCATTACCCATGCCGCGCAACAAGGGGCAGCAACATCCGCAATTGCTCGAACGTGCCTCAGGCTGGCAGCTCGAACAAGCCTTGATCGCCGCCGGACATGACCCGCTCTTGGTGCAACAAGACCGCATCATGGACGCGGCTTACAAAACCTGGACCCGACCTTGGCTGACCCAGTCTGCCCAAGCCCTGGCCATGACCGTCACCAGCGCAGCCGCCCTGCTCGACCTAGACGCCGTGGTCATTGATGGCTCGCTCAACCCGCTGCTGATGCAAGCCTTGATTGCTCAAACACAGGAACATTTGGCTGACTTCAGCTTCGACGGCATTCTTCATCAGCCTCAAATTTTGGCGGGACGCGTGGGCAGCCACGCACGCGCCTTGGGCGGTTCGCTCTTGCCTCTGCATGCACAGTTTTTTCCGGACAAAGATATTTTCTTGAAGCAAGACAATGTGACCTGAGCTGGGATTGATGGCCTATGTGGCCCATTCCTCACCTAGGCTCTGCGCCTGCTGCAACACAAGCTCCACAGCAGCATCGGCTTGATCTGGCGGGTATTTATATTTGCGCAAAATACGGCGCACCATTAAGCGCAGTTTGGCTCGAACACTCTCGCGCTCAGACCAATCCACCGTCAAGTTTTCGCGAAGGTTTTGCGTGAGTTCTTGGGCAATCTTCTTCAATGTTTCGTCTTGCAATTCGCGTACGGCTGACTCATTGTTAGCCAGCGCGTCGTAAAACTTCACTTCGTCTTCGCGCAAACCTAGTTGGTCTCCTCGGTTGGCGGCTTCTCGGAACTTCTTGGCCATGGCGATCAGCTCTTCCATCACCTGCGCGGTTTCAATGCTGCGGTTTTGGTAACGCTGAATTACGCTGGCCAGCATGTCGCTGAACTTTTTATCTTGCACCACGTTACTGGCAAAACGGCTTTTGATTTCGCCTTGCAGCAAACGCTCTAGCAATTCGACAGCTAGGTTTTTTTCAGGCAAGTTATGCACTTGCGCCAAAAAGTCATCGTCGAGCAAACCAATGTTGGGTTTGTCCAAACCTACCGCTGCAAAAATATCTACCACCTCGCCCGACACCACCGCCGAGCTGATGATTTGGCGAATTGCCAAATCGCGCTCTTCGTCTGTCTTGCGCTGCTTGCTGACTTCGCGCTTGGTCAAAATCACTTTCACAGCCTGCATAAAGGCCACTTCATCACGCAAGCCTTTGGCTTCTTCTAAGGTGCAGCACAGGCTGTAGGCGTGGCTCATGGCCAGCGCTTGATCGGCAAAGCGTTTTTTGCCATCGCGTTCTTTGTCACCCTTGATGCCCAGCAAATGGTTGGCAGCACCAGCCAATGTTTTGTGGCCACCCGTTAAAAAGTCGGAATAGTCAAAGCCATGCAACATGGCGCGCAACACATCAAGCTTTTCTAGCAAAACCGACAAAGCTTCGCGGGCATCCACCGTGGGCTTGCCTCTGCCTTTGCTGGCGGTGTACTCCTTCATCGCGGCTTTTAGGTCTTCACCAATGCCGATGTAGTCCACCACCAAGCCACCTTGCTTGTCTTTGAACACACGGTTCACGCGGGCAATCGCTTGCATGAGGTTATGCCCCTTCATGGGCTTATCCACATACAAGGTGTGCACACACGGCGCGTCAAAGCCTGTGAGCCACATGTCACGCACAATGACAATTTTCAATTCGTCTTGCGGGTCTTTGAAGCGTTTTTCTAAACGCTTCTTCACTTGGCTGCTGTAAATGTGTGGGCGCAACAGCGCTTTGTCGCTAGCACTGCCTGTCATCACGATCTTGATCGCTCCTTGCTCAGGGTCATCGCTGTGCCACTGCGGCCGAAGTTTGATGATCTCGTCATACAAGTGCACACAAATCTCGCGGCTCATCGCCACCACCATAGCCTTGCCGGGGTGCGCGCTGTTGCGGGTTTCAAAATGCGCCACCAAATCGGCGGCCACACTGGCCACGCGGGGCACTGCGCCCACTACTTTTTCTAGTGCGGCCCATCGGCTTTTGAGCTTGGCTTGTGCGCTTTCTTCTTCGTCCTCAGCCAGCTCGTCTACTTCATCATTTAAGTGGCTTAGCTCTGCATCGTTTAAACCCAGCTTGGCCAAGCGACTTTCGTAATAAATGGCCACGGTTGCACCATCTTCTTGCGCCTGCTTCATGTCGTACACATGGATGTACTCGCCAAACACCGAGCGGGTGTCGCGGTCTGTGCTGCTCACAGGCGTGCCAGTGAACGCCACAAACGTGGCGTTGGGCAGCGCATCGCGCAAGTGCTGCGCGTAGCCTGCTTGGTACTTCACCTCGTACTCAGGTGGCGCAAACTCTGCCGCTACCGCAGAGGTATTTGTATGTCCTGTCGGCAATGGCTTGCTGGGCAGCTTGACGTTCTTTAGCTTTGCCTCAAAGCCATATTGCGTGCGGTGCGCTTCATCGGCAATCACCACAATGTTGCGGCGACTAGACAACACGGGAAACACATCCTCGTCTTCACCCAACATGAACTTTTGAATCGTCGCAAAGATGATGCCGCCCGATGGTCGATTGTCTAGCAGCTCTCGTAGTTTTTGGCGCGTGGTGGCTTGCTGTGGTTGCTCGCGCAACAAGTCTTGACTCAAGCTAAACACACCCAGCAACTGACCGTCTAAATCATTGCGGTCAGTGATCACCACAATCGTGGGGTTCTCTAGCTTTGGCTCTTGCATCACGCGTGCTGCAAAGCACGTCATGGTGATACTTTTGCCACTGCCCTGCGTGTGCCACACCACGCCGCCCTTGCCGCGTGTTTGGGCATCTTCGGTGCTGGATGCCTGCACCACCTGTTCGATGGCTGCACGCACAGCATGAAACTGATGGTAGCCAGCCACCTTCTTCACCAAGTGGCCATCGTCTTCAAACAACACAAAGAAGCGCAAATAGTCCAGCAAATATGCGGGGGCCAACACGCCACGCACCATGGTTTCTAGCTCGCGCAATTCACCCAGTGGGTCAAGCGCTACGCCATCAATCGTGCGCCACTGCATGAAGCGCTCGGCATTGGCCGATAGCGAGCCCATGCGTGCGTCTGTGCCGTCTGAGATGACCAACAACTCGTTGTAGGTAAACACATCGGCGATTTGCTCTTTGTAGGTTTGTATTTGGTCGTAGGCCTTCCAAATATCGGCATTCACGTCAGCGGGGTTCTTTAACTCGACCAGTACCAGCGGTAAGCCGTTGATGAACAAAATAATGTCAGGCCTGCGCGTATGACGCGGCCCTTTAATGGTGAACTGCTGCACCGCCAGCCACTCGTTGGATGCTGTGTTGCGCCAATCGACCAAGCGCACAAAGTCGCCACGCGTTTCGCCGTTGAGTTGGTATTGCACCGGCACACCCGCCACCAGCACGCGGTGAAAAGCACGGTTGCCCGACAACAACGCAGGCTGACCCATGTCGAGCACCTGCTTGTAGGCATCCTCGTGTGCGCTACTTGGCATGTGCGGGTTCAGACGCGCAATGGCGGCTCGCAAGCTGACCGCCAACAACACCTCACGCGTGCTGCCGCGCTTTAGCCTTAGGTCAAGGTGGTCAAGGTCGCGGGCATTAAGCGGCGTGTAGCCTACAGAGGCCAGCCAGCCTAGGGCTTCTTGTTCGAGTTGGTCTTCGGTCATATGCTCAAAAAATCGAGTTTTCTATGCATATCCAAACCAACTTGCATAGAAAACGCCACTTTTAATCTATCAAAGTTTGAAGAATAACCGTTCATCGCTGAATTGCTCTAAAATTCTTTTACGCCGTGACTGCGCCGATAACAGCAGGATTGAGGGTAACCTCAACACGGCGCCCTCTTCTTTCTGTGATGTTCGATTTCAACATCACCAGCCTTTCGGAAACTTCACCACCCCATAGCCCTCAATCTTGCCAGCAGGCGAAGATCTAAAGGCGCTTGTTATTTGATCCGCAAACCGCCTATCAGTCGTGCTGAAAGCTCTATACACAGCGCCAGCCACCATGTCTGCAAACTGAATACCCACGCTCAGATGCGAAGGCGCAATAAACAAGCCTTCGACCATGTTGCCGTAGGCAGAGATCACGCCACTCTTGCCATTCATCAGCTTGTGGTGAAGTTCGCGCAACCGTGCATCATCTTTGGGGCCTCGATGGTCGCAAACAACCATGCCATTTAGCTTTTGGCCAACAACGCGCTCTAAGTCTTGCATGTAGTACTGAAAGCGCTCCGTGAGCTGCTTGTAGCTGTACCAATACAGATCGTCGCCCGTCTTGATGTAGCCAAGCTCATACGCTTTGACCGTGTCAGTCACCACAGAAATTAAGCGAATCGATTTGTAGTGTTTGATCACCTCATAAAGCTGTGTGCGCAAAGTTTCTCTTTGCTCAACATTCAGGTGCGAAAGCGCATGGGCTTTGCCGCCTCGATCTGGCGCAAAGTAACGCCACTTAATTTCGCCATCAATGTGATGGTAACTTTTTAATCTTGCTAAATCGCTGGCCACCTTGGCCCAGATATCCTCAGGAATAACGATTCCGCCGAGTACAAAATAAGGTTGCGCATGGGCTTTGTCAGATTCTGGTGGTGAGCCTGACTCGTCAACGAACAAGATGTGCATAAAAAATGAGCCTCAATAATTAACTCATTTTAATTACTTTTACGTTATTACCACGCCTGAATCACGCGCACTTCATTGTTCGATTGATCCGCAATCATCAAGCCACTTTATGCATTGGGATAAGCACCGGACTCACGGCCGCTGTTACAGTCTTTTGCTGCATTTCGCTGCAACACTTCGCACTCCAAAGCAGCTTGCAACGCCGTTTCATGCGAAGCATCGGCAACACCCACGAACTCAGCCTCTGCACCCAGTTTGCGCTCATCCCATTCTTGCTCGGCATTTGTGGTTTTTTCCAATGTCATTTGGGATCTCCTGTAATTACAAATCTTCCCGCAGCTTTATCAGCAATGCCGCGATCGACTCTTCATGCGAGTTTTTTGGATACCAAATCGGGTAAATATGATGGAGGCTAAGTTCACGCTCTCGGAAAATTCGATCGTCATCAGCCGCTGGCATTTCCAAAAAAGCATAGTGCTTTGGCATCCCTTCATAGCCATGTGCGTCAATGTATGTCTTGAGAGTTTGAATAGGGCGATCCTTGGTTAAGCTGCACCCCAAGAACAACAAACTGAAACGATCGGCAAACACGCCCAGCAGGTTTTTAAGTTTGTCTCCGGCCTCGTAGTGGGTTGCGTACTCAGTCTTAGTTAGGACACGGCTTCCCCCTTGCTCCGCATTGCCATGGAGCTTCAGCAGTACTGAACCTTCTTCTAAGCATGTACGAATATGCGCGGCCTCATAACCAAGCAATTCTTGAGCAAAAGATAAATCTGAGGCTCTATAAACATCACGAACCATGTGATCAAAGTTAGTCGTAATGACGCTTCCAGGAAAAACGTCAGGCAGCATGTGAACCACACCACAAATTTCCCGGCGTAGTCCATATTTGTTATAGATCGCCTCAGAAAAAGCCTGAGACGTCATTGCTGTTGCTATTTGTTCGGCGGCCTCTTCGTATCCACCCTGATTCAACAAATCTACAAAGGCGTCTTCGTCTAGGTTAGTCTGTCTACGCAAGGCAAGTAAAAAATCACGCCAGAAGGGAAAGCCAGATTCAAACGACATGCCTGCCCCAACAAAAGGAAGCAACTTATTTTTTGCATACCTTTGCTGCAATGCCAAGAAACGATCGAACTGATCACCTTCACTCAGTATGGAATTTGCTTGGTCAATTTTCTCAGCCACATGATCTTGCCTCCAAGCATCAAACGCTTGGTCATACACAGTAGGTTTTTCCTTATTGGCAGATGCGATTTCAAGAATATCAAGCGACTCAAAAGCCATACCCGAAATTTTCACAACACCGTTGTCTAAATCTACGAGCTCTCCCTGTCCCAATTCATCTCTAAATCTATTTTCAAGATATTTCACGCAGCATCTCCAGCAATCGAACTTGTACGAAGCTCGCCGAAAATCAGACGCGGCAGCAGTGTGTCACGGAGATCAGAAAGTATTTCAACTTGAAGGGTCTGTAGGCGAATCTGTTGATTTAATGCCGCCGAAATTTCCTCAAATTTTTCTAGCAACGTTCGAGGAGGGATTACGTTCACCTGCGCTCCGAGATCTTTTTGCGTAAGCAAGGGTTGCGTTGATCCTCTATTCAATGCATGTACATCTATCCCACAAAGCCATTGAAAGCTGAATGAGAAAAATGTCTCATCACGAGGAGATAGAACCAACACGTTATCCGACGCCCAGAAGGGCGGATAAGCAACATGCACCCGCCCCAAGGTGCCTACCCGGCCAGTTACGATTTTCTTATCTTCAAACAGTGATTCCGAGGTGTACCCCATCACACCTGCGCCACCATAAAGCGGGATATTGCAGCTATTAGAAAGCACATCACTTCTATCTACCGGACGCTTTCCACTTGCAATCACGCATAGATCGGACAGTGAGCCAAACTTCCACCCCTTCGGCACAGCCCCCAACTCCGACTCTTCAAAGCTGTCAGGGAACAGGGCGGCGGTGGCTTCGTCCATGCCTTCGGGGGCGCGGCCTTGCATCTTGGCGTGGACGGGGTCGAAGTCCACGAACCAGGACTTGAACAGGGCTTGGGCGATGGCTTCGAGGGTGGTGTTGGTTTCGCGCAGCAGGGTGATGCGGTCGTCGATTCCACTCAAATCCTCAACGATTCGACGCATTACTGACAGGTCGTCAGGGTATGAAATCGGTAACTTCCGAAGCTCCGTCAACGAAACATATTGCTGCGTTGAACCTTTTTTTCGCTCTTCAATAAGTATTTGGCCTTGAGGAGAACGCAAAAAATAGTAAAGCCACTTCGCCTTTAATTCGTCCCCGCATTTAAGCAAACCTACATTCTTGATAGCGAAATCTGGTTCAGGATCTGTGACGAGACAAACCTCACCGACCGTGCCGATCATTGTCAGCAACAAGTCCCATTGATCAACTTTGCTCCGTTTATTTATAGATTCAAAATCTTCAGCAGAGATCAAATATGCGGAGTCAAGCTCAAGTCGGCCACCCTTTACATTCTTCGAGGTAACAAGCCTTTTTCCAACTGCCGTCTCTTTCGGGCTGTCGTGAGTTCCATCTGCCACACGATCACAGAAATCTTGGCATTCAGCAGTTTTGAAATCTGGGCTTATTTCAAAACTCATACCCTAGCCCCCCCAGCTTCTGGCGAATCAGCGCGTCAAGCTCTGCGCCTTTGGCCATTTGCTCGCCCAACTTTTCAGTGAGCTTTTGCATCTTTTCGGCGAAGGCTTCGTCGTCGTCTTCCACCTCTTCGGCGCCCACATAGCGGCCGGGGGTGAGCACATGGCCGTGTTGTGCGATTTCGGCCAGGGGCACGCTGCGGCAAAAGCCTGGGATGTCTTGGTAGTCTGCCCCGCCCGTGCGCCAAGCGGCCACGGTTTGGCTGATGCGCTCGATCACCTCGTCGGTCAGCTCGCTTTGCACGCGGCTGATCATGGTGGCTTGTTTGCGGGCGTCGATGAACAGCACTTCGCCTTTGCGCTTTTTCTGTTTGGCCAAGAACCACAGGCACGCCGGAATTTGCGTGTTGAAGAACAGTTGGCCGGGCAAGGCGATCATGACTTCCACCACATCGGCATCGACCATGGCGGCGCGGATTTGGCCTTCGCTGTTTTGGCTGCTGCTCATGCTGCCGTTGGCCAGCACAATGCCCGCCCGGCCCGTGGGCTTGAGATGGTGCAGGATGTGTTGCAGCCAAGCGTAGTTGGCGTTGCCTTGCGGGGGCGTGCCGTATTCCCAGCGGGCGTCGCCGTCCAGGCTGGCGTGCCACCAGTCGCTGATGTTGAAGGGCGGGTTGGCCAGCACGTAGTCGGCCCGCAGGTCGGGATGCTGGTTGCGAGTGAAGGTGTCGGCGGGTTCTTTGCCCAGGTTGTAGTCCATGCCCCGAATGACGAGGTTCATGGCCGCCAAGCGCCAAGTGGTGGGGTTGGCCTCTTGGCCGTAGATGGACACATCGCCCAGCTTGCCGCCGTGGTCTTCGATGAACTTTTCGGACTGCACGAACATGCCGCT
>Ga0228701_1001403_pt1 | contig 16500 bp, 15 predicted proteins | sample McNCre117_Aug_MG_2_FD_178017 | JGI IMG/M metagenome (GOLD analysis project Ga0228701, IMG submission 178017) | Freshwater microbial communities from McNutts Creek, Athens, Georgia, United States - 11-17_Aug_MG | ecosystem: Environmental > Aquatic > Freshwater > Creek | place: USA: Georgia...
ACGCAAGAAGGTGCCGGGGTGGGGCGAGTTGATGATGGCCAGCCGACGCAACAGCTCGGGATGCTGGTTGGCTACGTTCCAGGCCACAGCACCACCCCAGTCGTGGGCCACCAAGGCGGCCAAGGGTGCGTTGGGGCTTTCCGCCTTGATCAACGCAGCCAGGTCTTGCACCAGGTATTTGGCGCGGTATTCCTTGGCATCGCTGGGGGCGCTGGAGTGTTCGTAGCCCCGCAAATTGGGGGCGATGCAGCGGTAGCCGCCGTGCTCGGGTTGCGCAAAGTGACGCAGCAGGTCGTCCCACACAAAGGCTGCCTCTGGGAATCCGTGCAAAAACATCAGCACAGGTCGGCCAGCCTCGCCGCTGACCCGGCAGCTCAAGGTGATGCCGTGGGGCAGGGCGTGTGTGAGGGGCTGAATCACGTGTGCATCCAGTCGTAGAGCAGGCTGGCCACTTCGTCCACGCCTTGTTTTTTGAGGGCCGAGAACAGTTTGACTTCGCCGCCGCCGGCTTGCAACTTGGCGATCGACAAGGCTTTGGCGCCTTCGGTGCGGTTGAGCTTGTCGGCCTTGGTCAGCAGGACCAAAAACTTCAGGCCTTCTTCGACCCGGGGGCGCAGCACCTCCAGCAAGATGTCATCGAGTTCGGTCAAACCATGGCGGGGGTCGCACATCAGCACCACGGCGCGCAGGTTGTCGCGGGTCAGCAGGTAGTTGGCCATCACCTGTTGCCAACGGATCTTGTCTTGTTTGGGCACGGCGGCATAGCCGTAGCCGGGCAAGTCGGCCAGCACGGCATCGGTTTGGCCTTGTCGGCCCAGTGCAAACAAGTTGATGTGCTGTGTGCGGCCGGGAGTTTTGGAGGCATAGGCCAGGCGCTTTTGCTGCGTCAACACATTGATGCAGGTCGATTTGCCCGCGTTGGAGCGGCCCACAAAGGCGATTTCGGGCAAATCGTAGGCAGGCAGGTGGTGCAACTGAGCGGCGGTGGTCAAAAAACGGGCCGTGTGCAGCCAGCCCATGGCGTATTTGGCCCGGTCGGCGGGGCTGAGCAGGCCAAAGGCCTCTTTGGAAAGGCCTGCTTTTTCGGCGTCCGGACCCGAGTTCGCGAGCACCTCCGGCATGTCGATCGGGGTGGGGTGAGCGTGTGGGTCAGACTGATTCATACGGCATTGTAGAATCTGCTGAGTTTTTCGACGTCTTTGCGCGTAATTAACCAAAGCACACATATGAAACTGTTCGCCTCTTTGCTGATCGCTGCCGCCTTGGTGGCCCCTGTTTTTTCCGCTCAAGCCAATGAGCCTGCTGCCAAAGTAGCCAAGCCCGATGCGGCCAAAGGCGAAGCCAGCTATGCCGCTGTCTGTGCGGCTTGCCACGGCGCTGACGGTAACTCGTCCTTGCCCGCCAACCCCAAACTGGCCCAGCAGCACCCTGACTACATCGTCAAGCAATTGAGCGAATTCAAGTCGGGCAAGCGTGCCAACGGCATCATGAGCGGCATGGCAGCGCCTTTGAGCGAAGCCGACATGAAAAATATCGCCGCCTATGTGGGTTCTAAGCAAGCCAAAAATGGCTTCGCCAAAGACAAAGACTTGGTGGTTTTGGGCGAACGCATCTTCCGCGGTGGCATTGCCGATCGTCAAATCCCAGCCTGTGCCGGCTGCCATGCCCCTAATGGCGCTGGCATTCCTGCACAGTACCCCCGTTTGGCGGCTCAGCACGCAGACTACACCTCGGCTCAGTTGACCGCCTTCCGTGATGGCGTGCGCAAAAACAGCGTGCAAATGACCCAAGTGGCCGCCAAGCTGAACGACCGCGAAATCAAAGCCGTGTCGGACTACATCGCAGGTCTGCGTTGATCTGATCAACGTACTCTTCAAAAAAGCTGGCCATGAGCCAGCTTTTTTTTCGTTCCATGTGTTTCCAATGAGGCGGCTTCTGTCCTGGCCTTTCAGTACACATCGCCAGTTTTTGCCCCTGACGCAGCAAACAAAACGTCAACACACGACAATGCGCCATCTGTTTGGCAGGAGACCACCATGCGCCGCAATTCATATTCCGCTTCCAGCGATTCCGGTTTTACCCATGCCTTGAGCAGCGAGATCACTTCGCCAGCGGCGTACCTGCAACGCCGCGACTGGCTCAAGCAGCTCGCTGCAGGTGCGGCAGGAGCCTCGTTGGCCGCATGGGCGGTGCGCGATGCCTGGGCGCAAACGCCGGCAGCACGCCCGGGCAAGTTGGCGCCTTTGGTGGGTGGGCCTAGCCGCATCAGTGGGGCCAACACCATGGAAAAAATCACGCCTTACGCGGATGCCAGCAGCTACAACAACTATTACGAATTTGGCACCGACAAAGCCGATCCGGCCAAGTACGCACACACCTTGCCCATCCAGCCTTGGACGGTGGAGATTGAAGGCTTGGTGAAAAAACCAGGCCGCCTGAACTTGGAGGACTTGCTCAAACTCAGCCCCATGGAAGAGCGTATTTACCGCATGCGTTGCGTAGAAGGCTGGTCCATGGTGATTCCGTGGGTGGGCTATTCTTTGTCGGAGTTGATCAAGCGGGTCGAGCCCTTGGGCAGCGCCAAATACATCGAGTTCACCACCTTGGCGGACGCCAAAACCATGCCGGGTGTGCGCTCGCGTGTGATGGATTGGCCCTACATCGAAGGCCTGCGCTTAGACGAAGCCATGCATCCACTCACCTTGCTGTCGTTTGGCATGTACGGCGAGGTGTTGCCGAATCAAAATGGCGCGCCGGTGCGCTTGGTGGTGCCGTGGAAATACGGTTTCAAGAGTGCCAAGAGCTTGGTGAAGATTCGTTTTCTAGAGAAAGAACCCGTCAACTCCTGGGGCCGTGCCGCACCGCAAGAGTACGGCTTTTACTCGAATGTGAACCCCTTGGTCGACCACCCGCGGTGGAGCCAAGCCACCGAGCGTCGCATTGGCGAAGACGGCTTGTTCGCCAAGAAGCGCAAGACCTTGATGTTCAATGGTTACGAAGCCCAAGTCGGCGGCCTGTACGCCGGCATGGATTTGAAAAAGTTTTTCTGAAGCGCCCCCGTTCATGATGGTTCGGATCGCGCTGGCAGGGCTGTGTTTGCTGCCCTTTGGGTGGCTCACCTGGGGCGCCTTCCATGATGCACTCGGGGCGAACCCGGCTGAGTATGTGATTCGCTCAACAGGTGACTGGACGCTGCGTTTGCTTTGCCTCACCTTGGCCGTCACGCCGGTGCGCGTGCAGTTGGCCATACCCAGCTTGGCCAAGTTCCGGCGCATGCTGGGCTTGTTCACCTACTTCTATGCGGTGTGGCATATGCTGGCCTACAGCTGGTTGGACATGGGCTTTGAGGTGAGTGATATCGCCCATGACATTGCCAAGCGGCCATTTATTTTGGTGGGCTTCACCGCGTTTGTGTTGCTGACGCCCTTGGCGGCCACCTCGTTCAACCGCGCCATCCGCGCCTTGGGGGCTCGGCGCTGGCAGTTGTTGCATAAGGCTGTCTACCTGGTGGCCGCTCTGGCCGTGCTGCACTTCTTTTGGATGCGTGCAGCCAAAAGCAACTTTGCCGAAGTCTGGCTGTACGCCGGTGTGTTGGCTGTGCTGTTGGGCTGGCGGCTGCGCCGCTGGCTTCAGCGCACCAAAGCTTCGCAGGCGATTTGATCGGCGAAGCTTTCGCGACGGCGAATCACGTGCGCCTTGTCGCCGTCGACCAAAATTTCAGCCGCACGGCCCCGCGTGTTGTAGTTGCTGGCCATGGCCATGCAGTAGGCCCCGGTCGAGAGCACGGCCAATAAGTCGCCGGTTTGCACGATCAAAGAACGGTCGCGGCCCAACCAGTCGCCGCTTTCACAAATGGGGCCCACCACGTCATAGGTCACCGCCTCGCCACTGCGCGGCGCCAGTGGCACGATTTGGTGAAACGCCTCGTACATGGCAGGGCGCGGCAGATCGTTCATGGCCGCATCGACGATGCAGAAATTCTTTTGTTCACCGGGTTTCAAGTACAGCACCTCGGTCAAACACACACCGGCGTTGCCCACCAACGAACGCCCGGGTTCAATCATCAACTGGCGTTGGCCATAGCCACGCGCGTCCAATTTGGCCAGCAGCTGTGCCCACAAGGCATCGGCTGCAGGGGGCGTGTCGCCGTTGTAGTTGATGCCCAAGCCACCGCCAAAGTCGATGTGATGAATCGTAATGCCTGCGGCCTCAATGGCCTGCACCAAGTCGAGCACGCGGTCCATGGCATCGAGGTAGGGCGTGGACTCGGTGATTTGCGACCCGATGTGGCAGTCAATGCCCTTCACTTCTAGGCCGGGCAGGCTGGCCGCCCGTTGGTAGGTTTGCAGGGCGCGCTCGTGGGCAACGCCAAACTTGTTGCCCTTGAGGCCGGTTGAAATATAGGGGTGTGTTTTGGCGTCCACGTTGGGGTTGACGCGAATGCTCACCGGCGCGCGTTGGCCCATGCTTTGCGCCACCTCGCTCAGCACCTCGAGCTCGGCTTCGCTTTCGACGTTGAAGCAGGCAATGCCCGTTTCCAAGGCTTGGCGCATTTCAGCGCGTGTTTTCCCGACGCCAGAGAAGATGACTTTGGCGGCATCGCCACCTGCCGCGATCACGCGCTGTAATTCCCCGCCAGAGACGATGTCAAAACCGCAACCGGCTTGCGCAAAGACCTGCAAAACAGCCAAGGAGGAGTTGGCTTTCATGGCATAGCAAATGCGCGCGTTGCGTCCTGCAAAGCCGCGTTGGTAGGCGGCCAAGGCCGACAGCATGGCGGCTTTGGAGTACACAAACAAGGGCGTGCCATGCGTGCGGGCCAAGGCGGCGAGCTCAACGCCTTCCAAATACAAAGCGTTGTTCTGTGTGGCGACGAAGGGCGCACCGGCAAGCGTGGAATGTGTCATCAGACGGCTCGTGAAAAAGAGAATTAACGACCCGCAGGCGCCACAGGTGCAGAGGCTGCGCTGGCAGGCGGGGTGGCAGGCGGGGTGGCAGGCGCGTTGGCCGTGCCGGGCAAATCGGGCAATTGGCGACGCACAATCTCGGGCAAGGTGGCGCGCTGTTTGAATTCAGGGTCGTTGGGCATGTAGAGCGCTCCTTTTTGGCCGCAAGCGCTCAGCAGCACGGCGGCGGCACAGATTGCCACACGCACACCCAGGGCACTGGCCCTGACTAGAATCTTTTGCTCAATACCCATGGCCCAAATTGTAATGACCGATCTCGAATTCTTAGACCGCGCAGAACTTCTGCTCAAAGCCGTTGAACTGGCTTGCGACCGTATCAATGACGACGGCGAGGCCGACATCGACAACCAGCGCGTGGGCGGCATGATCACGCTGACGTTTGAGAACAAAAGCCAGATCATCATCAACCTGCAAAAGCCTCTGCATGAGGTGTGGTTGGCGGCACGATCGGGCGGTTACCACTTCAAATTTGACGGCCAGCAATGGGCCGACACCAAAGGGCAAGGCGAATTTTTTGCGCGCTTGAGCCAAGACGCCAGCGCCCAAACGGGGCTGGCGCTGCATTTCACGGCTTAGTTCTTGAACAGGTCGAGAATTCGCTTTTTTTCGTCACTGACGGGCAGTTCGTTGTTGCCAGACTTGCCGTCCAACCCCAAACTGCTGACCCCACCGCCTTTGCCAAACTCGGTGTAGGTCCAGTCGCCGCTGTCGTGGCTCACGCCGGGCGGTACTGTCTGTTCGGCAATGGGCACGTTTTGCAGCGCGTGCTGCATGTAGCTGATCCACACCGGCAAGCTCAAACCACCGCCGGTTTCGCGGTCGCCGAGTTTGCGTGGTGTGTCGTAGCCAATCCAGGTCACGGCGGTCAGCGTGGGGTGGTAGCCTGCAAACCAAGCATCCATCGAGTCGTTGGTGGTACCTGTTTTGCCGTAAATGTCGGAGCGTTTCAAGGTGGCTGATGCGCGTGCTGCCGTACCTGAGCGCGTGACTTCTTGCAGCAAGCTGGTCATCACAAAGGCATTGCGTGCATCAATGGCGCGTGCCGATTCGTCCAGTGCAGGTGGCGAGAACTCGGACAAGACCTTGCCCATTTGATCGGTGACTTTGGTGATCAGGTAGGGATTGATGCGGTAGCCGCCGTTGGCAAACACCGAATAACCCGCCGCCATTTGCATGGGCGTGACCGAGCCTGCACCCAGCGCCATGGTGAGGTAGGGCGGGTGTTTTTCGGGATCAAAACCAAAGTGAGAAATCCATTCTTGTGCGTTTTGGGCGCCCACCGATTGCAGCACCCGGATCGAAATCATGTTTTTCGATTTGGCCAAACCTTTGCGCAAGGTCATGGGGCCTTCAAAGGTGCCGTCGTAGTTTTTGGGCTCCCACGGTTGACCGCCGGTGACGCTGGCGTCAAAGAACAGCGGGGCGTCGTTGACCACTGTCATAGGGGTGAAGCCTTTTTCAAGCGCCGCTGAATAAATAAAGGGCTTGAAGCTCGAACCCGGCTGGCGCCACGCTTGGGTCACGTGGTTGAACTTGTTCTTGTCAAAATCAAAACCACCGACCAAGGCGTGAATGGCCCCATCGCGTGGGTCAACCGACACAAACGCACCCTCCACTTCGGGCAGTTGGGTGATTTCCCATGCACCTTTGACGGTTTTGGTGACGCGAATCAAAGCGCCAGGGCGCAAGCGAATATTCGGCGGGGCTTTGTCTGACAGACCCGATTGCACGGGTTGCAAGCCTTCGCCGGTGATCTCCAAGATCTCGCTGTTTTGGCGCACGGCGCGCACTTTTTTGGGTGTGGCCTCAATCACCACAGCCGCCAACAAATCGCCTTTGTCGCCTTGCTCGATCAAGGCATCGTCAATCGCGTCTTCTTGCTCAGCGGGGTTGGTCGGCAAGTTGATGAACTTTTCGGGGCCACGGTAATGCTGGCGGCGTTCGTAGTCCATGATGCCGCGGCGCAGGGCGAAGTAAGCCGCTTGCTGGTCGCTGGCACGGATGGTGGTGTAGACGTTCAGGCCACGGGTGTAAATCTCGGGGCCGTATTGGGCAAACATGAGCTGGCGCGCCATCTCGGCCACATAGTCGGCGTGGGTGTTGAGGCTGCTCATGGCGGTGCGAATTTTGAGCTCTTCTAGCTTGGCAGCTGCGGCCTCGGCTTTGGTGATGAAGCCGTGCTCTTCCATGCGTTCAATGATGTAGAGCTGGCGTGCGCGGGCGCGTTTGGGATTGGCAATCGGGTTGTAGGCCGATGGCGCTTTGGGCAAGCCGGCCAACATGGCGGCTTCGGCAATGCTGATGTTTTTGAGCGGCTTGCCAAAGTAAGCCTCCGAGGCAGCGGCAAAGCCGTAGGCACGGTTGCCCAAATAAATTTGGTTCAGGTAGATCTCGAAGATCTGATCCTTGGTGAGCATGTGCTCGAGCTTGGTCGTCAGCAAGATTTCGTAAATCTTGCGGGTAAAAGTTTTCTCGGACGACAAATACACATTGCGTGCCACCTGCATGGTGATGGTCGATGCGCCCTGGCTCTTGGCGCGGCCCAAGTTGGCCAAGCTTGCGCGCATCAGGCCGATGTAGTCGACCCCACCGTGCTGGTAGAAGCGCGCATCCTCAATGGCCAGCACCGCGTCTTTCATGACCTTGGGGATTTCTTTGAACGGCATGAGGTTGCGACGCTCTTCACCGAACTCGCCAATTTGGGTGCCTTCTACCGAATACACCCGCATCGACAACTTGGGACGGTAATCGGACAAGTCAGACACATCGGGCAATTGCGGGTAGGCCATCGCCAGCGCGACCCCCACCAACAAGGCCACGACCAGGGCGCCGGCGGCCGCAATGCCGAAGGCCCACATCAAGAGATGGCTCACCAAAGAGCGCGGGGCTGCGGGGGCAGCGGCTTGTTCTTTCGAACGGTCGGGGGTGGGGTTGGTCGCCATAAGTAAGAGGCATTATAAAAACCACGCCTGAATCACAAAATCCCCAAGTCAAGCAAGCCCGCGGTATAAGGCGTGCGCGCTAAAAACGACAGACCTTTTGCAAGGAGTCGATATGCGTGTTCCTTCATGGCTCAGTCTTGGGCGCCAAGCACGGCGCACTGTGGCCGCTTGGGCGTGGTGTCCTGATGGCATGGATTGGGTGGTCTTGGCGGGTTCCTCAAGGGCGCCCGATACCTTGTGTTGTGCCGAGCGCCTGGATCTCCCCGCTGATTTGCAGGCTGGCGTGACAGCGGCATGGGATGGGCAAGCTTTTGGGCAGTGGCTGCGCGCCTTCTTGCGGGCGCAGGATCACCAAGTCGATGGCATCTGTTTATCCGTTGACGATGCTTGGGTGAGCACCTACACGATAGGTCTTCCCCAGGTGCTGAACGGCGACGATTTGCACTTTCAGCTCATGGCCGAGTTAGAGACCTTGCATCCTCCCGGTTTGTCGCAGATGTGTGTGGCCTACGCACGGGTGGAGGCGACATCGACACAAGAGCCACCCTCTGCCGTGCAACGCTACCGGGTAGGTGTCGTCGCACAAGCACATGTCCAGGCGCTGGAGCAGATGGCGCGCACAGCCGGTGTGCCCGTGTGGGCGATTGAGCCGCGTGCTGATGCGGTGCAACGCACGCAAGGCAACGACTTGCTGACTGCATTGCCCGGGGCCAGTGTGGCGTTGGGCTTGCAATGTGACGCAGCCTTGGGCTTGGCGCTGGGCGGTTGGGCTGATGCCGGTTTGCGCTTTTCACCCAGCCGTGCCCAACAAGCGCTTCACACCCGTCGCGTTTGGTGGGCACGCACGGCGGCTGCGGCCAGTGCCGGGGCTTTGCTGACCTGTGTGGGGGTGGCAGGCTGGGCCGCATGGTTGCAGTCGCCTACCGATGGCGTGGATGTGGCGGCGAGCCTGCGTGCCTTGGATGCGGCCCAACAAGAAGAGGCTGCACTTCGCACCCAAGTGCAGCAAGCGCAAGCCCTGACCCAGTGGTGGCACGCTCAAACGGCGTGGCAACACCAGACGGCGCAGTGGGGTCGTGTGCTGGCACAACAAGCCCACGGTGTTTGGGTGTCTGAGGTGCAGCAGCACGAGGGGCATTGGGTGGTGCAGGGCGAGGCTTTGTCGTCGGCCCATGTGCATCAGTTGTTGCAAGCACTCACGGCTTTGGAGATTTGGGCCCAAGCACCACGTGCGCAGCGTTTGCAGCTGAGCCATGGCGCCTCAACGCGCATGGCGTCCACCTGGCAATTTCGCATCGAAGCTGATTTGAAGGCGCGCTTGTGATGACACTGCATGCATTCTTATCGCTCGACTGGCGTCAGCCATGGCAATGGCCCACCCCAGCGCAACGGGCATGGTGGTGTGTGGCTGGGTGTGTGGGCATGTGTGCGGCCAGCCCTTGGTGGCTGGCCCGTTGGCAAACCTGGGCCAATGCACAGGCGTTGGCTGAAAAAATGGCGCAGCAACAAGACGACACACGCCGCCACCAGCAACGCACGGCGGACCTCCAAAAACAACTGACGCAAGCAACACTTTCTCTCGCCAAGTTGCCAAGCCGTGTGGGTCAGGCAGAAGCAGTCACGCGTGGCTTGATGACGTCTGCGCACACACACCAGTTGCAGGTGTCTCACCTGTCGTTGGATGCGTTGCAACAGCCCGCAGCTTTGCAGGCTTTGTCTTTGTACCAGCTGCCCTTGCATGTGCAAATGCAAGGCGCAGGCAAAGCTTGGTTGAATTGGTGGGCGCAGTGGCCCACCTGGGCACCTGCTGCGACGGTGTCGTCTTTGGAGGTCAAGGTCGCAGCTGCTGATGCGGTGGTGGTTCAGCTCAAGCTGTTGTTGCCACAAGGCGCAGCACCGCTAGACCAAGACTGGGCCTTGGCAGGTGGGCTCCATCTAGCGGAGGGTGCGTCCCATCATGAAGCGCGACATGACCCGTTCAGCGCCGATGACTGGGCCCGTCTTCAGTTGCATCATGCGCAGCAGCATCCCAGTTTTGAAACCTGGGTGGCACCAGAAAGGCAGCGCGTGCGCGAACCCCTAGAGGCCTTTGCACGTGAGCGTTTGCGCTATGTGGGCTGGGTGTCGCAAGGTACGGGCGTACAGGCCTTGGTGCAGGTGCGTGAAGACGCCAGTGGCAGCAGCAAGACCACGGCACGTTTGGGCGATACCGTGTACCGCGTGGGCGTCGGCAGTTATTTGGGCCAAGACTGGGGGCGTGTTTCCACCGTCACGCCCGAACACGTGCACCTGCGTGAGTTGGTGCGCAACCCGGAGGGTGTGTGGTCCGCGCGTCAGGTCGCGTTGCCGTTCGAGGGGGTGAGTCCATGAAGGGTTGGGCCATGCGCAACAAAGAACGGGTGCGTGAGGCGGCAGTCTGGTGGATGTGTCTTGGCACGTTGGGACCCGCTTGGAGCCAGACCCAAGAGCCCAATCCCAACACAGCGCCCGTGTACAGCGGTCAGCCTTTGTCGATGAATTTTCAAAACATTGAGGTGCGCACGGCCTTGCAAATCTTGGCCGATTTCACAGGCTTCAACATCGTCACCTCGGACAGCGTCACCGGTTCTCTGACCTTGCGTTTGCACCAAGTCCCTTGGGACCAGGTGCTCGACATCATCGCCCAGGCCAAAGGCCTGAGTCAGCGCCGCCAGGGGCGTGTGATTTGGGTGGCGCCGCGCGCTGAAGTGGCGGCCCGCGACAAATTGGCCTTTGAGAGCCAGCTCGCCTTGCAAAACCTGGAGCCTGTGCAAACGCGCAGTTTTGCGCTGAACTATGCCAAAGCAGTCGATGTGCAGGGCTACATCCAAGGCTTAGGCGCGCCCGCGATGGCGCTGCCTGCAGCAACTTGGGGCAACCCATCGCCCGTGTTGGGTGGTTTGGCTACGGGGCCGGTCAGCCCGATGGTCACTACGACGGCGCGTATTTTGAGTCCGCGTGGCAGTGTGATGGCCGAGCCACGGACCAACCAATTGTTTGTCACCGACATTGCCCAGCGGCTGGACCAGGTGGCGCAGATGATCCAACGCATCGATGTGCCCTTGCGTCAGGTGATGATTGAAGCGCGCATCGTGCAAGCCAGCGACACCTTCGGCCAAACCCTGGGCGTGCGTTTGGGCGGTCTGGGCCCAGCGGGTGGGCAGGCCGTGTGGGGCACGACGCAAGCCAATGTGGTGGCCAATGCCAATCCCACGGCCCTGCAAGCCACAAGTTTCAACATCGCCGACAAAGCGCTCAACACCAGCGGCCAGTTCGTCAACCTGCCCGCAGCCAGCTTGAATGGGTTCGACTCGGCCAGTTTTGCGGTGTCGATCTTCAACGCTGGCAAAAACAGATTTCTGAACCTCGAACTCTCGGCGCTGGAGGCCGATGGCCAAGGCAAGGTGGTGTCAAGCCCGCGCGTGGTCACGGCCGATCAGGCCAAGGCCGTGATTGAGCAAGGCACCGAGCTGCCTTACCAAATGGCGGCGGCCAGCGGGGCGACGGCGATTGCGTTTCGCAAAGCCAACCTCAAGCTGGAGGTCACACCGCAAATCACGCCAGAGGGTGACATCGTGTTGGATTTGGACATTCACAAAGACAGCGTGGGCCAAATCACACCCGCTGGGTTTGCGATCGACACCAAACACGTCAACACCCAAGTGCGGGTCGACAACGGCGGCACGGTGATGATTGGCGGTATTTACGAAACCACCGAGCAAGACGACACGTACAAAGTCCCTCTGCTGGGCGACTTGCCCGTGTTGGGGTACTTGTTCAAAAACCAACGCCGCGTGTCGGCCAAGCAAGAATTGCTGGTGTTCATAACCCCTAAAATGCTGACTCACAGTGCATCAGCACGCTAAGAAAGCACACATTGTTGGTTTTGGTTGGTCTGCCGGGCTCTGGCAAATCCACCGTGGGGCGTCAATTGGCCCGACGGCTCAACATCCCTTTCGTGGACTCGGATCATGCGATTGAAAACCGTTTGGGTTGTTCAATTCGCGAATATTTCGAGCGCGAAGGGGAGGCCCGTTTTCGCGATGTCGAGGCTGAAATGATTGATGAGCTGAGCCAGCGCGCCAAAGGCGTGTTGTCGACAGGCGGTGGTTCAGTGCTGCGGCCCGAAAACCGTGAACGCTTGCATGCACGTGGCCAAGTGTTCTATTTGCGCTCCACGCCCGAAGAAGTGTTTCGTCGTTTGCGCCATGACCAAAACCGCCCACTGCTGCAAGTGGCCGATCCCTTGGGACGTTTGCGTGAACTGTTTGAATTGCGCGATCCGATTTACCGCGAAGCGGCGCATTATGTGATCGAGACTGGCCGCCCGACCGTGGCGACCTTGGTCAACATGATCGTGACGCAGCTTGAATTGGCGGGACAGTTGGATTCGATCACCGGGCCCAGGCCTGCGCCTGTATCGCCGTTGTCGACGCCGCCGTCATCTTCCCCCGCTGTTTGATTTTTCCAAAGGCTGCTGCCATGTCCACCTCCTCCGCCCGCGTGTCGATTGACTTTGCTGAGCGCAGCTACGACATCTTGATCGGCCAGCAGTTGTTGGATGCGCCCAGCACCTGGGCCGATTTGCCCAAAGCGGCAGCCGCCTTCATCGTCACCAACGACACCGTGGGCCCGATGTACGCCCAGCGTTTGCAAGCAGCCCTTGCGCCCCTGTACAAACAAGTGCACACCGTGGTCTTGCCTGATGGCGAGAGCCACAAAGACTGGCCCACGCTGAACCTGATTTTTGACGCCTTGCTGGGCCAAGGCGCGGACCGCAAAACCGTGCTCTTTGCCCTAGGCGGCGGCGTGGTCGGCGACATGACCGGCTTTGCCGCGGCCTGCTACATGCGCGGCGTGCCTTTTGTGCAGGTGCCCACCACCTTGTTGGCCCAGGTCGATTCGTCGGTGGGCGGTAAGACGGCGATCAACCACCCCATTGGCAAAAACATGATCGGCGCGTTCTACCAACCGCAGCGCGTGGTGTGCGACCTCGATAGCTTGCAAAGCTTGCCCCAGCGCGAAATGAGCGCGGGCTTGGCCGAGGTCATCAAATACGGCCCGATTGCTGACATGCAGTTTTTGGATTGGATTGACGCCAATCTTGACGCGTTGATGGCGCGTGATGCCAGCGCGCTGGCCCATGCGGTCAAACGCAGCTGCGAAATCAAAGCTTGGGTGGTGGGTCAAGACGAACGCGAAGGCGGCATCCGCGCCATCCTCAACTTTGGCCACACCTTTGGTCATGCCATCGAAGCCGGTTTGGGTTTTGGCGAATGGCTGCACGGCGAAGCCGTGGGATGCGGCATGGTCATGGCCTCGCACCTGTCGCAACGCTTGGGGCTGGTCGACGAAGCCTTTGTCACGCGCTTCACAAACCTCATTGCCCGCGCAGGACTACCCACCGTCGGCCCCAAGCTTGGCGCCGAGGAATACCTGCATCACATGCGCGTGGACAAAAAAGCCGAAGCGGGCGAAATCAAATTCGTGCTCATCAACCAACCCGGCAGCGCCATCGTGCGTGGCGCCCCCGATGCCTTGGTGGCGCAAGTGATCGACGATTGTTGTGAAAAATAAAGCGAGTGAAGAAGGGCGACGCATGCGGCGAGCGAAGCAAAGCCCCGACGCAGTCTGTCGGTATGGGGTATGTGCCGCTGATGATTTCTGGACCAGTATGAAGAAGCGGCACATACCCCATGCCGACAGCGCGCTCAGCCAATAAAGAGCACCCCACATGAAACCCTACGCCTGCTTACCAGAGCACTCTCGCGGCAGACGCCACTCAGAGCCCGAAGCCCCCGCACACGCCCCCAGCTTTCGCAACCCCCACCAACGCGACCGCGACCGCATCGTCCACTCCACTGCGTTCAGGCGCTTGGTCTACAAAACCCAAGTCTTTTTGAACCACGAAGGCGATTTGTTTCGCACCCGCATGACCCACTCGCTGGAGGTGGCGCAACTGGGCCGTTCCATCGCCCGCGCGCTGGGCTTGAATGAAGACTTGGTGGAAGCCATTGCCTTGGCCCACGACTTGGGTCACACCCCGTTTGGCCATGCGGGTCAAGACGCGCTGAACGAATGCATGGCACCCTATGGCGGCTTCGAGCACAACCTGCAAAGCCTGCGCGTGGTGGATGAATTGGAAGAGCGCTACCCCAGCTTCAACGGTTTGAACCTGAGCTTTGAAACCCGCGAAGGCATTTTGAAACACTGCGCACGTCGCAACGCGGAATTGATCAACGCGCATGAGCCGGGCGGCGTGGCAGCGCGTTTTTTGAACGGCACGCAACCCAGCTTGGAAGCGCAGTTGTGCAACTTGGCCGACGCCATTGCCTACAACGCCCATGACATTGACGATGGCGTGCGCTCAGGCTTGCTGACGCTCGAACACATGCAAGACGTGCCGCTGTTTGCCCGCTACCACGCGCAAACCTTGGCCGAACACCCACAGCTCCAAGGCCGTCGCGTGTTGTACGAAACCATACGCCGCATGTTGAGCGACCAGGTGTACGACGTGATCAACGCCACACGTGTGGCACTGGAGAGCCATCTGCCCAGCAGCGCCGAGGCAGCGCGTCAATGTCCGCCGCTGGTGCAGTTCAGCGCCGCCATGTACGACGAATCCAAAGCGCTGAAGTCATTTTTGTTTCGCAATTTGTACCGTCACCCGCAAGTCATGCAGACCACCGACTGGGCCCGTGAGGTGGTGCGTGAACTGTTTGCTGCGTATTTGAACCAGCCCCACGAAATGCCAGCGGCCTATGCACAAGGCCGCGATTTGCCGCGCGCGGTAGCCGACTACTTGTCAGGCATGACGGACCGCTTTGCCACCCGCGAGCACGCGCGTTTGACGGCGTGAATACCTCGATGACCACGCACCGCTTTGGCATTCATCCGTCTTGGGTCATCGTGTTTGCCGGTGTTTGCGCTGCGCTGCATGTGGGCAAATTACCACCTGCCCTGCCGGTGTTGCAAGCCACCTTGAACATCAGCTTGGTGCAGGCCGGATTTTTGTTGTCGGCGGTGCAAATGGCCAGCATGACGCTGGGCCTGGCTGTGGGTTTGAGTGCAGACAGCTTGGGGTTGCGCCGCAGCATGTTGACCGGTTTGGGTTTGTTGTCGCTGGCCAGTGTGGCGGGCGGTTGTGTGGATGACGCCATCAGCTTGCTGTGTTTGCGTGCTTTGGAAGGTTTGGGGTTCTTGCTGGTCGTCATGCCGGCGCCGGCTTTGATTCGCCGCACCGTGACACTGACGCAACTCAGTGGGCGCATGGGTTGGTGGGGCACCTACATGCCCACGGGCAGTGCGTTGGCCTTGTTGCTGGGGCCTTGGGTCATTGGCGGCTTGAACTGGGCGGCCTGGTGGTGGCTGTTGGGTGCGGTGGCCGCGTTCGCGTTTGTCGCCGTGTGGCTGTGCGTGCCGGATGCGCAAGCCCCCGCAGACACGCAGGTGGTGAACCAAGCGTGGCCGCAACGCTTGACCCTCACGCTGCAAAGTCGGGGGCCTTGGTTGGTGGCGCTCACGTTTGCGGTCTACGCCTCGCAATGGATGGCCGTGGTCGGATTTTTGCCCACGGTCTATGCGCAGCTGGGTTTGAGCGCTGGCATGGCGGGCGTGTTGTCGGCCTGTGTGGCCTTAGTGAATGTCAGCGGCAACATACTGTCTGGGCGTTTGTTGCAACGCGGCTGGCCGGCGCAGCGTTTGTTGCTCATCGGCTTTACCTGCATGGCTTTGGGCGCGATCGGTGCTTATGCCACCTGGCAGGGCGAGGGGCTGTCCACCAGTTGGCGTTTTGCGAGCGTGTTGGTGTTTTCTGCCGTGGGTGGTTTGATTCCTGGCACCTTGTTCTCTTGCGCATTGCGTTTGGCGCCCAGCGAAGGCACGGTGTCGACCACCGTGGGCTATATGCAGCAATGGTCGGCCTTGGGCCAGTTTGCAGGCCCACCCTTGGTGGGTTGGGTGGCGGCCTGTGTGGGCGGTTGGCAATGGACGTGGACGGTGACTGTTGCGCTGTGCATGGGTGGCGCTGTGCTGGCGCGCTTGATCGGCCGTGCCTTGGCGGCGAAGGACGAGAACCATGTCTGACAAGGCAAACGATACGTTGGCACGCATAGCCATTGAAGACACGCAGCACTGGTTGCTGCAAGCCGTGGTGGGTTTGAACCTGTGTCCCTTTGCGAAGTCGGTGGTGGTCAAAGACATGGTGCGTTACCGCGTCTGCACTTCGGCCGAGCCTGACGATGTGTTGGCGCTGCTGCGCGAAGAACTGCTGTATTTGGCCGCTGCCGATCCCCACACGCTGGATACCACGCTGCTGATTGCGCCGAATGCGGTGCCCGATTTTTTGGACTTCAACGACTTTCTGGCCGAGTGCGATGCTGTGCTGATAGACCTGGCGCTTGATGGTGTGCTGCAAGTGGCCGACTTTCATCCGCGCTACCAATTTGGCGGCACAAACGAAGACGACATCGAGAACTTCACCAACCGCACGCCCTATCCCACCTTGCATTTGTTGCGCGAGGCGAGCATTGACAAGGCGGTAGAGGCCTATCCGGATGCGTCACTGATCTTTG
>Ga0228701_1001404_pt1 | contig 16491 bp, 16 predicted proteins | sample McNCre117_Aug_MG_2_FD_178017 | JGI IMG/M metagenome (GOLD analysis project Ga0228701, IMG submission 178017) | Freshwater microbial communities from McNutts Creek, Athens, Georgia, United States - 11-17_Aug_MG | ecosystem: Environmental > Aquatic > Freshwater > Creek | place: USA: Georgia...
TGAGCTCAGCATCCATGGTAGAATCGTAGCTTTGTAGCATTTGGATCATGCGGATAGCCAATAGTGTAGACATTACCAAGTCATCGTGTTCACCAATCTTGGCTGCATAACTGTTACCAGATGCCACGAACGTCTTGAGTTCCGAAATCAATGCTTTACTGACAATAGCAATACGTTTAGTTTCAACTAGACTCTTTAACTTTGCACATGCTGCTAATTTGCTCTTGTTGGTTGTAGTAAATCCCTTACGTACTCTGCCAATACCATGCTTTTTGGGTTCTGTTAAGAATGTGCCCGGGATGTTTTCTTCACCCAGTTCGCTAATAGCAACTAATGCAGCCTCACCCAGTGTGTTATTTTCGACACTGTAATACACGTTTGTTTGACCCGCTACTTCAGTTAAGTACTGGCAAATTTCTTTAAGAATTGCAACTTGTCGTTGAACCATTGTTTTATTATGGCTCCATTCTGCAACCTGTTTTAGTCCCGGCAACTCAAACACTTGAATAGCAGCAGGGTCACTGCCAGTTCCCAGACTGGGATCAAGTGCAACTACGTATGTACAATCTTTCTGTGGCTTCTTGTACCAACGAATTTGTCCTTGCTTTTCAACTGGGTCAAGTCCGCCCATTTCAGCTAAGTGCAACGGATTGATCAATGTTTCGTCGAAAATAATGAACTCACATTCCATTTCACGACGGAAACGTTCTTCACCTAGCTGTGCCAACATTTCGCTGGCCCACTTTTCATCGCGGTCCGGATGTTCGCGCCAGTTGCTACGGAATGCCTTGAATCCGTTTTTGCCCAACGGAGTTTCGTTACCGAATTCATCAAAGGTATTATTAGCTTGACGCCAAATTTGTGCAAACTGGTCTTCGTCACTGTTGGGAGTTGATGTAATAATACACTTACCACCAGTGGCTAAAGTAGGGGTAATAGCAGTCCAGAATTCGCTGGCAATAGTTGGTCTAACGAAAGCAAACTCGTCACAGTATAGGAGCGAAATAGACATACCACGCCCTGTGTTTTCTGTTGTTGTTTGACTTACAATACGGCTACCATTATCAAAGTCCAACGAGCCTTTGTTATAACTTGTAACGCCTGCCCTAATGTGATCTGGGCAGTTTTCGTATGCGTAACGCACACGTTGCATAATTTCTTGTGCACCAATGTACTTGTGTGCTGCTACTAAAATAGTACTATCCGGAACAAACATAGCGTACCAAAGCAAATATCCTGCTGCACTAGTTGACTTGCCTGTTTGGCGTGGCATCAAACTGATACTGTATCTATTCACATGATACGCATCAATCAATCGCTCCTGGTATTCAAATGGATGATACTGTATACTACCTTTTGTTGGATGCTGGATGTAGAAGTAATTGCTCATAAAATACCGTGGGCCAGTTACTGGATCTGCACATCTAGCAAACTCAATAATCTGATGCTCAGTAAGGGACACCTTCTGATACGGAGTTTTAATAATTGCTGTTTCTAATGGTTTACTCATAATGATTTTTCATATATAATATAAGTATATTTAACTGATAACAGTTGAAAAGTGATCAAATATGTCAAACACTCTTTTGTTAAATTCTAACTACGAGCCAATTTCGATCTTGCCATTAAGCGTGATCAATTGGCAACATGCATTAAAGTTGTATTTCTTGGATCGTGTAACGATTCTAGAGTCCTACGACGATTGGGTTGTGCGTAGCGAAAAGCTATCCATTAACGTACCCAGCGTGTGCGTGACCAAAGAGTACTTTAACTACAAGAAGGCAGTTAAATTTAGCCGTAGCAATATGTATTTGCGCGACTTATACACCTGCCAGTACTGCGGTGAAGTTTTCCAAAGTGCAGCATTAACCATTGACCACGTGGTTCCACGTATGGCCGGCGGTAAAACTAACTTTGAAAACTGTGTAACTAGCTGCAAGCCTTGTAACCATAAAAAAGGTCACAAACTTATGAAGCCACTACGTGACCCTTATAAGCCTGACTATTACAATTTGGTTGCTAAGTGGAAAGATCGAAAGATTCATGTGCCACAAGAATCGTGGTACAAGTACTTGGGAATTAAAAATCCTGCGTTGGCAGCGGACGCTGACGATACTCAGGGTGCTTATCTAGGTAACTTTCGATTTGACGTCTGATACTACCGGCGTCAGCAAAGTTAATTATAAACCATAAATCCGTCCCGGTCTTGGCGTTGTATTCACGTTCAAGATCGCGGCGGCTTTGTTTTGATGGTTCCTCTACTGTGCCCACTGGACTAACAATACCATCGCCGGTGCTGTTTGTTACGTTGTCCATTACACCGCCTACTGGCCCTTGAAGTCCACCAGGGACCGGGGCAGTTTCTACGATACCTGCTAAACGTTTGATATCTGCTAAATCCGCAGCATCCATAACCGCATCTGCATCTCCGGTTTCGCCGGGCAAAACAAAATTAGCAGAGGTTATGCGATACTGTTTCATCTTTTTCGAACAATAGGACCCGGATTACGATGCGGACTTACACGATGTACATCGTCTTGCTCTCGGCTCTTATGATCACGTTCGGTGTGTTGATATTCGCTATCAACCGTCTTAAGAGCTTGTTGCATCATATTGTGCTCTTCCTCAGTGTACGGGCGAGCAATGTTGTATTTTTCAACCCAACTGCTTTGGTCCATTTCCACAGGGCTAGTAGATTTACCATCTGCCATTGCTGTGGCCATCATTACACGGTTTAAGTTATATGTACGATCGTAACCGCCTTGGTCACGGAATCGCCACTCACCTTTATCTTGAGTAGCAAATCCGGGCTTTACACCATCATGTCCTTCGACGATTATTTCTGTAATTTTCATATTACTTGCTAACTTTTTTAATGCTTTCGTACTCAGCAGCCAGTTCAGCTTCTAGTGCAAGAACAGCTTCACGCATTGGTGGGCGGCTCATTGCATTGTCGCCATTCTTAAATGTAGGACGATCTGGGTTCATTTGTTTTTCGCCATTATCGCCTTCGCCTGGATTCAACGTACTGGCCTTCATACTAAAGTATTGTTCGTCTGGTTCATTGGAGTAGTCTTCTTCGACTCCTTCGTCCCCGGACAAGCCGTCTGTGTCCATGCTAACTACGTCATCGCCACAGTCAGTTGGAACATCTACCATTTCTAGTTCATCATCTGGCATAGCCGACATGTCTAAATCAACATCGCCGCCGCCAAGGCCAGCAATCTTTAACATCTGCATTAGTTCGTCTGCTGCTTCGCCATCGGCATTGATACTAACACTTCTGTTGCCATCACTGCTGCTGTTAGAACTAACACTAATCTTGCCCTCTTGTCCCATGCCAGGAACATCATTGAGTTCAAAATTTTCTTCTAGTGTTAATCCAGCTAAACGTGCTAGTTCGTGTAACTTAGCATCTTCTTCCATTGTGCTTTTGTTACGCAAGTCTGCCAACAAGTCCTCATCACTACCGTGACCAATTACTTTGTTAATGCCGCTAGCGACAGAACCTAATGCGCCTTTAGCGCGGTCTACCATTGACGGTGGTTTAGTACCTTGGATACGACTTGGTTCAAATGGAGCTGTTGGTTTTGCTAATGCCATTGCATCTTGTGGTGCAAAGCTAGGTCCCTTTGGCACTGCTTCGCCCATTAGACGCTTACCATGGTGGTGCACTTTTAAGAAGGCTTCTAGCTTGTCACTAGCATGTCCTGTTTTCTTAAAATCTGTAATATCTGCTTGCAGTTCGCTCAACATCTCTGCTACGCTAGTATCAGTATCGCGCATCATCTCAGCAAAGTTAATGCCTTCGTTAATGCTCCTGGCAATTTCGTGACCTTTGTTAATCACTTTCTTTGGCAAGTTGTGTGCCGGCTTAGAGCCGTATCCAGCTGACTTTTTAGCTGCTGCCATGCCAATAGAGTACTTGTTTCTTGCTCGCTCAGAAACTGTCTCTTCGTTTTTAATCTTGTCAAACTTGTCAGTCGGTTTGTCAAATTTCTTAACAGGTGCTGGCTTGTTTACCGGAGTATATTTAGATTGAGCTTTTTTATCTGTTCCGGGAATAGCAACGTTTTCTTCACGCTCTTCTGGCAATTGACCTTTTGGACCAGCAATATTATATGCATTGCCATATTTGTCTTTTGTTTTGTATTCAGAGGCGTGTGGACTGCCTTTTGCTAACGGGTTCTTGCCCAATTTAGCACGACGAGCTAACTCATCGGGACGACCTTTGTCTTTACCTGGCTTGGTATCAAACGCAAACATTTCGTCCACTTGGTTTTCGTCTAAGCCCGCAGCTTTACGACGACTACCAATTACTTCGTCTTTTTCAGACTCGATCTCGCCATCTTTATCGTAATCTTTTTTAGCCTTCTTAGAGTCTTCGTCTAGGCCAGCAGCTTTACGGCGACTACCAATGACTTCGTCTTTTTCAGATTCAATCTTGCCATCTTTGTCGTAATCTTTCTTGGCTTTTTTAGATTCTTGAAACTGCTTAAGAAGTTTAGCTTCAACTTTGTTAACACCTTCTAGTACGCTACCTTGAGCTTCCACGCTCTCGTAGACAGTGTCTGTTGTTTTTGTTTCAGCAACAGATGATTGCTCGTCTGCTCTTAACGTTTGCAATTTACCCAAAATGGTATATAGATTGTCGTCGTGGTGGCTCATTATTTTTTTCCTTTAAGCGGATTATACATCTTATTCTGTTTTGACATAGGGCTTGCATCGCCAACCGGAGAATCATTTGTATCTTTACCGGCTTCTTTGCTGTCTTGTGCAAATTCAAATTTACGTGATTCAAGTTCTTTTAGCAGATTACCAATGCGGTTCTGACCTACATAACTTTGACCTTCTGGATTATCTTTGAGAACTGGATCAGTCAGTACTGGTCCTTTTGTGTCTTGCCCAATTGCTTCTGCTTCTTCTGTGTCAACTGCTTCGTTTAAATTACGAACACAAATCCAATCAGGATTAATATTGGCACGTTCTTTGATCAATTGACGGATTGCTACTGTATTTGTTGGGTAGGCAACTTTGACATCAAATTGCCAGCACTCGCATGGGCCCCATTGTGGAAACTCTCTGTGTTCCATAATAGGTAAACTCTTAACTGGGCTAACGCTTTCTAACTGGTAAGTGTTTAACGCATTTTTAATACGTTCCATTACTTCACCCTTAGGCTCAATCGTTGCCAATTTAACACGAAATTCGAACGGTTTCTTCAATTCGAAAATGTATGACTGAAATGGTTTCATCATTATAATCCTATATCTTATATTTAGCAAGAAACAATCAATTGTCTTTCTTGCTCAGTATCTGTTTTAATAATTCGTTACGGTCCAACACAATACCTTGGCCGTCGATTGGCTCTTCGGTTTGCCCAGCACCCGCTTGATCTTTTTTAATTTGGTGATCCAGTCTGGCTTTTTGTAGCTGTAGGGTAATAGTACGTAACTTTTTATCCATTTTAGCTGTTTTGGCCGATATTGCATGCCCTAGTAAGGTACCTGCTGTTTGGAAAATTACGCCTCCAAAGCGTGGGTCGACGTTCATACCCAAATCCATTAGATCTTCAAACTTGTCTTTGGCTAGCTTGGCTAATTCATCTAGCTCGTCGTCCCCTGCATCTAGACTTTTAACACCAGGCAATGCAGCATCAATTTTGTCAATCGCAGCATCAACATCAGCGATTATAGTACGGTTCTCTTCAATTGCAGCCGTTGTTTCTTCAACAGTGGCATCTGCACTGGGCAAGTTAAATAGTTCTTCTAGTTTTTTAGTCATACCAATATTTATTTGGCACGACCCTGATGGAAAATATCATCTTCGGTGACAATTCTAAACTTTAGATTGTGTGCTTTACACCAGGCCCTAGCAGCTTCCCATTTAGCCATGTTTAGAATTGCGGCGGCCTGTGCTTTTGCGCTGCGGCCTGCTTCCTGTAAACTAGTTTCTTTTTTGGGCTTTACTTCAATGACTTCTGCATGTTGTTTGCCATTGGCATCTACGTATACCATTAAAAAATCTGGTACGTAAATTGTCATCTTGTTGGTAAAGGGATTACGATAGTTGATGTGAATCGCTTCACTTGCCCATTGTGTTATAGAAGGGTTATTATCACACATGGTCATAAATGTGTGTTCCCACCCGGATCTATACGTAGGAGATTTATTACCCACATACTTTTCGGGATTCTTTATTTGATATTTTCCTTGTGCAAACTTACTCATAATAGAATTGTTCGAGATACATAAGGGCTCGTCTTAGACTTATCTTTGATGCCCAATACACTAGTAGGAGCTCTATTAATGTTTAAGAAGGCCATTAAATAGTTATTCAACTGCCCTTTTGGTAATTGTTGAAACTCATTGAGCACAGCAATTGGATTTAAGTTTTGCGCCAATGCTGTGTAGATAACTGCTGCACTTAAATTTTTTGCAGTAGCAGGGTTGTCTGCATACTGTTCAAAGAATGCAACAATAGCATCATTGGCACCTGCAGATATATCAAATTTTTCAGTGTAGAAATTGTTGAAATATTTACGTGCATCAGTTGATGCTGACTCAGCTGATAGGTCTGGGCCAGTTGTGTTTGTTGCTGTGGTTATTTGATTATTTGCCATTGATTACCATTCCTGGGCCGCTTGCCACGCTTCTGATCCCACGCTGTATTGACCAATACCAAGTGAGAAGTTAAAGTCTGCAGAGAAACTACTTGCTGCAAAGCTGTTAAACGCTTCACTAGCAGGTGTTGCAATTTTGTCTTTTACAAACCCAGCCACCGCATCAGATACCTTATTAGATACTGCGGTAACTGCACTGTTAACGGTCTTGTTAACATATGCCATAGCATACTGTGTAGCCATATTCTTAACTGTGGCCAATGCGGCACTTGGGTTAGCAATAGCCTGTGCTGCTAATCCAACAATGCTTCTTCCGTTACTACCAAGACCCTTAGCAACACCACCTATAACACCGTTAACTAAAGTAGTAGTAGAACGGTTTGCTAATCCAACACCCGCTGCCTGTAATTGTTGCCCAATTGATGCGCTGTTTGTTGCACCTTGTGCTAAACTACCAAAGCTAGGAATACTAAAACCGCCATTGGTAGTTACTGTTCCTGCTGCTAATAATGTAGTTGATCTAAAATCAAGTCCGTATGATCCAGCACCAATCATACTGGTCTGTGCAAGTGCCTGATCCGATCTTAGGTATGGATTAACTGATGTGCTAAAGTTTGCCAAGTCATCAATTGTATCAGGCGCAAATGCAATGCCACCTTCTCCGGTGGTGATTATTTTTGCCATGTCTGGATCTGCCAACAGTGGGCTAGTAACACGATCATAATGCAGATCAATGAACCCGCCTACGTTATTGTCAGTTACAAATCCAGTATGATATTTGACCGTTTCAAATTGCACGGACATTTCGTGTGTTAATAAATTGTTCTCGCCATTAACATGGTCTCCATGCTTAAAGCTAGTAATAGTCGGGTTAATTAATTCGTATTCGCTAAAACTCTTTTGATACAAACTGTATATGCGAATAGCTTGGATATATTGATAAGGCTGATTAGCCAATGACGTATTGTATCCTACCGCAGGGCGTGGGCTGTAACCCCAATCAAAACTCGGACGGCTTTGATATTTGTGCGGTGCATTATACGTTGCATCTGCATAGTCCGGATCTCTGAAAAAGTAGCTGTAGTAGTCATACCAAAAATTGCGAACGTTGTCTGCTTGGTCGTCATGGAATACAATGTTTACTGGATCGTATTTAATTTTGTTTTGAACAATGTTTACTCTGTTGTAAGCATTGTGAACTTTGGTATCAACTGTGTACTTTGGGAGTCCAACGCTTTTTACAATCATACCTAACTCTTGTGCTGCTAGATTACTGATGTTGGTGATTAATGGATTGAAGTCAAATTCAACATAGAATAAAAATCCGTATTTTGGACTTAAACGAAAGTTGTCATCTGTAAAAATTCTTGCAGCATGACGATAGTCACTCAGCACAATCGTTTGATTGCCACCGACCAATGGGGCACGACTTGCAGGACCGGCTGGGTGGGTCGACGGTGATAAAATACGATTTGAGCTCATACTAATATTTATCCAATAAAAAACCCGGTCAAAACCGGGTTTAGTATTATCTCATCGACTATTAGTTAACTGAACCGCCTGGGGTTGTGCTAACTACTGTTCTAGTTGTAGAAATACCTGCTGTTTGAACTGCGTTGTCAAACTTAATTGTCAATGCAATTTGTACAGGGTCATTGCTGTTGTATGCCATTTCGCCATAATCAACTGAACTTAAGAAGCAGCCGTCTAGTTCCCAGGATTCGAGAATGTTTGGAGTAGTGTTGCCATTACCGCCATCCAAGATATCATATACAAGTTGGAACTTGTAGTTGATACCAGACACTGCACTTGCTTGCTCTAGGAAGTCGAATTGCTTCTGGATTTGTTCACCAACTAAACGACTTACAGCACCAGTGCTGTCGTCACGTAGATTGATTGTGGTTTCTTGCCACTCAGGCTTACCTTGTAGATAAACCTTGCTGTTGTATACATCAATTGTAATAGGGTTAAAGTTAACCTGTGGACGCTTGATGTCTACCACTTGCTTAGTCAATTCGGTTGTGCTGTTTGTAACGCCAAAATTCACAAATGTCGCCCGGAAGCGATATTTTAATTTTGGCATTAGCAAACCTTGGCTGTCTGCGCTCTGACTATTTGCTAGCGGTACTGTAAATTTGCTTAAACTTGCTACTGCCATATTATTCTCCTGTTATCCTTATTTATCCAAAATCTTAGGTCGATGTTGCGCCTAAGTTAGCAATTGTGCCTGGATTGTACAAGGCAATTGGAATGTAAATAAACTCAACATCCTTCATTGGTTCAATTGCAACGTCAACATAAAGTTGGTTGTTTGCGATTGTGCTAGGTGTGTTGTTGTTTGTATCACAAATTACTAAGAAGTCATATACACCACGCTTGCTTAGAACATCGTGTAATGCACTTTCAACTTGGCTTGCGATAGTCTTTCTAGTAATAGCATCGTTTGGTTCAAACAAGAATCCGTTAGCGATGCTCTTAAAGATAGTACGTAAGTAGTTTTCTAAACGAACAACGTTAACTCTGTTTCTTGATGTGCTGCTACCACTGCGAGTTTCTTGACCCCATACAACTAGACCTGTACCAGGCAATTGTGTGATTGGGTTAATAGACATTGAGTACAATGAATCACGTAGACCTTGGTTAATACCGTTGTGTACAAACTTACCAGAAGATGCATCAACATAACCAATGTCGCTTAGGTTGTTTACCAGTCCGCGGTGTACACCAGCTGGTGCAAACCATGGATAAGAAACGTTATCGTTGTACAAGAATGTACGTAATACTGCGTGACTTGCAGGAACTGCAACACTATTACCAGACAAGTCATTAGTTAAACCAGCTGGGTAGTATACACCTAAGTATGGGCTAGCAGTTGCCAAGCCGTCACCGTTTGCGTTAGTGTTCCATGCGTTCAATGCTGTAGCAGTTGGTTGCAATGTCATTGGAGTGTCACCGATAACAAAACCTGTATCTGCACGGTTATCGTTTAGTGCAACTAAGTTAGGGATCAACTCTGGATAACCAGGTGCACATAACAAGTTGAAACGATATGTTTCTTCACGAACATCAATGTTGCTGTCAACTGCTGCTTTCAAAGCTGCAACAACAACTGAACGTTGAGCCTTTGTACCTGCTTTCAATGCACCGTTTTCATCCAAGCCGCTTTCGCTTACCCACGCATCTGTAGCAGATGGTAAAGTTTCATTTGGATATGAAGTTGCGTTAAACTTATTGCTTACAAACTTCTTGATGTTATAACCACTACGGCGTGTGTTAAACAACAATGTACCACGTGGATATAAACGATAGTCAGGTGCGTCTAAGTCAATGTAGTTGCTGAATAATAGACCTTCTGCTGCGCCATCGGAAATTACCGGCAATGCATCTGTGATTGGGTCAGCGGTGCCACCTGTGTCATCTGCATAACCATCCCAACGTGCATCAGCAAAGATGATACCGTTTGATGTAACATGATCTGTATTGTCAATTGCTACCCATGCGCTACCAGTGTAACGGCTAAGTTTTGGATAGTTAACCAAATCGCTTGTATCCAACCACAAGTCACCAGCCTTTAAGATAGAACCAGTACTTTGTGATGTTGGCTTGCTAGCACTTACAATAACACCATTTGGATCAGTTTGTTGTAGATTGTAACCACGAACATCACTAGCTGTGCGCTTGTATCCTTTCCACCCGCCATCGTTGACCATAATATCAACATCAGCTGGGTTGCTGTAATACCACAATGTACCATCAGCTGGGTTGCTGTATGGTGTGCCAGTTTGATAACTAATCAAGTCTGTAATACGGTAGAAGTTACCAATGCTAACAGAACCGTTCGAGCCAACAGTGTAATTATCACGTTGGTATGGCTTTGGACTAGATAAGTCTTGTACAAATCCTGCATCAAATGTCGGAGTTGCACCAATTGGGTTAGTTGCATCTAAGAAGATACCGATTTGACCGCCAGTTAAGTGGATCAAACTAATCTTGTTGTTTGAGAACTCTGCTGTAACATATGGAATGTCTGCCAACAAAATTGCATCAACAAACTCTTGAGGAGTTGCACCCGAGAATGACAATGTTGTTGTCTTGGTTACCGCACTGTTCGGAACTGTTGTTAACATACGGATAACACCAGTAATAGTTTGGCTGTTACTTAGCAAATCGCCTGTGGCAGTTGCATAGGTGTTGCCGTGTACAGGATCAATTTGACGTGCATATGCTAATGCGTTATAAGATCCATCAGGTGGGCTAAATGTAGTAATTACTTGACCGTGTGCGATGTTTTGTCCACCGCCTACAAAGTCTAATCCAAAGATTGCTTCGTTGTAGTAACGGAACATTGGTGCATTAATTGCCTTCCATGTATCCAACGATGCGCTGTATGATTTCAATACAGGGCTATAGCCGCCACCTGTGGAAGTTGTCTTCCACCAAATGCTGCCTGTTGGACGTGGTTGAAGATCTGAGCTAAACCAGCCCATGATGTTACCGTTCTTATCAGTCGGAACTTGTGCATAGTTACCGTAGAACAATGTTGGGCAGAAGAATGATACTTCAGAACCAGACAATGTAAATCCAGATAACGCCAACGGAGTGTTAGTTGCATCAGTTTCGGTCAACAACAACTTGCCGTCGACTACTGTGCCATTGCTCTTTGCTGCGCTGGTAACAAAGAAGTTTAACTTGCCTTCAATGTTTGCTGCTGTAACACCGGGAATGTTTGCTGCATTAATTTGTGCAACTAAGCTACCTGCAGAAGCATCGCTGCCAATGCCGCCGCCGACTGTGAATGTAACCGTTTGACCGTTAATACCCAATTCAGCCGAGCCACCCGTAACTGTTAGAGCAGGTGCTCCATTAACGTTTGGAGCAATGCTGCCTTTACCAGATACGATAGAATTTTGCCATGCTGGGCTACCAACTTGTACCCATGTATTAGCAATGTTGCCAACACTGGTTGCGCTGGCTTTAAAGTACAAGTGAATTTGGTTCAACGGAGTTAATACATCGTTTATTGCAACCAATGCATAATCACCAGGCTTACCAACAGAATTTAAAGGTTTATGTACTACGTCTAATGTAAACTCTGTATCAACTTCTGCTTTGTTAATGTCAGTGATGAATGTCGGTGTAACATGCTCAAAAGAACTAGTTGTTGCATTCAATGAGTAGATACCAAATTCTGTGTTGGCAATATCCAACCACAATGTACCGTCTACTACATTACCAACTGGTCGAGTTGATGTGCCTTTTAATTGTGCTAGATCAATGTCTGCACGGATAGCATAAAGTTGGTTGCCCAAACCTAATGCGCTGTATGCTGTTAGCAAACCATATTCGTTACGTTCGTCGCCGTTAATTGGTGTGCCTGCTGCACTTACTTGGAACGAAGGTGTTCCTAAAACTGTTACTAAGTCACGCTGACTTGTAAATGATAATAACTTACCTGCGTTGGCTTTGGTAGTACCAGTTGCTGCTGCGTTGTTGTACGTCTTGTCTTGAGCAGTTGCTAATAGTACCAATGGTACAGAGCCTACGTTTGAGTTAACGTATTGACTCTGATCATTAACGGAAATTTGAATTCCTGGTGAAACTAGTGCCATGGTTACATTCCTTTATAATACATGTTATGAATATTTAGTTTAAAAAGGAAAAAAGGCGCTGCTACAGGTGCCTTGGCAAAGGTTTAGCGGTAAATAGCTGTATGCTAGAACGCCAATTATGCCCTATATGTCACGTTAATCCAGTGGCAGTTAACTATGTTAAAGAAGATGTGACACACTATCGCAATAGCTGCACTAGTTGTATCCGTAAAGGAAAGAAATTAAAACCCGAGCCGCCAGCATGGGCCAGGTCTGGATATAAGAAAAAACCACAATGCGAGAAATGTGGTTTTAAATTTAAATTTTTAGAACAGAGTAATGTGTTCTACGTTGACGGTAATCTGAAAAACAACAATTGGGCCAACTTAAAAACCATTTGTTTAAACTGCCAACAAGAAATTTATAAAAGCAAATTGAGTTGGAAGCCCGGAACTATTGTACCAGACTTTTAAGCTGTTGGTACAAGTTGTCAATAGTTCCATTGTTATCGATTATAGTGTCAAATTGAGTTCCTGCCCAACTGTATTCACTCGCATGAATATTTTCTTTGGCTAACCATTCCTGTGCTTTAACATCTCCTCGGTTAGCAGATTCTGCAATGCTGTACCAATGAGGAATAACACCACGTTGAACCCATACCATTTTAGCGGATTGTGCTTTAAGCCCAGTAATTTCGTTAGGAAAGCGACAGTCGGTAATAACAATGTTGTCTTTGCTGTTACGCAATTTGTTTTCCAAGCTAGCAATCCAGATATCATCGTGAAAATGTGCCCTCAATACGTTTGTGCCCCAGTTTTGCAATACCCATCTTGGAGTAATGTGCATGCCCAGACGTTGAGTCCACCATAGGTCTGTTTCTTCGCGCCATAGTCTACTTTGGTCAGTGCGACCTTCTAGCATGTCTCTGTCCCAACCAAATACATTGGCTACAGCATCCTTTAATGTTGCTGCAAAAGACTCTCTTTTAAATCCGTGAAAGTTAACTAAGTAGTCTGCTGCTGTATCTTTGCCTGACCCTATTAAACCTGTAATACCTATAATCATAAAAAATGCCCTATATAAGAGCATTTTTACATATTGCACTAGCAAAGTCAATTACATTAGGAAGATTTGACCATTGCACATACTCAAAACATCACCAAACAATAGTTGCATATCGTAGCCCAATGTTTCAGCAGCTTGCTTTAAATCTTCTTCACCACGGGCTTTCATTTGTAGTTGATTGCCAAATGTATATTTGCCGTAACCTAACTGTGCAGGGAATGGATTTAGGGTAACGGTGCCAGTTTGAATATACTGTGCAAACATCTCGTATATGAATTCGTATGGACGTTTGATTTGATTTTCACGGCTACTGCGCTGTGTACCGATAGCATTAAACAATGCATTGTATAAATCAGATCTCATGTAATCTAAGTCGCTATCAAACACATCTCGCCGAGACGGTTTGCCATACACATTTGCTAGCTTTTGGTTTATGGCTTTAACAAAATGATGCTCAACTGTGCGCCATTGTTCCATACTAGACGCTTGGATAGCATGCCCAATTCGATGCGCCATAATCCACGGCGTTATCATTACTTTTTGTGCGCCATAGTTACCCAAGAATACTACAGTAATAGCATCTTCACTACCAGCAATAACTTGTTCGGCAGCATCTCCGAGTACGTTACGAACTTGCTCATGATTAACTGCACCTAGTTCTGCACTTTTTCCTGTTCCCGGAATGTTAGAGAAAAACAAGCGAAAGTCGTATGGTGTTTTCTCAAAGAACTTTGCAGTCTTTAACTGAGCAGTTGGGTGCATAACTAGCTTCTTGTCAACTGCACTTCTAAACGGGCCAGGCTTGTCAAAATTTCCAAGCGGAACGTAATCAGTTAACGGGGCTTCTGTAATAAATTCACTTGCTCGCATTAGCCAGTAATCCAAGTCAACGGTTGACTGCCATCTACGTAGGTCTTAAGGTCTTCTTCGAGTTTAAGCAGTTCTTCTTTTGCTTCAGATACCATACTAGCACCGTTTAAACTTGCTCCGCCTTGGGGGCCTGCAATTTGACTAAACTTACTATAGGCTTGTCCTAATAACATCTTAGAGAAACTGTAGGCATACTCCTGTAACCAAGGGAAAATCTGCGGGTCACTAAAGATCATTTGATCTGGCTTGGTGTTGAATATCCAAAGCAACACGCTTTCTTGCTGATCTAGTGGCGGGTTAATACCTTGGTTAGGCATCTTACGTACAATAGTCAACTTCTTAGTAACTGGGTTAAACGTATAGTTCATAAAGCCGCCAAACATACGCATAGCTAGCTTTTGATAATCGACAAACAATTCGTAGTTAGTTAAGCCGCCAACACGCCCTGCTGTTAGCATATAAGTGTTTAGGTATCCGCTTGCAAAGGGTTCAAATTGGCTAGCTGTAGTTCCTGTTACACTACCAATACCTCTACGGAAAATAGCACGTACAGTTTGCACTTCTTTTGGTAGTATGTATTCTTGTGTTTCCGGTAGAAGCTGTAAGTGTGCATAACTTTCTTCGACACTGTTTGCAGCACGTTGACGATACTTAATCAAGGCTTGATTAATAGCCATTTCGTAATGCTCTTTTTCTAATTCAACGTCTACAATGCCATCACCTAAGCGCATACGCACGTAGTCTGTAATTGCTGCACGTTGGGCATCTGAAGAAGTTAATACGCTGCCATCAAATGCAATCTGCCCTGCTCCAGATCCAGTGGCTGGATTGAACAAGCTAGCAGCTTGGATATTATTGTGTGCATCGAATCCAGCTTCTGGAGTTGGGGTATTTGGGTAAGGGGTGGCCATAACTATTCCTATATCTAGTATTTATTACCAGATACAGTACTTACCTAGTCAGGGCTTCCCATATTCCATATTTCTCATACTTGGCCCATTCAGGGCCTTTGAGGGTTAACTCAAGTTCCCTATGGCGTAGGTCGTACTTGAGCTGAGTTATTTCCCTAATTGCCCTGGGCTTTCTAGGTAGTTTGGTGTCTGACAACAGTTTTATTCTGTTTTCAATCCAGGCTATTTCACGAAGAAGCCTGTCAACAAACTGCGGTTGTACGTTAGGCGGTTCTAAGTAGAACAACGTCTTCGTTGATACGGCCATTTAATTTAGTCTCAGTTGCTTTGATGTCATCCAGGAACTTGCGTAACTGGATTTTACCTGCTTTAGCAAACTCTTTCAGCTTCTCGTCCGGTTTACGTAGAGTTTTACTTGTTGACTTGTCTGTGTCGAAGCCTTCAATGCTAGTACCTTTGATGCTGAGCTGCTTATATGCTGCTGCCACATACTTTCCCAGCTTTCGAGTCTTAGTGTTGTAGACCCAGAGTTCACCGGCCCCAATAATGTCTGCAGGATTAATCGAGACAATTTTAAGCCCTGGATCAGTTTTTGCATACTTGAGTTTTGCCACCAACTTTTCTTTGCTGGGAGCCTTTTTAACTCGAGCCTTCTTTGTAGCCTTTTTAACACCGCGGTACTGATCCACGGCTGAGAGGAGGTCGTCGATCCACCCAATGATTCGTTTGAAGTCAGCTGCTTTAAGATGGCTGTAGCCTTCTTTAACCTGCTCGTCCTTTTTGCTCTGTGCGAGTAGTAGTTCGTCCTTCCGCTTGCGGTATAGTCCTTCATACTTTCCTAACTGGCTTTGCACCACATTGTTAGCAACCAAAAACTCGTAGAGCTTGGTAGGATTCTTTACTCCTGTTGCAATATCATCGTAGATACCTTCAAGTTCGCCGATAATTTCGCTGGTCTTTTCGTTAAGGCGATCCTGGATAGTTGGCACGTATGCTTTAGGTGCATCTCCAGTCACAGTCTCAACAACTTCCGGCTCAGCTGATTCTATAGCAACAGTAATAGATTCCTTAAGGAATTCAATATGCCGCGGTTTTAACGGCATTCCGACACCGTGTGCCATTATTAAACTACATGCAGTCATACTTAATGCACGGTCGCTACTGCGTACAAACGCTTTAATGTCGTCTTTGCTAAAACCGTTCTCAGGCTTTTGTGCCCATGCTACTACATGTTTCTTGCAATCCTTTTGACTGTAATGATAGTTGTAGTAGTAAAAGCTGCGGCGCAATCGATTGTCAAATGTAGCATCATCAAACTTCAATGCTTCCTCAGTGTCCCACTGTGGTTCTCCGCCAGTGTACTTTTCGTCAGCGAAGGCAACCCGCTTTTCACGGGGTGCTTTGGTTTTAATTTTAATACCGGCTACTGTTGCCA
>Ga0228701_1001406_pt1 | contig 16443 bp, 18 predicted proteins | sample McNCre117_Aug_MG_2_FD_178017 | JGI IMG/M metagenome (GOLD analysis project Ga0228701, IMG submission 178017) | Freshwater microbial communities from McNutts Creek, Athens, Georgia, United States - 11-17_Aug_MG | ecosystem: Environmental > Aquatic > Freshwater > Creek | place: USA: Georgia...
ATGATCATCTCCATGCCCATCAAGCTGATGTTGTTTGTGTTGATCGATGGCTGGACGCTTTTGATGGCGTCGCTGGCCAACAGCTTTGTGTTTTAAGGAGCCGTCTCATGGATAGCGCAGCCGTTGTCGATTTAGCCCGTCAAGCCTTGTGGATGACGATGATCATCTCGGGGCCCTTGCTCGGCGTAGGGTTGATCGTGGGTTTGGTGGTCGGTATTTTTCAAGCCGCCACCTCCATCAACGAACAGACCTTGAGTTTTATTCCGAAGATTTTGGCCGTGGGCTTGACCATGTCCTTGGCCGGTGGTTGGATGATCAACACCATGGTGGACTACACCAAGGGGATCTTCACCCGCATTCCCAGCTTGTTCATGTAAGCACAGGCCATGAACGCTTCGCTGATCGACATTCTTGACAAGTTTTTGGTCGTCATCTGGCCGATGCTGCGCTTGTCGGCGTTTTTAGCGTTCACCTCTATTTTTTCCATCCGTGCCGTCAACATGCGCATTCGCGTGTTGCTGGGTTTTGCGATGGCATTTTTTGTTTCTCAGCAAATTCAAATTCCCCGCATCGACCCCCTCACAGCCGATGGCTTGATGGAAATTGCGCGTCAAATTTTGATCGGCTTGACCATGGGGCTGGTGTTTCAAATCGCGTCGGCCGCTTTGGTCGTGGCCGGTCAGGCCATTTCAGCCTCGATGGGTTTGACGATTGCCAACATGATTGACCCCAATATGGGCAACGTGCCGGTGCTGTCGCAGTTCTTCAACATCCTGGGTACCTTGGTGTTTTTAGGCATGGGAGGCCACTTGATTGTGTTTGGCCTGGTGTTGGAGTCTTTCAACTTGATTCCTATTGGCCAAGAGTTTTTCAACCAAGACATGTTGGGCAAGATGATTCATTGGAGCGCCATGATGTTCTTGGGCGCTTTGTTGATTGCCTTGCCAGTGATGATGACCTTGCTGTTCATCAACGTTGGTTTGGGTTTTGTGGCCCGTGCTGCCCCCAGTTTGAACATTTTCACGGTGGGTTTTCCGGCCCTGATCTTGACCGGTTTTGTGATTCTCATCTTCTCGATGGGCAACAACGTGGCACGTGTGCAGTGGGTGTGGACCCAAGCGTTTTCCATGCTGCGCGCTTTCTTAGGAGGCTGACATGGCAGAAGAAAGCGGCCAAGACAAAACCGAAGAACCGACGGCGCAGCGGCTGAAAAAAGCCCGTGAAGACGGGCAAATTGCGCGTTCCCAAGAGTTGGCGCCTGCCGCCATGATGGTGGTGGCGACCTTGTTCTTCACCATGATGGGTCAGTACTTGTTCAGTGGCATGGGCAATTTATTCAAGCACCAGTTGCAGTTTGACCGTCGCATCGTGGACAAACCAGAATTGCTGCCCGCGATTTTTGGCAGCTCCATCGTCGATGGTTTATTGATCGTGTTGCCTTTGGTGTGCGTGCTGTATGTGATCGCCGTGTTATCGACCACCTTGGCTGGTGGTTTTATTTTTTCACCCAAGATGGTGCTGCCCAAGTTCAGCAAGCTCAACCCCATGACTGGCTTGGCACGCATGTTTGGTCCCGATGCTTTCATCAACTTGGCCAAGTCAGTGGCCAAATTTTTGGTGGTCGGTGCCATCTTGTTGATTTCGGTGATGAACAACCTGAACGATCTGACCAATATTTCCCAAATGGATTTGGGTCAGGCCGTCAAAGTGGCGGGCACCATCATTGTGGATTCTTGTTTTTGGTTGAGCTTGGGCCTGGTGTTGGTGGCCTTGGTGGATGTGCCGGTGCAACGTCACCAGCTCAACAAAAAGTTGAAGATGACCAAGCAAGAGGTGCGTGATGAGATGAAGAACTCAGAAGGTAGCCCCGAGGTCAAAGGTCAAATTCGTCGTCGCCAGCGCGAAATCTTGGAAAACAAGATGATGGGCAAGGTGAAGGACGCCGATGTGGTCATCACCAACCCAACCCACTTTGCGGTGGCCTTGTCGTACGACCCTACAGGCGACGGTGCGCCGCTTTTGGTGGCCAAGGGTGAGGACGGTTTGGCGGCACGCATTCGTGAACAAGCCCAAGAGCACGGTGTTTATCTTTTTGAGGCGCCTTTGCTGGCTCGCGCCTTATACTTCACGACCAAGCTGGATCATCCGATCCCAGAGGCTCTGTACCACGCGGTTGCGCAGGTCATTGCCTATGTGTTCAGCCTGAACCAGTCGTATGGTCGTGGCCAGGAAGTGGTCAAACCCACACCATCCATCCCTGATGAGATGAAGTTCGACGCCAATGGCGTTTTGATGAACTCCTGAGATGAGCTGAAGCGCGCATGACAGATATTTTCCAAAGCCCCGGTGACCGGTTGCGTTTTGAGATCCTCCTCAAGTCTTTGAAGGAGGGCAGTACCAATTTGGCCGTGCTCAGCGAGCACGACAAGGTGCTCGACTTTTATGGTGATTTGTTTGAAGAACGCTTGCTGGCCCAAGATGATGGCCAAGTCGAGTTTTGTTCTTCCACCAACTCAGAACGCTTGGTTCAAAAGTTCAACGAAATTTTGTCTGAGCTCACGCTCAACCAAGCGCTGGAAAAAGACAAAAAGCACGCACCACGCCGCTACTTGGTGTTTCGTGATTCGATTTTGATGCAAGACTTTGAGCTGCAGTTGTTGGCCCGTTTGGTCAATGGCTTTCCAGCCAGCAACATCACGGTGATCTTGCTCATCAATAGCAAAGGCAATTACCGCAGCAAACTGCAAGCCTTTGGCAAAAGCTTGGTGGAATGGGAGGTCGAAACCCAAGCCGGTGAAGCCAAGAGCGATTTGGGTGATGACTGGGTGCGTTCAGATCCAGAACCCACGCCTGAGCCACCGGTGTTGCGCGACGAGGTGACGCCGGTTGCGCAGCTGTTGAATATTCCGACCAAAACTTCTTGGCGCGTGCCCGGATTTGGCAAGCGCCAAGAACCTGTGCTCACACCGGATCCTCTGCCACCTGCGCCCACATCGCCTGCAGTGTCAACGGCCCGCCCTTCTTTTGCCAACACGTTGGCTGCTGCGACGCCTGTTGCTGCTGCGGCTGCTCCTGCGTCAGCGACGGCCTTGCCGCGTGCCACACCCGAGGTGTCGCGTGAACCTGCTTTAAAAGACATGGGGGCGGCTTCTGAAGCTTCGCCGACCGATGTTGATTTGTTCAAACAGCCGACACGCCGAGTCAACTGGGGCTGGGTGCTTGTGTTGTTCCTGTTGTCTGCCGCTGTGTTTGTTGTGATGTACCAGGATCTGGTGCGCAATGAAGTCGAGGAATTTAAGAAATACCTGTTGCGTGGTACGCCCGCTGCTGCTGCACCCGCTGAGGATGCAGCCAGCATGGCCAAGGCTTTGCAAGCGGCCAGCGAGACGGCGGCTTCGGCCGCGCAAGAGGTGGCTGCCAGCGCCGCGTCTGCGGCCAGTGCTGCGCAGGTCATGCCAGCCAGTGCAGCGCTTGATCCTAAAGAATCGCTGGTGAGCGCTTCGTCGCCGTTGCCTGTTAAAGCGCTGGTGCCTGCCGCAGAGGCCTCCGCCCCCGCCCCTGCGGAGCCGGTTGATAAAAATACCGCTAAACCTAACGCCAAAGAAGCCGATACCAAAACTGATGAGGCGTGGATGAACCAATTGCCGACCAACGGCTATGTGGTGCAGCTGGCTGCATTTGATACCGAAGAGGAAACCCAGTCTTTCAAGCGCACACAAACGGTGTATGCCAAAGCGCGTGTGCTGCGTGTCTACAAAAAAGACAGCAAAAAGCGGTATTTCATCTTGGTCGCAGGCCCTTGGGCGACCAAGGCCGAGGCTGATGCATTCATGCAATCAAATCCGGTCTTGGCCAAAGGATGGCTGCGCAGTGCCAAGTCGCTGAAAGCCCAATTTACAAAGCCTTGAGGCTGAGCTGAGGAATGAAGTCATGAAATCAGAAGAAGTCAGCGTGATCCGTTCCGATCACGACGCGACCCAAAGCGCCATCGACGACGTTCCTGCTTTTGAGCCAGGCTACCAACCCGAACAGCTGCCCAAGCTGGAGGTCCCCGATTTGGATGTCGAGGTGCAAAGCCTCACAGCTTCTGAGCTGGCGCAAGTTCCGACCTTGATGGATCAGGTGGCCCATGCGCCACAAACCTCAGAAACCATGGGATCTGAGGCGTCAACGCTGGCTGACGAGGTTTCTGCTGATGTCGTAGTGGCCAGTGAATCAGAAACGATAGCTCAAGTGCTGCCAGTTCAAGCCGATCATTTGTGGGAGATGTTCCAGGTTCGTATGGATACCTTGATGGGGGATATCAAGAAGCTCAATGATCGACTGGATCAGCTCGAAATTAGATCAAAGGTTTGAATATGGCGGATTCCCAACAACCCACAGACGACGCGGCAGCGCCACATTTGGATGTGGAGGAAACTGCTGAGCGCTTGAACGAGTTGGCCAACCAGTCACTGGATGGCAACGAAGTTGCGCGCCAAATTGAAGAGCTCACCTCGGTGGTGCTCGACTCGGCCGAGGTGTCGACACGTTCAGCTTCGATTGCGGCTGACGTCAGCGCGACCATGCGCGCTGTGGTGGCCAAAATTCAAGAAACCAACCGCCGCAATGTGCTGCATTCGCGCATCACCTTGGCGGCTTTTGTGGCATGTTTGTTGATCGCCATGGGGGTGTTTCTGGCGGTGACGCTGAAGATGACCAAGTCCATCAAAGAACTCGATGCCATGATTTACGCCATGGCCAAACGGGTGATTGAGGTCGATGCCAGTTTGACGGCCATTGGTAAAACCAACTCTGATTTTTCAGAAATCACTGAAAAACAAGAAGCGATGAACACCACCCAAACGCAGGTGGCCAATCGTCTCGAAGAGTTGAACAAAGTGTTGACGGGCATGCCCACAGTCATTGCGACCCAATCGAACAAAACCACCGAAGCCCAGTTCCAAGCCATGCAAAAACAATTGCAGGCGGTGGAAGCGAAGGTGCAGACCTTGAGTCAAGCGGCGGCATTACGCCAGCCTGCTGCAGCCCCTGCCAGCGGCCCCAATACCTTGGCTTTGATGGCTGAGATTCAAAAGCTCAGAAGCGATGTGAACGCAGGTTTGCAAGCGCGCGAAAAATCGCAATCAGCGGCTGAACAAGCTGCTGTGAAGACACTCGAAAAGTCAGCCGACAAAGCCGTGGCCGCAGCCGCAGCGGCTGAAAAAGCGGCTGAAAAAGCAGCTGCTTCCGAGAAAGCTTCTGCGGCTGAACGTTTGGCGTCGCAAAAAGCAGCGGCCGAAAAAGCAGCTGCCATGCGCGCAGCACCTCCGGCACCGCCTGAAAAATCGGCTGAGAAAATTGCAGCAGAAAAAGCTGCCGCAGCAGCAGCCAAAGCAGCCGCCGATCGTGCCGCCACAGAACGGGCCGCTGAACGTGCAGCCAATGCCGAGCGTGCCGCAGAAAAAGCCCGTGCCGCAGCCGCATCAGCAGCTTCTGCCGCCGCAGCTGCTTCGGCCGCTCAGGCCGCCGCACCTGCACAGCGTGACCGGCCGATTCAATACCCCCGCGTACCCGCCTCTGCTGGCCAGTGATTCGTTATCTTCATTGGGGTTGAAGACCAAACTGTGACGCACTGGCCAAAGGCCAGTCGCGGTACACAGAAGGCAAGCTGCTGAGATCGTCTTGTAACAAGGCATCGGCAGGCACGGTGTCGATCAACTCTGACAAATGCAAGATTTGTGTTTCGCTCACTCGGCGCATGATGTGTTTTGGGGTGATGTCGCTGGGTTGTGTGAGGCCTGATGCCTCCATCAGCTCTTGCAGGGCTTCCAAGGTGTGGGTGTGAAAGTTGTGCACCCGCTCAGCTTTGCTCGGCACAACCAAAGCCATTTGGCGTTGAGGATCCTGTGTGGTCACGCCTGTGGGGCAGTTGCCGGTGTGGCAGGTCTGCGCTTGAATGCATCCCAAAGCAAACATAAAGCCACGTGCGCTGTTGCACCAGTCTGCGCCCAAGGCGAGGGCGCGTGCGATGTCAAAGGCGCTGATGATTTTTCCGCTGGCGCCAATGCGGATTTGATCGCGCAAGCCCGCACCGACCAAGGTGTTGTGCACCAAGCGCAAGGCTTCTTGCAGCGGCATGCCCATGTGGTCAGAGAACTCCAAGGGGGCTGCACCCGTGCCGCCTTCGGCGCCATCCACCACCACAAAGTCAGGGCGAATACCCGTCTCCAGCATGGCTTTGACAATGCCGAACCATTCCCAAGGATGACCAATACACAGCTTGATGCCCACCGGTTTGCCTTCGCTCAAGGTGCGAAGCTGTTGCACAAATGCCATCATTTCTAAAGGCGTGGAGAAGGTGCTGTGGCTGGCTGGCGAAATACAGTCTTGCCCGATGTGAACGCCACGTGCTTCGGCAATTTCTTCGGTCACTTTGGGGCCTGGTAAGACGCCACCATGTCCAGGTTTGGCGCCTTGGCTGAGTTTGATCTCAACCATTTTGACTTGCGGTGAACGTACGTTTTCGACAAAGCGTTCAGGACTGAAGTGTCCACTTTCGTCGCGACAACCGAAGTAGCCCGAGCCAATTTCCCAAATCAAATCACCGCCGTGTGTGCGGTGGTGACGCGAGATAGAGCCTTCGCCTGTGTCATGGGCAAAGCCGCCCATCTTGGCACCTAAGTTGAGCGCCAGTACGGCATTGGCGCTGAGGGCGCCAAAGCTCATGGCCGATACATTGAACAAGCTGATGCTGTAGGGTTGCGTGCAAGCGCTGCCGCCAACTTGAATTCGAAAATTGTGGTCGTGCAGATGGGAAGGGGCAATCGAATGGTTGATCCATTCATAGCCAATCGCGCGTACATCGAGTTGGGTGCCAAACGGACGTTTGTCAGAAGCGCCTTTGGCGCGCGAGTACACCAAGGTGCGTTGTGCACGCGAGAAAGGCGAGGCTTCGGTTTCTGACTCCAAGAAGTACTGGCGGATTTCCGGGCGAATGGTTTCGAGCATGAAGCGCAAATGCCCAATCACAGGGTAGTTGCGCAAGATCGCATGGTGCTGTTGCTGCAAATCGTACAAACCGATCAAACTCAGCACCAAAAAAAGCACCGGCCACCAACCACTCAGACCTGTAACGCCTGCCCCCAAAAGCGTAAAGAGCAGCAGCACCACCGAAGCGATGAAAGCGGTGTAGCGCACCGGATAGATCTGATTGAGTTTGTCCAGCATGCGTGAGGCCTCCCAGGCAACGGTAAAAATTAAGGTTTGAGCTTTGCCGCTAATTTGCTTTGCGCTAAGGCTGAGACTTGCACGCGTTGTCGTGCAGCTGCCAGCTGCTCGTCGGCAGCGTGTTGCACATCGTTGAGACGTTCCATGATGGTGCCGCGTAAATCAGCCAAGTCTTGGTCGAGCTTGCGCAGTCGCTCTTGCAATTCGCGCTGCAAGGCCATGCGTTGGGTGAGCAGATTGACTTCGGCTGCGATGGTGCGCCAAGTTTGTGTGAGCTCATCCGTGGGGGCTACGCGCAGTTGCTCAAACAACTCGTTCATCAAGGGGTCAAACAGAGCCTGCGAGAGTTCTTCGTTGGTCTCAGGCACATCGGTCAAGGTGGGCACGTTGTCGGGCACAGCCGTCGGTTCATTGGCAGGCATGGGGGGTGTGGTTTGGCGATGCGCTTGGAGCATGTCATTGACTTGTCCCCAGCCTTGCTCGGGCGTGTATTGCTTGAGTCCTTTGAAGGACAAAAACTGCGGTTCTGCGCTCATTTGCTGATCACGCCCATGGAGATACGTTTCAAGAACTGGGGAATGCCTATGGCAGCCATGTGGCCCGCAGCCGTGGTGGGTTTGGCGCTGGGCATGGCGTCGTCGGGACGCACTTTGTGCAAGCGGTGACGACCCAAGACAGAGTATTGATGCGCCAAGGTGCTCGACGTTGCCAACAGGTTGTGACGTCCTCCTGCCGTGTTCGCTGCTGCATGCGTGCCTAACACGCCGCTGCGCAAAGGAGGGCTGGTGCGTACGGGGCTGTTTGCTGGACGCGTATTGCTGTGAGCCTGTGCCGTTTGACGCATGTCGCGTGCTGCGCCCACGGCTTTGCCAAATTCCACAAACGATGCACCACAGGCATCGGGCAAGTCCATCAAGTAGCCTCGCTCAAACATTTCGCGTGCAGTTTGGGCTTCCAAAATCGGCGGTGCCAGCATGAAGCTGACGGGAAAGCGCTGCTTTGAAAACACATCGCTGCGCAGTTGTTCGGGTTGCACGCGTGTGGGGCAGACCAGCAAGGTAGGCGGTGTGTGAATGGCCGAATCAAATACCCAACGATGACGGCTCAAAAATCCTGCCGTGGCGGCCAGTTCCATTTCAGAGACCGAGGTGGGCACGATCACCAAGTCGTACTCAAACATCAATTCACCGGCGATGGAGTCGGTCCATGTCAAATCGCAGATCACCACTTCAGAGCTGCTGGCCGCACGACGCAGATGCAAACGTGCGTCCAAGATAGGGCGGTTGCCGCCCTGGTCCAAAGGCAAGATGTGATGCTGAACGGCCACCCCAATTTGGGGGGCACGACGCAACCAGGTGCTCGATGAGCCATGGGTGTCAAAGTCGATCAAGGTCACGGTCTGACCTTGGCTGCGCATGTAGGCAGCTAAATTGGCAGATACCGTGCTTTTGCCTACGCCACCTTTTTGACTGGTGATCAAAATTTTGAAAGTTGACATTTTTATTCTCCATCCGCGCCAAAAATGAGCGGGGGAAAGCGAATTTACATGTGCACCATGACAAGGGTCAATGCCAGCATTGGTGCGGGTTCTGGGCTGTCTAGGGCTGAAATCAGAGGTTTTTGTATACCTTTTATTTATTAAAGTCATTAAAAGAAACGAAATTAACAATATTTAACATGTCATTGATTTATAAAGTATTTTTCAAAATGTCAAAAAAAACAACACTTTTACCCATTCGAGAGCTTTACGCAGCATCAAAGAGCGATTTTTGAAGATTCGATGACGTTCACAAAGCAGACAAAGTCCCTCCGTTAAAATCAATCGGTTAACTTTTTACAAACAACCACCCATGTCCAAACGCCACATCGCGCTTCTCTCTTTTGTTTCCCTGGCCTTTTTGTCAGCCTGTAGTTCTACCAAGTTGGACAACACGTCTGACGTCACCGGTAAAGCTGTCGATGCGGCGGGTGTCAGCAATGTGGCGTCCGTGGTGGCAGACCACTTGAATCCCAACAGCCTGATTTCGACGCAACGCAGCGTGTACTTCGACTTTGACCAATTCAATGTCAAGCCATCGGAAACTGCCGTGGTCGAACGTCAAGGCAAGTACTTGGCTTCCAAACCCAATTTGGCCATCCGCTTGGAAGGCAATGCCGACGAGCGCGGTGGTCGTGAATACAACTTGGCCTTGGGTCAAAAGCGTGCCGAAGCTGTGGCGCGTGCACTCAAGGTGTACGGCGTGAGTGACAAGCAAGCTGAGCCGGTGAGCTTTGGCAGCGAGAAGCCCAAAGCTGCAGGTCATGACGAAGCAGCGTGGGCACAAAACCGCCGCGTTGATTTCGCTTACCCCGCCAAGTGATGCACACGGCTGTGTGCGTGCGCTGATGCAACTCAACAGCGAAGTTGTCACCACGCCACCCAGGGCTTCGGCCACGGTGGTGTTATTGCGTGATACACCAAGTACCGGCCTCGAAGTGTTCTTGTTGCGCCGCCATACGGCTTCGGCTGTGTTGGGCGGCGCTTATGTTTTTCCAGGTGGCAAATTGGATGCGGCCGATTGCGCACCCGCCTTGCACGCGCACCTGGATCGCTCGCCGCAGGCGTTGCACCACAGCTTGGGCGAGCCTGGCATAGACGTGCACACGGCCGCTGGCTTGTATGCCGCAGCCGTGCGTGAGTCTTTGGAAGAGTGTGGTGTCTTGTACGCCCGTGCGCGCAACCAAGACACACTGGCGCATGACGCCCAGCAACGCCAGCAATGGCAAAAGCAATTGCATGCGGGTGAGGCATTTGTCGACATCTTGCAAAACGCAAACTTGAGTGTGGACACCCAATACTTGGCGCCTTGGTCGCGTTGGATCACGCCGGTGCAACCGTCAGTTACCAACAAACGGTTTGACACGCGCTTTTTTGTGGCGGCATTGCCCGAAGGTCAAGCCCCGATTCACGACAACGTGGAAGCGGTGGACAGTGTGTGGGTGACCCCCCGCGATGGTTTGCATCGTTACTGGGCACGAGAGATAGCGTTGGCGCCGCCCCAAATCATGACCTTGGTCAGTTTGCTGGCACACCGTGATGTGGCCAGTGTGCTGCGTGCTGCGGCTGCGCAACACCCACCCACGGTGCTGCCCGAAACTTTTGACGAAGACGGCATCCGCCATATTTGCTACCCCGGCGACCCGCGCCATTCGGTGGCTGCGCGCGCGTGGCAAGGCCCCTCGCGTTTACGTTTTATCGACGGACGTTTTGAGCCTTACGGTGGCTTAGACGCTTTGCTCAATCCTTGAGTGAAATCGAATGACATGGACTGTGGCATCCATGCCATGGCCCCAACAGACAGATTGCCATGAACGACATCACAGAAACCACCAACGACCCGGACAACGCCTGGTTGGAGAACTATCCCTACGATGCCATCGTGGTGGGGCAATCGGCCCGCATGGTGCGCACCTTGACCTTGGCCGATATCCAGGCCTTTGCGGCTGTGTCGGGCGATACCAACCCCGCGCATCTCGACCCCGAGTACGCCAATGCGAGCTTGTTTCACGGCGTGATTGGCCATGGCATGTGGGGTGGGGCTTTGATTTCCAGTTTGTTGGGTACGGTGTTTCCTGGCCCAGGCACGATCTACCTTGAGCAGAATTTGCATTTCAGCCGTCCTGTGCGCATTGGCGATACGCTCAATGTGACGGTGACGTGTGTGGCCAAACACGATGACAAAAAAACAGTGGACCTGGATTGTTTGTTGGTGAACCAAAAAGGTGAACGCGTCTTGTACGGCATGGCGCGTGTCATGGCACCGCTTGAAAAATTACGCATGCCTCGCTTGCATGCCCCGCATATCAGTCTGTTTGACCCCGAAGTGCGTCACGCCAATTTGCTGGCGCTGGGGGCGCATTTAGAACCGGTGTTGTGTGGCGTGGTGCATCCCTGTGATGCAGACTCGTTGCAAGGTGCGATGGATGCGCACATTGCCGGTTTGATCAAGGCGGTGTTGATTGCACCCGAAAAGAAACTGCGCGCCTTGGCCGCTGAGGCCCAGATTGACATCGGCAGTGTGACCGTGATAAACGTGCCGCACAGTCATGCAGCGGCAGAGATGGCGGCGCAAATGGCCGCAGACTGCAAGCTCGAAGCCTTGATGAAAGGCAGCTTGCACACCGATGAATTGATTCATGCCGTGGTCATGCAACCGGGCTTGCGCACTGGGCGACGCATGTCGCATGTGTTTCGTTTTGAAGCCCCGATGTATCCCAAGCCGCTGTACATCACCGATGCGGCTTTGAACATTGCGCCCAATTTGCAAGAGAAGGCAGACATCGTGCAAAACGCGATTTTGTTTGCGCAAATCATGGGTGTGACACAACCGAAGGTAGCGATTTTGTCGGCGGTGGAAACCGTCAACCCCAGCATCCCTTCAACCTTGGATGCCGCCGCCTTGTGCAAGATGGCCGATCGTGGGCAAATCAAAGGCGGCGTGTTGGATGGCCCCTTGGCGTTTGATAACGCGGTGTCCACGCATGCGGCTGAGATCAAACACATCAGCTCGCCCGTGGCCGGTCAAGCCGATATTTTGGTGGCTCCCGATTTGGAGTCAGGCAACATGATGGCCAAGCAGCTCGAATACCTGGCCGGCGCTTCAGGCAGTGGCGTGGTGCTCGGCGCGCGTGTGCCCATCGCGCTGACCAGCCGGGCCGACTCGGCCACCACACGCAGCGCGTCGGCCTTGCTGGCCAAGTTGATTGCACACCACTATCGCAGCCATCCCGCATGAGCATTCTGTCGGTCAACGCCGGTTCGTCCAGCCTCAAGTTCGCGCTCTATCCCATTCAGGGGACGGGCATTGCTGAAGCGCAAGTGACGGGCAATATTGAAGGCTTGGAGCCTGCGGGGCAACCGCGCATCAGTTGTGCTGCAACAGGCCAAACAAAAACCTCGGCCCTTGTCGCTGTGCAGCCTGGTGAAGATGTGTTCGATGCGGCCTTGCGCACGCTCAAAGACGTGTTGGCCACCCGCTTTGCACATGTGCGCGTACAAGCCATTGCGCATCGTGTGGTGCATGGTGGTCAGCATTTCTCTGCCAGTGTGCAGGTGACTCCCGAGGTGCTGACACAGCTCGCCACACTTAACGCCCTGGCACCTTTGCACCAACCGCATAACTTGGCAGGCATTCGCGCATTCGCAGAGTCGTTTCCGCAGTTGCCGCAAGTGGCGTGTTTTGATACCGCGTTTCATCGCACCTTGTCGCCTCTGGAGACGACGTTTGCGATTGACAAAACCTTGACTGAACGTGGTGTGCGTCGCTATGGATTTCATGGGCTGTCGTACCAATACGTGAGCCAGGTGTTGCAGCGCGTATCTTCGCGCTCAGCACAACGCACGGTCATGGCGCACTTGGGCAATGGCGCCAGTGTGTGCGCCACGACCGGGCATGCCAGCCGAGCCACCACCATGGGTTTTTCAGCGCTGGATGGTTTGATGATGGGTACACGCAGCGGTGCGATTGACCCGGGTGTGTTGCTCTACCTGATGGAGCAAGGCTGGGACCACGACAAGCTTCAAAAGCTGCTCTACAAGCAAAGTGGTTTGCTGGGCGTTTCTGGCGAGAGTGCAGACATGCGCACCTTGCGTGCTTCCACTTCAGAAGCGGCCCGGTTTGCAACCGATTTGTTTGCCCATCGGGTGGTGCGCGAAGTCGGAGCCTTGAGCGCGTGTGTGGGCGGTCTGGATGTGTTGGCCTTCACCGGCGGGATTGGCGAACACGATGCGGTGCTGCGCCAACAAGTGGGGGACGCCTTGGCTTATTTGGGTGTGCGTGTGGACACGGCACGCAACCATGGGGCACTGGGAGATACGCCGCAAGCCATTCACGCAGACGGCAGTGAGGTGGAGGTTTGGGTGATTCCTACCGACGAAGGCCGTGTGGCGGCGCAAGAAGCTTTGTTATTGCTCGCGCTCGTCGGTTGAGGTGGTTTCGTCATTGTCAGATTTTTTCTTTTTGAAAAAAATCTTGTAAGTGGCATAAATCGCCAAGACCAAAAACACACCGCAGATCACCATCTCGGTGTTGGTGAAGTTGCCATCGAATAAGTCTACATCCTCATATGTCGATAAGGGCGTGTACACCTCTGGGTTGGCTTTGCGGTACTGTTCGTAGGCTTTGTTATCCATCCCGGTTTCCTTACAGCATTGAGAAAATAAGAATTATCCGCGAAGCAGCGCCTTTATTCTCCAGGGATGCGCGCAGCATGCAGATGTATGGTTTGCTTGGCGCGTTTTCTGAATCGGATGTTGAGCAGTTCCACGATGACAGAGAACGCCATGGCAAAGTAGATATAGCCTTTAGGGATGTGGTGTCCAAAACCTTCGGCTACGAGGACCACGCCCACGACCACCAAAAAGGTCAGAGCCAGCATTTTGATCGAAGGGTGCTTGGATACAAATTGACCAATGGCGGTGGCAAACACCATCATCAAACCAACAGACACAATCACCGCTGCAATCATGATGGCGACTTCGTCCACCATGCCGACGGCGGTGATGATGGAATCCAACGAGAACACCAAGTCCACCAGCATGATTTGCAAGATCACATGGGTCAGTGTGGCGCGACCTGCGCTGCTGTGGGTGTCTTCTTCCCCTTCGAGTGAGTGGTGAATTTCGCCCGTGCTTTTCCAGATCAAGAACATGCCACCCAAGATCAGAATCAAATCACGCCCTGAAATAGCCTGATCAAAAACGGTGAACAGCGGCGCCACCAGCCCGACGATCACCGACAACACCAGCAGCAGGCCAATGCGCATGAACATGGCCATGAACAAACCAATGCGGCGCGCCAGTTCTCGTTTGGCAGCAGGTAATTTGTCGACCAAGATGGAAATGAAAATGATGTTGTCGATTCCCAATACCAGCTCTAACGCGGTGAGTGTGGCAAAGGCGATCCAGGCTTGCGGGTTGCTGAGTAGTTCCATTGGTCTCTTTCTATTCCATGGGACACGATAGCCAAATTGAGGAAAGCTTTGATTTTGTAGGGGTTAGCAACGCGCGCGACAGATCATGTTTTCAAAGCAAAACGGCCTCCATGACTGGAGGCCGTTTTGTATTTTTGGTGGCGCTTCACGGATTCGAACCGCGGACCTGTGGATTATGATTCCATCGCTCTAACCGACTGAGCTAAAGCGCCGAAGCCAAGCATTATAGCGCATCTGAAAATGCTAATCGTCTTCTGGCAACTTGAAGATAAAGGGAAGCAAGCAAAGGGCCAGCAAGACCGAGCCCAGTTCTTTGAGTCCATCGACTTGCATGAACAGAAACGACAAGACAGCCAGCGCGAGCGCGAACTTCACCAGCAGCTTGACGTCGATGTTTGGGAATTTCTTCATGGGTTTGATCTTACAGGCTGTGCTTGTGGGCTGTTGTGACGTGATTGGCACTATATTCAAAGTGTCCTAAAGCATTATTAAGAGAATAACGATTGTCATCACACAAGAAATTTTGAGCCATCGCAAATGAAGAAATACCTAAGTTCACTTGTACTGTCACTACTCGTTACTGCATCATGTGCCGGTTCATTTGAGGCCTTGGCAACCAGGGACGGGGTCAAGCTTCCATTCTTGTACGAGAAATCCGAACAGGCTAAAGCTGTGGTGGTCTTGTTTCAAGGTGGCGGTGGAAGCATTGGCGTGTCAGGTTCAAAGGATAAGGGCTGGATTCAACGAGATAAAGCTTTTTTATCTGGTGGTGCAACTAGATTTAGCAAAAATGGATTGACTGTTGCTGTGGTGGATGCGCCTACTGACCGCAGTGACCTCAATGGTGGATTTCGTAACTCTGTTGAGCACAATTTAGACATCAAGAGGTTGGTTGAATTCTTAAATTTAGATAATCCAAATCTTCCTGTCTGGTTAATTGGTACAAGCAATGGTTCATTAACTGCAGCAGGCGCTGCCATTGCCTTGACTGAAACACCTGTCGCTGGAATTGTGTTGACGTCAACAGTGACAGCAGAGCATCCATGGTCAATGGGACAAAAATTAGTCCATCCCATCTATCGTGCAGATTTGAAGAAAGTGACTGTGCCGGTGCTCATCGTTCATCATAAGAACGATCGCTGTGCGCACTCACCCTATCAACCCATCGATGCGCTTACAAAAGCGTTTCCTAACTCGAAGAAAGTTGAATTGATTTCGGTCGAAGGTGGCTCAGACAACAGCAATCCATGCAACGGGGGCTACCATCAATTTCTTGGTCAAGAGCAAGAAGTCACTGACATGATTTCAAAATGGATTCTTGCGAATTGATCAGCTCAGCAGCACATAACCCTTGTCAATCAAACAGCGGCGTAAATCAATGATGGCGTTGTTGGTGATGTATTTGTCGCCGTATTGCTGCAAGATTTGCTGCTGACAGATGGCAACGTCTTGGTCATATTGGCGTCGCGCGTCACCTTTGAGGTTCACGTCGGGCACATAGTTGCCATTGCTGATCGGCAAGCTCAAGCCCCAATGAGTTTGACATGCACTCAGCGTTAGAAACAGAGTGATGCCGATCAGGCTGCGTGTGATGGAGTACATGAGCAACGCCAAAATTTATAAACGAGATAATCATATCAAAATATAAATAATTATCTTTGTAAATATAAATTTCGCTCATCATTCGCAGCCTGCTGCAAGCTGCGTTTATTGGTGCTTGAACACGGCTTTGCGCTTATTGACAAAGGCGTCCATACCTTCTTTTTGATCGGTGGTGGCAAACAAGGCGTGGAACAGGCGGCGTTCAAACATCACGCCGTCAGCCAAGCCGCTCTCGAAGGCACGGTTGACAGACTCTTTGGCGGCCATGACAGCAATTTGTGAGTAGTCGCAAATCATCAGCGCTGCGCCCAGGGTTTCTTCCATCAACTTGTCCAGCGGCACGATGCGGCTGACCAAGCCAGCTTGCTCGGCTTCGGTGGCACTCATCATGCGGCCTGTCAGGGCCAAATCCATGGCTTTGGCCTTGCCCACGGCGCGTGGCAAGCGCTGTGTGCCGCCTGCGCCAGGAATGACGCCGAGCTTGATTTCAGGTTGGCCAAACTTGGCGTTGTCTGCGGCGATGATGAAGTCGCACATCATGGCCAATTCGCAACCACCGCCCAAGGCAAAGCCGCTCACCGCTGCGATCACGGGTTTACGGATGCTGCGAATGGTTTCCCAGTCGCGGGTGATGTAGTCGTCTTTGTACACATCGGCAAA
>Ga0228701_1001407_pt1 | contig 16439 bp, 14 predicted proteins | sample McNCre117_Aug_MG_2_FD_178017 | JGI IMG/M metagenome (GOLD analysis project Ga0228701, IMG submission 178017) | Freshwater microbial communities from McNutts Creek, Athens, Georgia, United States - 11-17_Aug_MG | ecosystem: Environmental > Aquatic > Freshwater > Creek | place: USA: Georgia...
CATCCAGTTTGTGCTGGCCGACCACGCCAAATATGTGGAAATCCACCACCAGGCAGTGGAGGCCGTGAACCGGATCGTGCCGGTGCGGCAAGTCATCAGCATCGACGAAATGGAATGCGAACTGACCGGCCGCTGGCGCGAGCGCGAGCGGGCGGTGGCACTGGCACAGCAGGTCAAGGCCGAGCTGCACCGCAGCGTGGGCGAATGCCTGCGCAGCTCCATCGGCATCGCGCCCAACACCTTGCTGGGCAAGCTGGCTTCCGACATGCACAAACCCGATGGCCTGACGGTGATCGAATTGCACGAATTGCCCGATCGGCTGTATGGACTGAAGCTGTCCGACATCACTGGCATCGGTCCACGCATCCACGACCGACTGGTGCAATGCGGCATCACCAGCGTGCAACAGTTGTATGCAGCTCCCCGCGATCTGCTGCACACCGCCTGGGGTGGACTGGCGGGCTCCGACATGTACGACAAACTCCGCGGCGTTTGGACCGGCCCCCGCCAGACCGTGGCCCGCTCACTGGGCCATTCGCACGTGCTGCCGCCGGCACTGCGCCAGCCTGACGGGGCCTGGCAAGTGCTCAACCGCCTCTTGCAAAAAGCCGCCATGCGTCTGCGCAAGCAAGGCTTTTATGCCACCGGCATGCAGGTATTTGTGCGCTGCGCCCACCGTTGGCAGTCCGAGCCGGGTGGTGAGCGCTTTGTGCAACTGGGTGAAACCCAGGACACCGCACTGCTGTTGCACACCTTGAGCCAACTGTGGTTCAGCGGCCTGCACCGCTTGCAGCACCCCAAAGCGGTGGGTGTGCAACTCGTGGGACTGGTGCCCGCAGCGCAGCACACACCCGACCTGTTTGACCAGCCCTTGGCGGCAGAAAAAAACGCGCCACACGGCCTGAACCAGGCACAAAACCACCCCGTCCAACGCGACCGCACCCGCCTGATGGCGGCCATGGACAGCCTCAACCGTCGGCACGGTAAAAACGCGGTCTATTTCGCCAGCGCCCACGCTGCGCGCGATGAAGCGCCCATGCGGATCGCCTTCAGCCGCATTCCAGACCTGGACACCGAGCGCTGAAATCGCTCAGTCCTGCTCCGCAAAATTCAGAAAAGTCTGCTTGAGGGTTTGCATCCACTGGTGCTTTTGCGTCTCAGTGGCAAAACTCGCCTCGATGCTGTTGGCCGCCAGTTTGTAGGCTTGCTGGACATTCAGATGCAAAGCCGCAAAGGTTTGCAGGTAGTTGTCGTTCAGATAACCCCCAAAGTAGGCCGGATCGTCGGAATTGAGCGTCACGCACAGCCCGGCGTCCAGCATCTGGCCAAGGTTGTGATCGACGAGACTTTTGAACACACACAGTTTCAGGTTGGACAGCGGACACACTGTGAGTGGCATCTGGCTGTCGGCCAGGCGTTGCATCAGAGCCTTGTCGTGGATGGCCTGCACGCCATGGTCGATGCGTTCCACTTTCAGCACATCCAGTGCGCTCCAGATGTAAGCCGGAGGCCCCTCCTCACCCGCATGGGCCACGGCATGCAAGCCCAAAGCACGGGCGCGGGCGAACACGCGGGCAAACTTTTCGGGCGGGTGCCCCACTTCGCTTGAATCCAGCCCCACACCGATGATCCGGTCGCGCCAGGGCATGGCCTCTTCCAGTGTGGTCAGCGCGTCGTCCTCGGACAAATGCCGCAAGAAACACAAAATCAAATCAGCGCTGATGCCCAGCTGCGTCTGTGCATCACGGCAGGCGCGGTGCAGGCCTTCGATCACCGTGCCCATGGCCACCCCGCGAGCCGTGTGGGTCTGCGGGTCAAAAAACAGCTCGGCCCGCACCACATGGTCGGCCGCTGCTTTTTGAAAATACGCCCAGGCCATGTCGTAAAAATCCTGCTCGTGCAGCAACACACTGGCCCCGGCGTAATAAAGGTCCAAAAAACTCTGCAAATCGGTGAAGGCGTAAGCGGCCCGCAAAGCCTCCACACTGGCATAGGGCAAAGCCACACCGTTGCGCTGCGCCAGCGCAAAGATCATCTCCGGCTCCAGCGAACCCTCAATGTGGATATGCAACTCAGCCTTGGGCATGGCCCGCAGCAAGTCGGGCAGGCGGCGCGGCGCGATGGCGTGGACTTTGAACATGGCACAGCTCCTGTTTGGGCGATGCACCATGTTAAGCCCGAAGGCTCACAACCAAAATTAAAAAAGCCGCCTGACTTGCGTCAGGCGGCTTTTTTGGGGAGATCAGGCCCGCAAGGGCCTGCCAGTCAGCTTACTTGCCACCAGGGATCTTGCCTTCCACGCCCTTGACGTAGAAGTTGATACCGCCCAGGAACTTGTCGTCCGCCACAGCGTCCTTGGCCAGCACTTCCTTGCCATCCTGACCCACGATCGGGCCTTTCCAGATTTCAAAAGTGCCGTCTTTCAGACCGGCTTTGACTTCTTCCAATTTTTTCTTGGCATCTTCAGGCACGTCAGCGGCCACCGACACGAAGTCGATCGCGCCTTCTTTCACGCCCCACCAGCTTTGGCCTGTGGCCCACTTGCCTTCCAGCGCATCACGTGTGGCCTTGATGTAGTAAGGGCCCCAGTTGATCACGGCAGAACCCAGGTGAGCTTTGGGGCCATAGGCGGTCATGTCGGAATCCCAACCAAATGCGCGCTTGCCCAGCTTCTCGGCGGTCTGCAACACGGCAGGCGAGTCGGTGTTTTGCATCAGCACGTCAGCGCCGCCGTTGATCAGGGCGGTGGCGGCTTCGGTTTCTTTTGGTGGGTTGAACCAGTCGTTGACCCAGACCACTTTGGTCTTGATCTTGGGATTGACCGACTGAGCACCCAGTGTGAAGCTGTTGATGTTGCGGATCACTTCAGGAATTGGGATGGAACCCACCACACCCACGGTGTTGGTCTTGGTCATCTTGCCTGCGATCACGCCAGCCATGTACGCGCCCTGATAGGTGCGGCTGTCATAGGTGCGCATGTTCTCGGCTGTTTTGTAGCCGGTGGCGTGCTCGAACTTGACATCTTTCAGGTCCGCTGCGGCTTTGAGCATGGGCTCCATGTAGCCAAAAGTGGTACCAAAAATCAGCTTGTTGCCCTGACCGGCCATGTCGCGGATCACGCGCTCGGCATCAGCGCTTTCAGGCACTTTTTCGACGAAGCTGGTGACGATCTTGTCGCCAAATTCTTTTTCCAGGGCTTTGCGACCGTTGTCGTGCGCAAAAGTCCAGCCGCCGTCGCCCACAGGGCCGACATAAGCAAACGCGATCTTCAAAGGCTCGGCCTTGGCCGCAGCGGGCGCTTCAGCCTTGGGGGCTTCTTCTTTCTTGCCACAACCAACCAGTGCGGCGGCAGCCACAGCGGTCAGGGCCACCATCTTGACGACGGTGCGCTTGGAGATGTCTGTCATGTCAGTTCCTTTTTGATCGAACAGGGTTACAGGGGGTTGAAAAAAACTCATTATGAACCGGGATGGAAGGGTTTCCCCAGCGATGCGGGCATGTTGATCCGAATCCAGGTCGGATTGCGCGAAATCAATGCCAGCACCACGATGGTCGCCACATAAGGCAACGCCGTCAGCAACTGGCTGGGCATATCGACACCCGCACCTTGCAGATGGAACTGCAGCATGGTCACGCCGCCAAACAAATAAGCGCCCAGCAGCACCCTTGCCGGACGCCAAGTGGCAAACGTGGTCAGCGCCAGCGCGATCCAACCTTTGCCGGCCACCATGCCCTCAACCCACAAGGGGGTGTACACCACCGAGATGTAGGCCCCTGACAAGCCACACAGCGCCCCACCCACCACCACTGCCAGCAATCGGATGCGGCGAACCGGATAGCCCAGCGCATGGGCCGACTCGGGCGATTCGCCCACCGAGCGCAACACCAGACCGGGGCGGCTTTTGTACAAGAACCAGATCAGGCCCAGCACCAAGGCGATGGTCACATAGACCAGCGGGTGCTGCCGGAAGAACGCCGGCCCCAGCAACGGGATGTCGGTCAGCCAGGGAATCGCGTGCGAGGCCCGCTCGGGCAGTTTCTCCTGCACGTAGCCAATGCCCGCAAAAGCCGAAAAACCCACACCAAACAAACTCAGGGCCAACCCGGTCGCGTATTGGTTGGTGCCCAGCCAGATGACCAGTCCGCCAAAAATGGCCGCCAGCAAAGCGCCCGCGCCCATGCCAGCGGCGAAGCCGATCCAGTCGTTGCCGGTGTGGATCACGGCGGCAAACCCGGCAATGGCAGCGCACAGCATCATGCCCTCGGCCCCCAGGTTGAGCACCCCGGCTTTTTCATTGATCAGCAAACCCAAAGCGGCCAGCGCCAGCACGGTGCCCGCATTCAGCGTGGCGGCCACCAACAGTGCATACGATTCCATCAGACTTTCCCCTCTTTGGCCGAAGACTGGCTTGACACCCAGCGCAAGCGGTAAGCCACCAGCGTGTCACACGCCAACAGGCAAAACAACAGCAAGCCCTGAAACACGCCCGTGATCGACTTGGGCAGCCCCAGACGCGACTGAGCCAACTCGCCACCAATGTAGAACATGCTCATCAGCACTGCCGACAGCACCATGCCCGCCGGGTGCAAGCGCCCCACAAAGGCCACGATGATGGCGGCAAAACCATAGCCCGCTGGCACATAGGGTGTGAGCTGACCAATCGGCCCGGCCACTTCCAAAGCGCCTGCCAGACCCGCCGCACCGCCCGAGGTGAGCAAAGCCACCCACAGCGCCTTGCGCGAAGAAAAGCCCGCATAACGCGCCGCATCGGGTGCCAAGCCACCCACCTGCTGGGCAAAACCCGCCCGGGTGCGAAACAGGAACACCCACAGCGCACCCGCTGCCGCCAGCGCCATCAACAGACCCACACTGACCCGCGAGCCACTCATCAGGCGCGGGATCTGCGTCACCGCCTCAAAGGTTTTGGTCTGGGGAAAGTTGTAGCCCGCCGGGTCTTTCCAGGGGCCATAAACCAAATAGCTCAGCACCATGTCGGCCACATACACCAGCATCAGGCTGACCAAAATTTCACTGGCATTGAAGCGGTCGCGCAGCAAAGCCGTCAGGCCCGACCACAGCATGCCGCCCAACACGCCCGCAGCAACAATGGCCAGCACCACCCAGCGACCCGTGTCTTTGCCCGCCAGCATGGCCACGCCCCCGGCACACACCGCACCGATGACAAACTGGCCTTCGGCTCCGATGTTCCACACGTTGGAGCGAAAACACACCGCCAGCCCCAGCGCAATCAGCAACAGCGGCGTGGCCTTGACCATCAACTCGCCCAGGGCATAACCCGACTTGATCGGCTCCCAGAAAAACATCTGCAAGGCACGCACCGGGTCTTTGCCCAATGCGATGAACAAGATCACGCCCAGCACCACAGTGAGCACCAGCGCGAGCACCGGCGAGGCATAGGTCCACAGGCGCGAAGCCTGAGGGCGGGCTTCAAGCTTGAGCATGTTGGACCTCCCCGCTCTCTGCTGGCCACAGGCCGCTCATCCATTCCCCAATGCGCTCCACCGAAGCATCGGCCCGGAGCAGCGAGGGCGACAGACGGCCCTTGGCGATCACATGCAATCGATCAGAAATTTCAAACAATTCTTCCAGCTCCTCACTCACCACCAGCACCGCGCAACCCGCGTCGCGCAGCGCCAGAATTTCGGCGCGAATCTGCGCCGCTGCCCCTACGTCTACCCCCCAGGTGGGTTGCGAGACGATCAGCAATTTGGGGGCTGCGCTGATCTCGCGCCCCACAATGAACTTTTGCAAATTGCCACCAGACAGCGAACGCGCTGCGGCATCGGGGCCCGAGGCCTTGACCTTGAAGCGCTCGATGATGCTGCGGGCCTGATCGGCCAGCGCACCCATGCGAATCCAGCCACCCGCGCCCAGCGCCTCGCTGCGTGTGAGCAACAGGTTGTGCGCCAGGCTCATGGACGGCACCGCACCCCGGCCCAAACGCTCTTCGGGCACAAAATGCAAACCCAGGCTGCGCCGCGCACGCGGGGCCCAAGGGCCCACGCCCTGCCCAGCCAGCGTGATGGCGGCGGCAGGCGCACGGGGGTCTTCACCCGACAAGGCCCACAGCAGCTCGCGCTGGCCATTGCCCGACACCCCGGCCAGGCCCACTACTTCGCCACTTCGCACTTGCAGGTCGATGCCTTGCAGGTCCACCCCAAACGGGTCTTGCTTGTTCAACTGCAGGTTTTTGACCGACAAGACCACCTCCCCCGGCGTGCGAGGGGTGGGCGCCAATGTCGGGGGCTCGGCCCCGATCATCAAGCGGCTCAGGCTGGCGTTGGTTTCTTCACGCGGATCGCACACGCCCGTCACTTTGCCGCCACGCAACACCGTGCAGGCGCTGCACAGCGCACGAATTTCGTGCAGCTTGTGCGAGATGTACAAAATACTCACGCCCTGGCTGACCAGCTTGTGCAGCACCACAAACAATTTTTCAACGGCCTGCGGCGTCAGCACCGAAGTGGGCTCGTCCAGGATCAGCAACTGTGGCTCGGACAGCAGCGCCCGGATGATTTCCACCCGCTGCATCTCGCCCACACTCAGCGTGTGCACCGGACGGGCGGCTTCGATGTCGAGACCGTATTCGGCGGCTTTGGCCTCGATGCGGCGCGTCACCTCGGCCAAGCTCAAGGTTTTTTCCAGACCCAGCCAGACGTTTTCGGCCACGGTGAGCGTGTCAAACAGGCTGAAGTGCTGAAACACCATGCTGATGCCCAACTGGCGTGCTTCCTGCGGGTTGCGGATGTTGACCGGCTGGCCCTTGAAGAACACCTGGCCTTCGTCGGGTTTGACAGAGCCATAGATGATTTTCATGAGCGTGGACTTGCCTGCGCCGTTTTCGCCCAGCACGGCGTGGGCCTGCCCGGGCATCACGGTCAGCGACACATCCTGATTGGCCACCACGCCGGGATAGCGTTTGGTGATGCCCTGCAAAGACAAGAGGGGTGTGGTCATGTCAAATTGGAATTCTGGAGATGGGGCAATTGGGAAGCACTGATTTTCACCTGTTCGCGCAGCCATTTGGCAGCGGCCGAGCTGTGGCTGCGTTCGTGCCACAGCTGGTAATAAACCATCTTGGGAAACGGCACAGGACAAGGCAGCAAGGACAGCCCCTCCTGCGCTTCGGGGCCTTGCAAAAACCGCTGGCAATACTGACGACCGGTGGTCAGCACAAGCAAACTCGATGCCACCATGCGCGGCATCAAACCAAAGTGGGCGCAACGTGCCGTGATGTGGCGCGACAGGTTCTGCCGGTCCAGGTGCTCGTCGATCACGCCGCGCCAGCCCGGGTAAGCCGGAGTGGGGGCGATGTGCTCACAGGCCAGCCAGTCGTCCTGAGTCCAGCCACGGCGCACCGCCGGGTGCTTGCTGCTGACCAAGCACACCACATCGTCTTCAAACAACTGGGCGCGGTGCAGCTCTTCGCTGGGCTGGGCCCAGTTGCCAATGACCACGTCAATCAGCCCCTGCCCCAGATCGGACGCGTATTGCGCCTGCCCTGACAGCGCATGCACCTCTACCTTGCAGCCTGGTGCCAACGACTTGATGCGCGCCATGACCAAAGGCAAAAACCAGGGGTCCAGCGTGTCACTGGCGGCAATGCGGAAGGTCTCTGCCGCATCAGCCGGATCAAAAGCACGGGCGGGCGAAAACAAGCTCTCGGCCGATTGCAGGATTTGCGACACGGGCCCCAACATCTGCAAGGCCACATCGGTGGGCACCATGCCGGTTCCAGCGCGCACCAAAATCGGGTCGCCTGTCAACTCGCGCAGGCGCTTGAGCGCCACCGAAACGGCCGGCTGCTGCTGGCCCAGTCGCATGGCGGTTTTGGAAACACTGCGTTCGATCAGCAAGGTGTGGAGGGTCCGAATGAGTTGAAGGTCGATCTTGTCGAAAAGATGCGGCTGCTTCATGTTCATTTACAGATAAGCGTTATGGTGATTTACCCATGTGTGCACCTCGGGTTTGTCCTAGGATCGTTCAACCCTCAAAGACACATTGGCCATGTCAAAAACGCTTGTCTCCCCTCTGAAATCTGTGCCACTGCAATCCAACCCTTTGCGGTTCTGGCATCGCAGCGAAATGAAGAATCTGGGCAATGTACCACCAGACCGCACCCTGCTCGACCTGCTGCGCGAGGACCTGCGCCTGACAGCCACCAAAGAAGGTTGCGCCGCCGGTGATTGCGGAGCCTGCACGGTGGTGGTGGCCGAGGCGGTGGAAGGGCGTTTGCAGTACCGCGCCGTCAACAGCTGCATCAAGCCTGCACACGCCATCGACGGGCAGGCCTTATGGACCGCAGCCGACCTGGCCCAGCCGGACGGTACGCTGCACCCGGTGCAGCAGGCCATGGTCAAGTGCCACGGTTCGCAATGCGGCTTTTGTACACCCGGTTTTGTGATGAGCTTGTTTGCGCTGTACCAACGCACGGTGGCGCAAGGTCATGGCGTGGACAGTCACACCGCCCACGAAGCTTTGTCGGGCAACCTGTGCCGCTGCACCGGTTACCGACCCATCGTGCAAGCGGCCTGCAGTTTGCAGGCCAATACCGCACAGACCGTAGATGAGTCGCCCATCGTGACAGCACTGCACAAGTTGGCAACCACTGAAAAGACCGATGGCGATTACCTGCGCCCCACCACCCTGACAGCCTTGCTGCAAGCCCGTGCCCAGCACCCTCAGGCGCAGCTGATTGCGGGTGCCACCGATGCGGGGCTTTGGCTCACGCAAGGTCTGCGCCGCATGCCGCAGATCATTGACCTGACCCGTGTGGCCGAGTTGCGACGGGTCGAGCATTACCCGCAGCACATTGCTATCGGCGCAGCGGTGAACCTGCAAGACGCTTTTGAGGCCCTGAGCGCAGACCGCCCGGTGATCGCGCCTTTTGGTGAGCGCTTTGCGGGCTGGCCGGTGCGCCAGTCGGGTACGTTGGGGGGCAATGTGGCCAACGGTTCGCCGATTGGCGACAGCATGCCGCTGCTGCTAGCCCTGGGTGCACAGGTGGTGTTGATGGCCTGGCGCCAAGGCAAAGCCGTGCACCGTCATGTGCCACTGGAACAGTTTTACACCGGCTACCGCCAAAGCCTGCTGGCCCCGGACGAGGTGTTGGCCTGGATCGTGGTGCCCCGCCCTGCCCCCGGCGAATGGCTGGGGGCCTACAAGGTGTCCAAGCGGCACGAAGACGACATCTCGGCGGTGTGTTTGGCGATACAGCTGCACATCACAGAGGGACGCATCACGGCAGCGCGCATCGGTGCGGGCGGTGTGGCCGCCACGCCTGCACGCGCCGTGTACGCGGAGGCCGCTTTGATGGGGCAACCCTGGAACGAAGCCACTTTGCAAGCTGCGCAGACTGCCATCACACAAGAGTTTGCGCCACTGAGTGATTTGCGCGCCAGCGCCGATTACCGCCGCCAAATACTGGGGCGTTTGCTGCACCGGGCTTGGCTGGAGAGCACAGGACATGACGCCGTTCGACTGGAGGCACTCGCATGAACATGCCATCCAAGACCACCAGCAGCAGTACCTACCGCTTTCACGAAAGCGCCACCGCACAGGTACAAGGCCGTGCCAGCTACATCGATGACCTGCCGCTGATCGAAGGCACGCTGCACGCAGCGCCCCTGATGAGCCCGTTGGCCAACGCGCAGTTGATCGCGCTGGACCTGAGCGCCACCCTGGCCGCCCCCGGTGTGGCGGGCGTGGTGACCGCGCAGGACATTCCGGGCGATGCGTTGCTGGCCACCTTTGTGCACGACGAACCTATCTTTGCCGGGCCGCAACTCATGCACGCAGGCCAGGTGATGGGCCTGGTGGTGGGCCACAGCCACACGCAAGCGCGGCAGGCCGCACGCCTGATGCGCCTGCAAACCCGCCAGGACAAGCCCTTGCTGCACGCCCGCGAAGCCCTGCAAGCGGGCAGCTTTGTGCTGCCGCAAGTCACGGTACAACGTGGTCATGCGGCGCTGGCATTGGCCGACGCACCCCACCAATTGCAAGGCACGCTGGAGGTCGGCGGGCAAGAACACTTTTATCTGGAAAGCCAGATCGCCTACGCCATTCCGCAGGACAACGGCCACTGGTTGATCCACAGCGGCACACAGCACCCGGGCGAGGTGCAGCATTGGGTGGCGCACGCGTTGCGCATCCCCCTGTCGCAGGTGCGGGTGGTGTGTCGCCGCATGGGTGGCGGCTTTGGCGGCAAGGAAACCCAAGCAGGGCACCTGGCGGTGTGGGCCGCGCTGGCCGCGCACAAATTCGGGCGGCCCGTCAAAATGCGGCTGGACCGGGGCGACGACATCCTGATCACAGGCAAACGCCACCCCTTCAGCCACGACTGGCAGGTGGGCTTTGACACACAAGGCCGCGTCTTGGGCTTCGATTCGGTGCAACTGGTGCACTGCGGCCACAGTGCCGACCTGAGCGGCCCGGTGGCCGACCGGGCGATTTTTCACACCGACAACGCTTATTACCTGAGTGATCTGGCCATCACTTCACACCGCTGCAAAACCCACACCCAAAGCCACACCGCCTTTCGCGGCTTTGGCGGGCCGCAAGGTGTGCTTTTGATCGAGACCGTCATGGGCGACATCGCCCGGCATCTGAAGCTGGATGCACTCGATGTGCGCCTGGCCAACCTGTATGGCGTGGGTGAGCGCGACACCACGCCCTATGGCATGAAGGTCGAAGACAACATCCTGCACCCGCTGATGACGCAACTGGCCGAGCGCTGTGACTACCACGCCCGCCGCCATGCCATTCGGGACTGGAACGAGTCCAACCGTGTGCTTAAAAAAGGCCTGGCGCTCACGCCGGTCAAGTTTGGCATCAGCTTCACCGCCACGCAGTTCAACCAGGCCGGGGCGGTGGTGTCGGTCTACACTGACGGCAGCGTGCGCGTGAACCACGGCGGCACCGAAATGGGCCAGGGCCTGCACACCAAGGTGTGTGGCTTGGTGGCGCGTGTGTTGGGTCTGCCCGCAGCCCAAGTGCAAGCCAGCGCCAGCGACACAGACCAAGTGGCCAACGCCAGCGCCACCGCGGCTTCCAGCGGAACAGACCTGAATGGCCGCGCCGCCGAAAACGCCGCACTCCAAGTGCGCCAGAACATCGCCACCTGCATCGCCCAAGTCGATGGCTGCGACGCCAAGGCCATTCGTTTCGAACACGGCCATGTCATCAGCCCTGCACGCCAGCGCACCTTCACCGAAGCCGTGCAATACGCCTATGGCCAGCGCGTGCAGTTGTGGAGCGATGGTTTTTATGCCACGCCCAAAATCCACTACGACCGTACCACCCTGACCGGCAGGCCGTTTTATTACTTCGCCTACGGTGCGGCGTGCAGCGAGGTGGCCATCGACACGCTCACGGGTGAATACCGGGTGCTGCGCACCGACATCCTGCACGACGTGGGACATTCGCTTCACCCCGAGATCGACATCGGCCAAATCGAAGGCGGCTTCGCCCAAGGCCTGGGCTGGCTGACCACCGAAGAGCTGGTCTGGAACGCCAAGGGCGAGTTGCTGACCAAGGGCGCGAGCACCTACAAAATCCCCACCGCCGCCGACATGCCCGCACAACTCAACATCGAGCTGTGGCATGAGGCGAACACTGAGGACAATGTGGGCGGCAGCAAAGCCGTGGGCGAGCCGCCCTTCATGCTGGCCATCAGCGTCTTCGAGGCGCTGCGCGACGCCATCAGCGCCACCCGCTCCGGCCACGCCCCGATTCGGCTCGACACCCCAGCCACGCCAGAACGCGTACTGAACGCGATCCTGAACCGGGTTTAATCGGGGTCAGATCCCCATTAAATTTCGGTGATGTTCTAAGCCACCAACCTGAATGGGTGTCTGACCCCCATTCAATTTTCGACACATGACTGCTCATTCCCATTTACAAGGTTGGCGCGCTGGCCTGCTGTGGTTCCCCAATCCGCAAAGCCCAAAGGCCCGGCATGAAAGCGATGGCCTGCTGATCACTGGCCAAGATACCGATGGCATCGTGCGCGTGCTGGCCATCGGCGACTGGGCCACGTTGCGACACGATTACCCTGATTTGCCGGTGACCCACTGGCCTGGCCTGTGCATCGCGCCGGGCTTTGTCGATCTGCACATCCACTACCCGCAAACCGACGTGATCGGCTCGCCCGCTGATGGGCTCCTGCCCTGGCTGGAGCACTACACCTTTCCACACGAAAAGCAGTTTTCAAACCCTGCCTACGCACACGCGGTGACCCGCTTTTTTCTGGATGAGCTGATGCGCCACGGCGTGACCACGGCGTTGTGCTTTGCCACTGCCCACCCCGAATCGGTGGATGCCTTCATGGCCGAGGCGCAAAAACGCCGCTTGCGCATGGTCACGGGCAAGGTGCTGCAAGACCGCCACAGCCCCGACGGCTTGCGCGACACCGACACCGTCTTGAGCCTGCGTCAGACCGAAGACCTGATTCGCCGCTGGCACGGTGTGGACCGTTTGGGCTATGCCATCACGCCGCGCTTTGCGCCCACCAGCACGTCAGCGCAGTTGCACGGCGCGGGTGAGATCGCGCAGCAGTTCTCTGACGTGTGGGTGCAGTCACATGTGGCCGAAAACCTGGACGAAATCCGCTGGGTGCATGAACTCTTCCCCGAGGCGCGCAGCTATCTGGATGTGTACGACCGCGCTGGCCTGCTGCGCCAGCGCTCGGTCTACGCGCACTGCATTTACCTGGACGAGACCGACCGCCGCCGCATGGCCGAAGTCGGTGCGACAGCCGCCGTCAGCCCGACCAGCAACCTGTTTTTGGGCAGCGGCTTTTTTGACTACACAGCCTCGGATGCCGCTGGCCTGCGCTATGGTCTGGCCAGCGATGTGGGCGGTGGCACGAGCTTCAGCCCGTTTCACACCATGCACGCGGCCTACACCGTGGCCCGCCAGAGTGTGGGCCGCCCGGGTATCAGCCTCGCACCGGAACACCTGTGGTGGCAACACACAGCGGGCGCTGCCGCCGCACTCGACTTGTATGGCAAGGTGGGCAACCTGCTGCCCGGCTGCGAAGCCGACTTTGTGGTGCTCAACCCCAAAGCCACACCGTTGCTGGCGCGTCGCACCGCACAAACCGAAACGCTGGCCGAATGGCTGTTTGCCCTGATCGTGCTGGGCGATGAGCGGTTGATTGCGCACACCGTGGTGCAAGGGCGGCCCGTGAACACCGACAATCGGGCATGACCGAAGACAACGATCACCCCATCATCGACCCTTACCAGTCCCAACGTGCTTCCGTGCGTCGGGCCATTGCTCAATTTCAGGAACGCCTGCAAGCTGCAGGTCATGACTTTCGGGAGCCGCCGCCCGAGCCCACCTCGTGCTGCGGGCGCGGCTGCAATGGCTGCGTGTGGGAAAGCTACGACGCAGCACTGATGTTCTGGTACGAGGATGCCGGTGCACTGCTGGCGGGTTAACTCACCTCAAGCTCAGCGCCCAGCCTGTCCAGATTTTGCGCATTGGCAGGCTCCAGAATGTGCTTCATGGCCTGCGCGAAAGATGCATCTTCAAACACCTGAAGCCAGTGCACTCGCGTGCCATCACCTTCCGGCTTCAAGGTGATGGTGAGCCGAAACAAAGGCGTACAGGTATGGTCGATCACCACCTGCCGGTTGTCCTCAATGCGGGCAAACACCGAGGTGTTGGCATACCGGGTGTCATCCGGCCCGATCATGTCAAACAACCAGCGCCCCTCGTCACGAAACTCGAACACCTCAAACACATTGGAAAACCCATCAGGCCCCCACCAGCGGGCCAGGCGCGCGGGGTCACGCATGGCAGCAAAAACGGCTGTGGGTGAATGCGGGAAATATCGGCTGTTTTGAAAGGTGTTCATGGCATGGATGGCTCAAAGAGGCTGCGTTGAAAAGTAAACCACAAAAGGCTGTCCTCAGGTGTCAGAACAATCCCATCTGCCCATTGACCGACGGCGGCCTGAAACCCGCCACATTCCAGTCGTGCCGCATGCGGTTCAAGCCCAGGCGCTTGCAGGCCTTGTCAAAACGCTGGGCCAGCAGGTCGGCCCAGATGCCCTGGCCGCTGCGGCGCGTGGCAAAACTGGCGTCGTAGTCTTGGCCGCCGCGCAGGTCGTGCATGCGGGCCATCACGCGGGCAGCGCGGTCGGGGTAATGCAGGTCCAGCCACTGCCTGAAGAGTGGTGACAGCTCCCACGGCAAGCGCAACACCACATAAAACGCGCTGCTGGCTCCGGCGTCCCGGGCGGCGGCGAGCACCTGCTCCATGTCGTCGTTGATGAAGGGGATTTGCGGCGACACGCTCACACCCACCGGAATGCCGGCATCCACCAGCGTGCGGATGGTCCTCAACCTGCGCCAAGGCGCGGCAGCGCGGGGCTCCATGCGCCTGGCCAGATCGGCATCGAGCGTGGTCACACTCACATACACGCCAGCCTGACCGCGTGCGGCCATGGGGGCCAGCAAATCGATGTCACGCTCAATGCCGCTGCCCTTGGTGACCACCGCCATCGGGTGATGGCAGTCGTGCAAGACCTGCAAGACCTCGCGGGTCAGGCCCAGTTCGCGGTCCAGCGGCTGATAGGCGTCGGTGATGGTGCCCAGCGCCATCAGCCCCGGCTTGTAGCGCGGGCTGGCCAATTCGTGAACCAGGCGGTCGGCCAGACCACGCTTGGCGATCAGGCGGGTTTCAAAATCCAGCCCAGGGGACAGACCCAGGTAACTGTGTGATGGGCGGGCATAGCAATAACTGCATCCGTGCTCACAACCACGATAAGGGTTGATCGATCGGTCAAAGCCGATGTCGGGCGAGGTATTGCGGCTGATGGCGCTTTTGGCGTCTTCCCAGGCCCAGGTGGTGGCCATGCGTGGTGCATCGTCCTCGCAGTCACCCGCCCAGCCGTCGTCAAACGGCTCGCGCTCGTCACGCTCAAAGCGGTGTGCCAACCGCGTGGCACTGCCCCGCCCCTTGATGGCCGTGACGGGAATGGAGATGAAGCGGGCTGTCATAAACTGTATTTTCATACAGTATTCAAGCTTTGTGCCAAGGTCCCTTCAATTCAAACCAAATGCTTGCCTGCCTCACGTCGGGTCAGGCCCGATAACCGATCGGCATGCTGGGCCAGAAATGCCCGCACCGCATCGGGCTGCTGGCGGGCATGGTCACGCAGGGCCCAACCAATCGCCTTGCGGATGAAAAAGTCTTTTTCCGGTGCCAGCGCCAGCGCGTAAGCAAACAAACGGTCCGGGTCGGTGTGGTCGCGCCAGCCCAATTGGTGCAGCATGGCCACACGGCGCACCCACAGATGAGGGTGCGTCAAGCAAGCATCCATGGCCTGCTGAGGGTCGGCTTGTGTGGTTTTGGCCCGCAACACCACATCGCCCACCATCCCGGCCAAACCATCCACGGTGTCCCACCACGACCGCGCTTGCACGCATTGCAGCAAGCGGGGCAGATCGGACATCGCCAGGCGTTTGTGGTGACGGGCCAGCAAATCAATCGCTGCATACTGAAATTCACGCTCCGGCAAGCGCCACAGGGCTTCGGCCAACTGGAGCAATTCGTCCGATGTGCCAGTGAATTTGGGCAAGCCCTTGAGCGCATCACGGCGAGGGCCTGCACGAATGCCCAAAAACTCGAACTGGTCCAACATGTAGGCCTTCATCGGCACCGCCTGCTGAGCATCGGCCCGTGCGCGCAAAGCGGTTTCAATGGCCGCCAGCCCATCGCTCACCCTGAACGCGCAAGTCGGCTCAGACCGCACTGACGACACGGCTCAAAGCATGGGACACATCGACGGCCACGGTGGGCCGGACCAGCCGGGCCACTTCCTGGCCGTCACGCAAAAGAATCAGCGTCGGCCAGAGCTTGACCCGAAACGACCGCCCCAAAGCCCGGCCTGAACCGTCTTCCACCTTGAGGTGCTGCCATTGCGTCTGGCCGTTGAGCGCTTGCGCCACCGCTGGCTGCGCAGCGCGGCAGTGTCCGCACCAGTCGGTTCCAAATTCCAGCAAGGTCAGGCCACGCAAAGCGTCCACATCGGCCCGGTTGGGCGCTTCGGTTTCACTCAAATAAAGGGCGGGCATGGCGGATTTCCGGCTAAAACAATCCGGCGATGATATTTCAGGCGCTGCGCCCGGGGCATTCAAAAGCCAGCCAGTTCCCGCAAGGCTTGCGGATTGGGCAGAGACAACACGCGCCCGGCACCGCTGATCAATTGGCGGTCACGCAAGTGGCGCAACACCCGCGAAAAAGTTTCGGGGGCAATGCCCAATTGCGCGGCAATGGTGCGTTGCGCTCGGTCAAGGTCACCGCCATACCGCCCGGCTGGCCATTGGATTGGGCATGGCGCAGCAACCACTCGGCAAATCGGGCATCGGCATCTTTGGCCAGACGGCTCACGGCCAGTTCGGTTTGC